>OIWV01003455.1_pt1 | contig 10274 bp, 8 predicted proteins | sample 1587751 | NCBI WGS metagenome assembly OIWV01 (sample SAMEA3888913, study PRJEB22519) | human gut metagenome | biome: human gut; feature: human-associated habitat; material: faeces | place: Denmark | collected 2010 | reverse complement strand
TTCCTTCATCTGTTCATCAGACAAAACGGGAGTCAAAATGAAAACGGTTTCGTATCGATTCATTGTGTTAAAAATTAAATAAATATTACTTTTGCAAAATTGCGAGTGCAAAGGTACTGCTTTTATTTTGAATAAATTATATAGGAACTCTTGAACTTCTTAATCTTAACTTTATTTAATAAAATATCGTCGAATAGTAATTCGTTACGACTCTTTTGAGCATCCGCGTCGACCGTTACAAGTATCTGCGTCGACCATTACGTATGGGTTCATTGAGGCTTTGGGATGTGAAAAATCCAATTGGAAAATCTGTAGTGTGATTCAATTATGGATGCAAGTAAACAGAAAAAACTGCAAACCATATATATAATAATGTATATAGTTTGCAGCCTTATTATGTTTTGTCTACTTTGAAGCTAAATAGCTTATGCCTCGATAGCAGCTACGCCTGGAAGTACCTTGCCCTCGATAGCCTCGAGAAGAGCACCACCACCAGTTGAGATGTAAGAAACCTGGTCAGCCAAGCCGAACTTGTTGATGCAAGCTACAGAGTCACCACCACCGATGAGTGAGAATGCGCCTTCCTTAGTTGCCTCAGCGATAGCCTCAGCGATAGCCTTTGAGCCACCAGCGAAGTTGTCGAACTCGAATACGCCTGCAGGACCGTTCCAGAGGATGGTCTTAGCGCCCTTGATAGCGTTAGCGAACAGCTTACGTGTCTCAGGACCTGCGTCCATACCTTCCCAACCCTCAGGAATTGCGCCTGACGGGCAAACCTGTGTGTTGCAGTCGTTCTTGAATGCGTCGCCGCATACCGAATCTGTGCCAAGAACGAGGTTTACACCATTCTCCTTAGCCTTCTTTATAACGTCGAGAGCTACGTCGAGCTTGTCGTCCTCGCAGATAGACAGACCGATGTGACCGCCTTGAGCCTTAGCGAATGTGTATGTCATACCACCGCAGAGGATGAGGTTATCAACCTTTGTGAGAAGGTTCTCGATGATGCCGATCTTTGTGGAAACCTTAGAACCACCCATGATAGCTGTGAATGGGCGCTTGATGTTTCCGAGAACTGCGTCTACAGCGTGTACCTCTTTCTCCATGAGGTATCCGAGCATCTTGTGATCCTTGTCGAAGTACTCGTCGATAACAGCTGTAGAAGCGTGCTTGCGGTGAGCTGTACCGAATGCGTCCATTACGTAGCAGTCTGCGTAAGAGGCGAGCTTCTTAGCGAACTCCTGCTGGCGAACCTTCATCTCCTTCTTAGCTGCGTCGTACTCAGGTGTGCCCTTCTCTACGCCTACCGGCTTGCCTTCCTCTTCCGGATAGAAGCGGAGGTTCTCAAGGAGGAGTGCCTCGCCTGGCTTCAGAGCAGCAGCCTCTTCAGAAGCGTTGCCACAATCCTTAGCGAACTTAACCTCTACGCCGAGAGCTGCAGATACGTTAGGAACAATCTGGCTCAAAGAGAGCTTCTCGTTAACCTTGCCCTTTGGCTTGCCCATGTGTGACATCATGATGAGAGCACCACCGTCAGCGAGTACCTTCTTCAGTGTAGGAAGGGCACCACGGATACGGGTATCGTCAGTTACATTTCCATTCTCGTCCAATGGTACATTGAAGTCTACGCGTACAATTGCCTTTTTGCCGGCAAAGTTAAAATCTGCGATTTTCATTTTTTAAAATGTTTATTTAAAGTTAGAAATATTTTTGTTTTTAAGCTCAATGCCTGTATTTGACCGCAAATTTACTAAAAATATATAGATATAGCGCAAGTTTGCAGTTAAATTTACTTATTCATATATTGTTTTGTCCTCTATTCCTGCTTCTGCGAGAGCTTCCTTGCGTTCTACGCAGGTGCCACATTTGCCACAGTGCACTTCTCCGCCTTTGTAGCAACTCCATGTCTCGGCGTAGTCTATACCAAGTCGCTTGCCAATGCGTGCAATATCGCTCTTTGTTATCTTTGTGTATGGGGCAATCACTTTTACGTTATTGTAAGTACCTGCTGTTGCTGCAGCATCTATAGCGTTTATGAATTCAGGGCGACAATCAGGGTAGATTGTGTGATCGCCACCATGGTTGGCTATAAATACTTGGTCAAGATTGTTGCTTTCTGCGATGCCAATGGCTATAGCGAGCATGATGCCATTGCGAAATGGTACAACCGTCGACTTCATGTTGTCGTCGGCGTAATGGCCTTCGGGTATAGCTTCGGCACCATCAAGCAGACTCGACTTGAAATACTGATGCATGAAGTCGAGATTGATTGTAATGTGTTTGATGCCGAGTCGTTCGCAATGCATCTTTGCAAATGGTATTTCTCGTGCGTTGTGATTGCTTCCATAATCGAACGAAATGCCGAGTGCTATCTCGTCTTTACGGTCGTAGAGTAGGGTGATGGAGTCCATTCCACCACTCACGATTATTGCTGAGTTTTTCATATTTAAATTGTTAAATATTAAATGTAATATAAATTCTTAACTATATGACAACCAATCTTATCCGTATTAAACTTTAATCTTTTCTTTAATATTATCCGAACAAAGCTCTAAGTGCTTCTTCCACCTTTCTGACGGGGTGTATGTTGATTGTATATTTACGTGTATCTATGCTCTGTACATTGTGTAAAGGCAAGATGATATCTGTAAAACCGAGTTTTTCTGCTTCTGCTATGCGTTGCTCGATACGGTTGATGGGTCGTACTTCGCCACTTAATCCTACTTCGCCTGCCATGCACCAACCTGTTTCAATGGCGGTGTCGACATTGCTTGATAGTACGGCAGCTATAACACTCAAGTCCATGGCGAGATCGGTTACACGTAGTCCGCCAGCAATGTTCACAAAGACATCTTTCTGTGTCAACTTGAACCCTACACGTTTTTCAAGAACAGCGAGCAACATATTCAGACGTCGTTGGTCGAAGCCGGTAGCGGAACGCTGTGGCGTGCCGTAGGCAGCTGATGAAACAAGTGCTTGTGTCTCTACAAGGAATGGACGCACACCTTCTATTGCTGAACTTATAGCTATGCCCGACAAGCCTTCGTGATCTTGGGATAGTAGTAGTTCGGAAGGGTTACTTACTTGGCGTAGACCAGTTTGTTGCATCTCGTATATTCCGAGCTCAGAAGTGCTTCCGAAGCGGTTCTTTATTGAGCGCAGTATGCGGTACATATAGTGTTGATCGCCTTCAAATTGTATCACGGTGTCTACGATATGCTCCAAAATCTTCGGTCCGGCAAGTGTTCCTTCCTTGTTTATATGTCCGATTAGTATGACCGGTGTGCCCGTTGTCTTTGCGAAACGCAACAACGACGCTGCACATTCGCGCACCTGCGTTATGCTGCCCGGACTACTCTCCACTTCATCGGTTGCTATTGTCTGTATAGAGTCGATTACAAGTAGTTCTGGTGCGAGTTCGTCAGCAAACTCAAATATCTTCTGTAGCGATGTCTCGCATAATATATTAATGTTGTCGACAATTGCTGTTGTTGCGTTGGACATACCTCCAAGCAAGCGTTCGGCACGCATCTTTAGTTGATGTGCGCTTTCCTCGCCACTAACATATAGTATTTTGCGATCTGGAATGTTTAGAATAGTTTGAAGCGTCAGTGTACTCTTGCCAATACCTGGTTCACCACCAAGCAGCACGATACTACCCGCAACGAGTCCGCCGCCAAGCACACGATTTAACTCGCCGTCGTGCATGTCGATGCGTGGATCATCTTGTGTAGGGATGTCCGAGAGTTTAATCGGAGTGCTTTTGCCTGATGTCGCATTGTTGTGGCGGAATAATCCGTCTGCATTACTGCCAAGTTGACTTGTGCCGAGGCGTATCTCCTTGAATGTATTCCATTCTCCGCAGTTCGGGCACTTACCAATCCATTTGGTCGATTCCTGTCCACAGTTGCTGCAAACGTATGCTGTTTTAGTCTTTGCCATAATAATGATTGTCCTATTTATTTGTCGTGGCTTTTGTCGCTACGCCTTATTCCCTACAAAAGTAACAATATTTTTCGTTGTGTCAAAATTTATTGCTACTTTTGCCGTATGAAACATGTTGTGATTTATATACTTATTGCCATATTTGTCGTTTCGTGTGGTAACTCAGTTGAGGAGCAGGAACGAATGACGCGTGCGGAACGTCAACGTCTACTTCATGAAGATTCGTTGGCGTTGAAGTTTGCTGTTTTGCCAACGGCGGATTGTATGCCTTTGTTCCTCGCAAAGGAGAAGCGGATGTTTGACACTCTTGGTGTGGATGTTCGTTTGCGTTGCTTCACGTCGCAGATGGATTGTGACACAGCTTTTGTTGGTAGTTCGGTAGAAGGTATAGTTACAGATTTAGTGCGAGCTAAGCGTATGCGAGAGCAAGGTGTGGCGATTGATTATTTGTCTACCACAAATGCCTATTGGCAACTTCTCGCAAATCGTAAGGCACGTTTGAAGCGTATCAATCAGTTTGGCGATAAGATGATAGGCATGACGCGCTATTCTGCTACTGATTATCTCTGTGATTGTGTTCTTGGTAGTGCACGGATGCACTCTATTGCGTTTCGTATTCAAGTGAATGATGTCAATATACGTCTGCGTATGCTTCTCAACAACGAAATGGATGCCGTTTGGCTTGCAGAACCATTTGCTACTACAGCCCGTTTAGCTGGTCATAATGTGGTTATGGATAGTAGGGATATAAATAAGCGTTTGGGTGTGATAGCTCTGCGTGCTGATCGTGTGATGGACGAAAGACGCAAGAAGCAAATTGTTGCTTTTGTGAAGGCGTATAATGCGGCTTGCGACTCTATCAATGTCAATGGTATGGGGCATTATTCTGATGTGCTTCGTAAATATTATAAGGTAGACGATCGTACAATATCTGCCTTGCCTAAGTTGAAGTTTAATCATATTGAAAAGCCGCGTTTGCAGGATATCGACCTTATTTCCACAAGCAAATAGTAAAAGCTATGGCAAATCCAACTATAAAAGACTCAATACTTATACATCGTAACGTCGGTGAATCGTTGCAATTGCTGAAGAAGCGCATGACAGATCTTTCTATTACAGACTATATCCAAGATGTAGAGGAAATAGAGAACGACTATCGCATTATGTGTAATTCGCTATCGCATAATATGCGTGATCCTCAAGGCGAAATTGTTTACAACCAGTTACTACGTCGTACGTATCGTTTGTATGCCAATGTCCGCTTGGCATTTATTGTGAAGAAGCGTCTGCCTTTCATCCATTGTACTAATGTGGCAAAGCGTTTTGATATCAGTGGTGAAACTATAGCTAAATCGCTTGAGAACTATGTGCAAGATACGGCTATGGCATCACTTTCGCTTGGTGATACGCCGAATACGTCGGTAGCACGTGTGAATGCTATTCATCAGCGTTATATGGACGAGTTGTTTAGTAGTTTGCTTGTGGCTTCTCAATGGAGTGATGATAAAAAGCAGTTCTATAGCGAGCTACTTATCTCGCCAATGGTGGATCAAGACGATACGTTACTTATTGTAAGTGCGCTGACGATGGCACTTCTTAATGTCTTTGATGTAAATAAATGGCTTACTCTTGTTAATGTTTGTTTAAGTTCAACTATTGAGAGAGTGAAGCAACGTGCCCTTGTTGGTGTTATGCTCACTTTGCCACATAGCGAGAATTTATTGTTTGTTGATATAAATGAAGCCATAAAAACAATTTGTAAATCAGCCGATATGCGTCGGGAGATTGGTGAACTCCAGTTGCAGTTGTTGTTGTGTATGCAAACTGAAGAGGATAATGCTGAGATACAACGCGACATAATGCCTACGTTGATGAAGAATAATAAGTTCAGAATGACTCGTGATGGTATTGTAGAAAGTGATGATGATTCGCTGAATGATATTCTTGATTCTGGCTCTGTGGATAAGAATATGGCTGAGATGGAAGAGAAGATGAAGAAGATGATGGCGATGAGGGATTCGGGTAGCGATATCTACTTCGGTGGTTTCTCACATATGAAGCGTTTCTCTTTCTTCTATCAGCTTAGTAATTGGTTCGTTCCTTTCTCTTTTGATAATCCTGATGTGGCATCAGTGGTGAGGGGGACGGATGGCGAACTCATCCATAAGGCTATTTCTCAAGGGCCGTTCTGTGATTCGGATAAGTATTCCTTTGTGTTTGCGCTTTCGTCGGTTATAGATAAGTTGCCTGCAGATGTAAAGGAAATCGTTGCTTCGGGTAAGGATATAGCGGATAGTGCAATGGCTATGAATACAGAGTCGGCTGCTTACATTCGTAGAATGTATCTACAGGACTTGTATCGTTTCTTTAAATTGCACCCAGAGCGCAAAGACTTTGCTAATCCGTTTGAATACAAAGATGATGATGTTGCGGCGTTTTTTGTAGCCAACGAATTATTTGACGGATTATTGGGAGAAGAGTTGGTCGTTGTCGAACGTCATTTGTTTAAGTCGAAGAAGTATGACGTTGTTGTAAAGCTTATCTCTCGTCTGATTGCAAAGGGTGTGGCTTCTGCTGACGAGAAGTATATTTGTGCTTTGGCTTGTCAGCGCCTTGGCAGGAATGAAGATGCCTACAAGCTGCTTTTGAGTTTACAAGATTGTAAATATGATATAACCAAGGTGCAGAAAAGTCTTGCTGATGTGCTTTTTGCGTTGGGGCACTATGTTGACGCAGCGAAGTATTATAAGATGTGTTTAGAGCGTGAACCTGAGAATCGTCGTCTTGTTCTTTGTCATAGTCTTGCGCTTGTGAATAGTGGGAATGTAAAGGATGGGCTTGTCGATTTATTCCGCTTAGACTACGAAAATGACAATGATATAGATGTGAAGCGCATTATTGCTTGGGGGTACTTAGTGAACTGCAAACCGAATGATGCTGAGCGTGTGTATGATTGGATTGTCAATTCGGACAGAGCGATAGATAGTGATTGGCTGAATTGTGGATATGTTAAGTTTATCCTGTCTAAAACTGCGGAGGCTGTACGATGCTTTCAGCGTTTTGTGGAACAGAATGAAGCGACTGGTCAGCGTGAGTTGCTGAAAAGGGAGTTTGCAAACGATTGGAAGATTCTATCTAAAAATGGAGTGAAAGATTATGAAGCACATTTAATTGTTGACATCGTAATGACTAAATAATTTAAGTTTCGCAAGCAAAAGTAGTTATTCGAAGTTATTGGAAGATAAACTGCAATTCTCTGCCCAAAATCATCTGATGTGGTTCTTCAAGCAACAGACGGGAACGACTGTCGGGGAGTTTATGGAAGAAGTCAAGAATAATGGAATTTTATAGCCAGATTATCGATATGGTAGTAGTTGGTTCTGTTTTGGTATCAGCTAAAAGGTTAGAACGCAATACCTTTGCAGACAGAAACAAAATCAAGCATATTATGGATAAAGAAAGACTACTTGACATATTAAAGAGCAAGATTGAGGAAGCTGATGCCATTGTGGTGGGAGGAGCTTCGGGTATGTCGGCGGCTTCGGGATTCAGGTTTTACTACCAAGACGATGAAGTGTTCAGGCAAATGGCCGGTTCGTTAAGAGAGAAATATGGGTTCAGGAACATGTTCGACGGCTTTTACCATCCACGGATAACAAAGGGTGAACACTGGGCGCTGCAACTTCGCACCATCAAATACGATTATGAATGTGAAACTGGCGAAACCTACACCGATCTTGCCGAACTGTTGGAAGGAAAGAACTATTACATCGTGACCACCAACCAAGACACGCAATTCTACAGAGTGTTCCCGGAGAATCGGATTACCCGCCTGCAGGGCGACTGGCGGTATTTCCAATGCAAAGAGTGCTGTCATGATGCTATCTACTACAACAAGGACATGGTTATGGAACTGAACGATAAAATAGTGAACGACTGCCTGCCAGAGGCATACATTCCGCGCTGCCCGGTCTGTGTAATACTTGTATGAAAGGTATGCACCCTCATACAGAAACCTGCACCTCAGCAAAACGCTCAAACAAGTTTGGCGTTCTGCCTTCGGTTTGCACTATCTCTCCATAGGTACTCCCGGTGTCAATTTGGCTTGGAAAACAGCATACTGCTTATCCTGTATGGAGAATAGTCTATCTTGAAGTGATGACATAAATCTCAGTTTCTCGTATTATTACCATTAACAATCCAAATACTATCCGAAAGGACTCTTTGAAGCTATCTGTCCATCGTGGAACTACAGTTCTATAATCTCTCCATCTTCGGGAATATGAATGCGGTCTTTCTTGCCGCACTTCAAGACTTCTTCTCTAAAGGCAGCACGGCTAACTTGATTATGGTTGACACCTTCAAGATGGGTTGCCACGAAGGTTGCCCAAGGGGCATAGTCCATTGCCTTCATAACATCCGGAATGTGCATGATGACATGTCCGCCTATATAGAATTTGTTTCCGCCGGCGTTCACGATAATAATCTGCGGGTGCCAGCGGTCTATATTTCTGCGTACGCCGCTGTACCAGATGGTGTCACCTGCCAGATAGCAGACAGGTTCAGCCTCATGACGCAGCACATAGCCGCAAGTGTGACCTGCTAAGGGGAGCATCCACCAGTGGCCGTGATGGCTTTCTGTCTTTGTCAGACGGATGTCACCGAAACGTGATTCTTCGCCAATGATTTCCACGTTGGTAAAGCCATGACTCATTACAGTCTTTCTGTCTTGCTCGTCTTGCACAAAGATGTGAACCTTCTTGTTCAGTAGCTTGTAGGCGGTATTGTCTATGTGGTCAAGGTGCAGATGGGTAAGTAATACGCAGTCTATTTTGTTGACAATTTCTTCTGCCTTCATAGGTAGGTCGTGGAGCGGGTTGCGCAACTTCTGATGGTGAGAGAACGGAAAAGGAGCAAACGATCCTTTCTCGCCGAGCATGGGGTCAACGAGGAATCGCTTTCCCGCATACTCGATAATGATGGTGGCATTTCTAATCTGTTGAATTTTCATAAGCTTAATGTTTTTATTTCGAACTATGGTGCAAAGGTAGCTTTAGATGTTAAATTTATTTATACCATTTCATTCTCCAGCTGTGCCATTTTGATAAATCATCTAAAAAATGCACCTTTGCATGAAAAAGCAGATTAAGATTATGGCAAAGCAAAGACAGCGTCTGGTAGAAGTGCCGTTCAGCAAGACGGATTGCGGCGTAGATTTCTACATCAACACAGCTTATGGCGGCGAGTGCCCTTGGGTGCTTACGGAGCATGAAGTGTTCAAGACCGACTTCTTCGAAATATTTTTCATCAAGAAAGCTAATGGCTACGTGCTGATAGACTACAGGAAGATTAACTTGAAAGACGGCATGGTGCTCATCGTGAAGCCCCACCAGCAGCAGGAATGGCACATCGATGAGGCGGCTCTCGACTACGAATTTTTGATATTCCGCGAGGATTTTATGCGTACATTCATAGCGGACAAGTTTTTTGTGTACCGCTTGCTGTATTATTATCAGACCGACACGCCTCCCTATCTGTTTGCTTCGCCGGAAAGTATGGCGGAGTATATTCGTCTTTTAGGAATCATAAAGCAGGAGCTTCTGCATCCTGTTGCCGATACTTATAATCTCATTGTATCTGTGCTTTACTACTTATTGGTTATTATCAACCGGGCGTATGCCGCCACTTATCATTTACCGATTGATGTACCTAAAAACAATTACGCATTCCAGTTTAAGGACTTGCTGGAAAAGAATATCCGTACGAAACAGCGGGTGCAGGAATATGCGGATATGCTCCGTGTGAGCCGTATTACGTTAAATAGTTCCGTGATGAGTCAATTCGGCGTATCTGCCAATCATCTGCTCAAGCAGCGTCTGTTGGAAGAATTGAAGAATGAGTTACTGTTTGCTAACCGAAACGTGAACCAGCTGGCCGAAGAGTTTCATTTCTCCGACCCGAGTCATCTGATGCGTTTCTTTAAACGTGAAACCGGAAAGACTTTTACGCAATATTTGCGCGACTACCAAAATGGAATATACGAATGAAAACGGACAGACTGGAAAGCTTGCAGATTGGCCATTCCCATACCAAAGATGTTTTCAACGACTTACAAATATGCTTAGTGGGAAATCCTATTTCAGCCTAAAATGTGCATCACATTCCGCAGTGTCAAGTTCACCATAGAATAAAAATCTATAAAAATTCTCTGCAATCCCATGCAATTTCAAAAGGTCACTCTTGCAGAGTTTCGCTTCAAAAAGGTCACCTGAAGGTCACCGATAAAAGAAAAAGCACCTACAGAAACTCTGTAAGTGCTTGATTATTAATGT
>OIWV01003454.1_pt1 | contig 10276 bp, 8 predicted proteins | sample 1587751 | NCBI WGS metagenome assembly OIWV01 (sample SAMEA3888913, study PRJEB22519) | human gut metagenome | biome: human gut; feature: human-associated habitat; material: faeces | place: Denmark | collected 2010 | reverse complement strand
TTGTTTGCATAAGAAATACAGATTGTTAAAAACACAACAATATTATATGAGCCAAGCTATTGGTGCACTTCTTGCTTGGTTGGTGCAGTGGAGACCACCGCACCCCCTATTTGTGCAACAGAAACTGCTGCATCCCCTATTTGTATTTTCTGAACCTCCACCACATCATCACGCCCGCCGATGTCAGTCCGAACGGGAATGCCATCCACACGCCCATCAGTCCGTAGCCCAATACGAAGCCGCAGAGGTAGCCCACGGGTAGCGAGATGACGAAGAAGGCGATGAACGCAATGAGCATCAGTGGCTTCACATCGGCGATGCCGCGCAGCGCGTTGGCGTAGTTGATCTGCATACCGTCGCCAAACTGATAGATGAAGAACGGCAGGAGCAGCGTGAGCACAGTCGACGACACCTCCGTGCTGTCGGTGAACCACGCACCTATATGGTTGCGCAGCAGGAAGATGGTGCCGCCAAGCACCACCTCGAGCATCACCATCAGGTGCAGACCCGCCGTCACCGTATGGCGCACGTTCTGCACGTCGCGCTGACCGTGGAAGTAGCTTGTGCGTACAGCCACCGCAGCCCCAAGTCCGTAGTAGACCATGAACGTGAACTGCGAGATGGTTGTCATCACCTGGTGCGATGCCAAGGCAATGGTGCCGAGCCAGCCCACCATGATGATGGAGAGCGAGAACGATGCCGTCTCCATACCCATCTCCAGCGCAATCGGGGTGCCTAACGAGCTGAGGCGGCGCAGCAGCGGACGCGACCAACCGAGCTTGAAGAAACCCTCGCGGTACGCAGCAAAGCGACGTGAGCGCATGAAGACAATGATGAAAATCACCACCATGATGATGCGTGAGAGCAGCGTTGACACGCCGGCACCCACAACGCCCATCTCCGGTGCGCCTATCTTGCCATATATAAAGATGTAGTTGCCGAGGATGTTTAGCAGGTTGCCCGAGAGCAAAATCCACATCGATGTGCGCGTCAGCGTGATGCTATCGGTGAACTGCTTGAAGGCGTTGAACAGCATCACGAACGGCAGCGACGCGAATAGTACCATGTAGTAGGGGCGCATATAGCCCAAGAGCTCTACGGGCTGTCCGAGATTGCCGAGGTTGAAGTAGAGCACCAGGAGCACCGTCATCATAGCCACCGCTGCCAGCGTGTTGGTAAGCAGTGAGCAGCGCAATGCCTGACCTGCTTCAGCCTGCTCGCCACGACCGAACAGAGCACCCACCACTGGCGTCAGTCCGTAGGAGAAACCTGTGCCCGTGATGATGGCAAGGTTGATGATGTTGTTCACGAACGATGCTGCACCAAGCTCCGTAGTGCTGTGGTGTCCCACCATCATTGTGTCCGCAAAGCTAAGGACAATCATGCCCATCTGACCAATCATAATGGGTATGCCGATGGAGAGCAGTGTGCGGTAGTGCTGGCTCATGCTTATAGTGCTGTTACCAGAATTTGTTCTGCTCTTCGTTATATTCATATCCGATTGCTGCAAGTTGACTGATTATCTGTTGCTTTCCCACGTTTAGGTCGTCGCATAAAGCGTCTAAAGAGGGGTAAGTGTCGCGCAAGTGCGTGTTGATGACGCTCAGCAGCATCATCGGATCTTTGGGTAATCCAAGCATAGTGTCTCTGATTAATTATTCGTTACCTGATAAAATTAGAACTGCAAAGTTACTCATTCTTTTACAAACAAATGGTGTTAATGGGTTTTGTTGTTGTCAAAAGGTTCGAGAAATTACCATTTTTTAAGGCGCATTGTTAAAAAAGCAAGTATTTTCTTGCGCCTGTCGCTTTTTTTACCGAACTTTGTGCCGACTATAGCCCTCTTGAATTCAGTTAGATATGGGCTTAGTAGTAATAAACAAAAACGAATATTAATGGTAAAACCATTCTCACTTATCGCTATCGTGGCGTTCGCCACAACGCTCACATCATGCTTTAAGGACGAAGCACCCAACAACGAGTGCGATATCGTTGAAGCACGCATCCAGGTAGAGAACCCCGACGAGGTGTTCTTTCAGCAGTCAAACGCCGAACTATTGGGCATCGAGTCGACAAAGACCGACCTTATCTTCCCCGACCTGCGCCCAAACAGTGATGTTACCGCACTGCCGGTCTACTTCAAGACAACCCCTGGAGCGACAGTTTCTCCCGAAAGTGGCTCGGCGCAGAACTTCGCTAACGGCCCCGTGACATACGTCGTAACGTCAGAAGATGGTCAGTACAGTCGTACATATCGTGTGTTTATCAAGGCTGAAGAGGCTACCCCAGCCCCTGGTCAGCCAGAAGATCAGCTTGCATACATACACTACAACTTCGAGAACTACTCGCTCGACCCTGCTACATCAAAGTTCTACATGTGGAGCGACTACGAGAATGGACACAACTGGGCGACCGGCAACCCTGGTTTTAGTATAGCCAGAGGTTCTGCAAAGCCCGACCAGTATCCGACAACACCTCTCGCTGAGGGCTACGACGGAGCTGCCGTGAAGCTTGAGACGTGCGACACCGGACCGTTCGGCGTCATTGTGAACATGCGCATCGCTGCCGGCAACCTCTTCACCGGTGTGTTCGACTCGAAGTCGGCTACCAAGGAACCGCTTATGGCTACACACTTCGGCGACGGATCGTACAACCAGATCAACTACCGCCCCGTGACTCTCTCCGGCTACTACCAGTACATACCGGGTGCAACGTTCAAGGACAAGAACGCCAAGGTGGTAGAAGGACGCATCGACCGAGGCGACATCTACGCCGTAGTGTTCCGCAACGTCGACAGCGAAGGCAAAGCGTTCTATCTCACGGGCGACAACGTGCTCACCTCGCCGCAGATAGTAGCATTGGCACGAGTGCCCAACGTGGTGAAGACCGAGGGCGGATGGAAAAAGTTCGCAGTCGACTTCAACTATACTCGCGAACTCGATGCAGCCATCCTTGCCAACAAGGGCTATAGCATGGCGGTCGTATTCACCTCAAGCATTGAGGGCGCAGCCTTCGAGGGCGCTGTGGGTAGCACACTGCTCATCGACAAGGTAAGCATTGCATACAAGAAGTAAGAAAACAAGCAAAATGAAGAAAACAATAATAGCTGCAGCCCTTGCGCTGCTCTTCGGCGCGCACAGTGCGTCAGCATTCGGAATATTCGACAATCTGAACTATCAAGCACGTCTCGGCTACAACATCGGTGGCACAATGCCGATGGGTATGCCTGCCTCTATACGTGGTCTCGATAGCTATAAGCCGAGGCCCAGCTTCACTCTCGCACTCGATGCCTACAAGCCTCTCACCAAGAAGTGGGGTATGATGGCAGGCTTCCACTTCCAGACAAAGGCGATGGAGACCGACGCTCGCGTGAAGAGCTACTCAATGGAGATGCGTCAGGGTGGCGAGTCGCTCAGCGGACTCTTCACCGGCAATGTCGTTACGAAGACATCACAGCTCGTCGTAACGCTGCCTCTGCAGGCTACGTTCAATGTGTCGGATGCCGTGCGCTTGAAGTTCGGACCTTACTTCTCTTATGCGCTCAACAACGACTTCTCGGGTTACGCCTATGATGGCTATCTGCGCGAGGGCGACCCAACCGGACAGAAGGTGGAACTCGGACACAACGAGGGTGAGCGTGGCGACTACGACTTCTCAAGCGATATGCGCCACTGGCACTTCGGCTTCGACTTCGGTGCCGACTGGTACTTCTCGCATCGCTTCGGTGCTTATGCTGACGTGCAGTGGGGTATGTCAGGAGTGTTCCGCAAGGAGTTCAAGACCATCGAGCAGACCATGTACCCCGTGTACGCTACGCTCGGTGTGATGTACAAGCTCAAGTAAGTTGGGGTGTTGAGGCCTCACCACCTCACCATAACAACAAAAAATAATTAAACCTTTTAAAATTACAAGCTTATGAAGAAAATCTTTACTCTTTTAGTCCTTTTGATGACTACACTTTGTGTGTCTGCACAGCAGTATTACAAAGGAAAATTCCACTCTAAGTTGAACGAATTTAGTGATTATGAAACAACTGTAGCCGTAACCCAGGGCGAGGGCGGCAAGTACACACTCGTGTTCGAGAGCGTAATCTTCGGCAACGACGACTTCGGAAAGTGTACATTCGCCGGAATTGAGAACTATAAGTGGGCAGGCGGCAACAGCTTCACCTTCTCTAACGAAGGCGGCAACCTCGGCGCAGCTACAAAATACTATTTCGAGTTGTCTGACGCTCTCGGCAAGTCAACTATCGACGACGAGAAAATCTACATCACATTCAAATACTTCCAGGTTAACACAACCAAGGAGTACAGAAACGTAGTGTTCGAAGGCACACGCACAAGCAGCGGCGGTGGCAGCACCGGTGGCGACGACAAACCGACAATCACCGCTACAGAGCAGTTCACAGCTGACGTTGCTTCTGAGTTCCAGGGCGGCAAGGGCATCGTTAAGTATCCTAAGGCTGTTGCAAAGGTTTGCGAGTGGAGCGACGGTGCGCAGAGCATCGAGATTGAGCACATCAACACCGAGAAGGGCGCTATGTCAGGCGTACTCCTGAAGGGTCTTGAGAAGAAGACAGTTGACGGCGAAGTGACATACACTGGCGTTGTAGAGCCAGAGATCAAAACTCTTCCTAACTTCTACGACGCTTACGTAAACCTCAAGGCTAAGGTTGAGGCACGTATTGACGAAGGTGGTGACCTCTATGCTACAATCGTGTTCACAGACGAGAGCGAGCCTTCGTTCAAGCTCACAGCATGGTTCAACTATCAGGAGCCGTTCGTTCCGGCTGATCCGTTCTCGGTAGGGGGCAAACTCGTTGGCTATACAGTCACAGCCGATGGCGAATTCTCTAACAACGTAGAAACTACACTCACATTCACTGAGACTGCAAAGGATGTTTATACACTTTCGCTCACCAACGTTGCTATTCCTGACGGCGTAGCTCTCGGCACAGTTTCGTTCGAAGGCGTTCAGCGCACAGGCGATGACAGTGAGGCTAAGTTCGCAAGCAAAAAGGGCAAAGCTAAGACTACAGCTACACACCCAGTGTACGCAGCGGTTGACTATACTTACTTCGAGTTTATCGTAGGCTTCGACGCAGAGAAGAAGGTGACAAGCTGCACTGGTGAGTTCGTTGTCGATAACTACGGCGAATCGGTTGCTTACACATTCAACTACGACCCAACAGTAGTTTCTGTGAACACAGTAGTAGCAGCTGACGGCACAGTTAAGCACATCTACACCCTCACTGGTGCGAAGGTAACATCTCTCCAGCGCGGCGTGAACATCGTGCGCACAGCCGACGGCAGAACACTGAAGGTTTTGAAGAAGTAAATTGTATTAATAAATAAATAAAAAAATGAAGAAGTTTTTTATGACACTCGCCGTTGCTGCGACAGCATTCATGGCGACAACAGCTAACGCTCAGACAACAGAACAGTTCACCGACAAGCTCGCAATCTCGCTCAATGATGCTCCACAAGATCCTGTTGACGCAACAGTTGAGCTTGAGCATCAAGCTGATGGTACATCTACATTCATGCTCAAGAACTTCACTTTTGGAATCTTTGAGGTAGGTGATGTAATAGTTGAGGGTATCAAGGGCGTAAAGAATGGCGACGCTACCACCTACGACTTTGAAGGCACTGCAAAGTTGCCGAGCGACAAAGCGGTTGCGGAAGCTCTCGGACACCAAATTCCTCTTACACTCCACTCTGTAGTAGAAGGTGGTAAGCTCTATGCAGAGATTTCACTCCTTGTAGACATGGGTGAAAAGCTTAAGGTTGACTGCGTATTTGGCAAGAAGTCGGAAACAGCTATCAACGGTGTAGTAGCAGGCAAGACCGCTCCGGTGGCTGTGTTCAACGCTACTGGCGCACGTCAGAACGGCTTGCAGAAGGGTCTGAACATCGTTCGCACCGCTGACGGCAAGACTGTTAAGGTGTTGAAGTAATATAGACACGATACAACAAACAACTATACGGGGTGTGTTAAAATGAGTTTTTGATGATGTTAAAACTTGTTTTAATGCACCCCGTTTGCAATAATATTGCTATATTTGAGCAATTTAAACTAAAGTTAATATGAAAAAAGTTCTTTCTATAGTATTCTTCCTGATGACCACGCTCTGCACATTTGGTCAGGTGTTTACCGACGATTTGCATGTTACAAGTGGAGGAGGCAGAACTACCGACTACACTCAGAAGGAAGTGGAGCTGAAGCGAGTGGGTGGCAGTAGATACACGGTGACATTTAAGAAACTCGCCCCCATGGCATACAAGACGTTTGGCGACTTTGTAATTGATAACGTTAGATCTACGGTTGATGCAGAAACTGGCGTTACAACCTTTGCCACTTCGGCCACCGAGGGCAAATGGGTAAACGTTACTTCTACAGCTGCCATCGGAGGCGTAACCGAGGGAAGCAAGTCTACACTCACTTCTTTTACGGCTACACTCTCTGCCGATAAGTCGAAGTTTGTAGCAGAACTCAACTTTATGACAATGGGTTCGGACGTGAGCGTGGTGTTCGGCAAGCAAATCGACACTGCCATCAATACCCTAACCACTGCCGACGACAACACCTACGTCGAGATATACAACCTCGGCGGAGTACGCATACAGCACCTCCAGCGTGGCATCAACATCGTGCGCACAGCCAACGGCAAGGTAAAGAAGTTGCTCGTGAAGTAACCTCAGGGGGTGCATTCAGGGGGTGCACTTGTCTCAAGTGCACCAACCAAGCAGCAGTGCCAATAGCTCTGTTGGTGCAGTTGGGACAAGTGCACCCCCTAAGGTGCACCAACCGATTAAAAGCTAATAATACAATTAAATAACTAACATTTAATAACTAATAAAACAGATTTCTTATGAAGAAAATTTTATCTCTGATCGCATTGTTGGTGGTGACGTTGACAGCGTTCGCTCAGTCAACAAGCGAGAAAATTATTCCCGACGGCACTCAGCCTAACGGCGGTACCATCACACCTAAAGCAATCACAGTCGATTGGGCTACCCAGAAGATTGTAGCGAATGTAGATTTGACAAACTGTCTTACTGGCACCAACGAGCAGATCTTCGCTATCTCTACCAACAGTGCGGATATCGCAAACTGGGATCAGGAAAGCGGAAGCACACTCCACTTCTTCTACAGACAGAACTTTACTGACTGGGGGGCTACAACTGCCGATGTTCACAAGTTCGCTGTTCAGTATCGCTATAAAGGCGATAACGGCGCTACCAACCGTTTCTACGAGGTGAAGGATATTTCTAACTGCACAATCGTAATGGACAAGAATGGCGTCACTATTGATGGCACACTCGTGTTCGAGGCTTCTCTTATGCCGCAGCTCTACAAGGAGGGTGCTAACCAGCTTTACTTTGGTTCTTTGCGTGGCGAGCATCCGTACGCTACATACAAGTCTGTAGAGCTCGTAACAGAGGAACCAGCAGTAGAGCCTGTTTCATACGAGTTTACACACAATGCAGACGTTTGCTACTATGAGAAGACTGGTGAGAGTGGAGAGGATTCTCAGTACAATGTATACCACCAGTATATTAAGGATGCAAAGGTTATGATTGAGAATGACAAAACTGGCAAGTACACAGCTACGCTTAAGGATGTGGTAGCAGGCAAGGAAAAGTCAGCTCTCGGTGATATCGTTTTGGCAGGTCTTGAAAATGAAGCGGATGGTTCTCTTGAGTTCAAGCTTCCGACCACGCTCTCGTTTACTGTTGGTGTAGCTACTTCTCCATTCTATGGTAAGACATTTAAAGTAGTTAGTGGTACTATTGAAGCAACACCAGCTGCTGACGCAGCAAGCAAAGGCGTTGCAAATGTTGCAATTTCATTTGCTGATGCTGATGGCAATATGCTTACTTACATGTTTAATGCAGATGTATTCATCCCTGTTGTTCAGAACTTTGAAAGTGATGCTTACGTGAAGGTAGGCGAAGAGACAACAAATCTCGAAAAGGCTCAGGCTGTGCTCACAGAGTTCATGGAGGATACTTACATGGTTACATTTAAGAACCTTACATTGGGCGAAAAGACTGGCGACTTCACTATCGAGAACCTCAAGCCAACAAAGGGCGAGGACGGCAAGGTTACATTCTCTACAGAGGACACAAGCGGCTTCTGGAACGACGCTGACGAGACAGAACTCAACTTCACCGACTTCTCTGCTTCTGTAAAGGAAGGCGAGAACGGCTTCGAGAACTTCGTTTGCAAGTTCACAACAGAGAACGGTCAGTTCGTATACGGCGAGAAGGCAGAGACACCAGAGCCTCCGTCAACAGTTGAAACAAAGATCTTCAGCGACAAGCTCGAATATACATTCAAGACAGCAACTGGTGTAAACGATCCTCAGAAGCTCACCATCGAGTCGCTTGGCAACAATCGCTACAATGTGATTCTTGCTAATCTCGACACATACAATACCCTCTATGTAAACGTAGGTACTATCAGCTTCCTCAACGTAGAAGGCACTACAGTTGACGGCGTTACAACTATCGACGTTCAGAAGCCGGAGGTTACATTTACAGATGCTGACTATGAGTTTACTGACAACAAGGAGGGCGCACTCAAGGTTCAGTTCAACGACACTAAGGCTTATCTGAAGGCTACCGGCGTAACAAGCATCGTTTTGTTAAAAACTTCTTACGACTACACACTCGTTTACGGCACAGAGTTCTCTACTGAGGAGCCGAAGGACGACTACGCTATCAACTTCGACAAGACAGCTCTCAATACAAGTGCTCATGGACGTATGCTCAACAGCTTCTCTCTCCAGCAGACAGGCAAGGACAAGCAGACAAAGAGCGTTAAGACTTCAAAGGCTGCTTACGAGGATCATACAGCAGACGAACCGTTCACAGTTGAGGCTGGCAGCGAACTGACAGCTTCGTTCGATTACACAGGCGAATGGATGCATAGCTTCGTTTACATCGACTTCGACAACGATGGCGACTTCTCTTATAAGGAGGGACAGTGGGATCAGACTGGCACCGATTTGGTAGCATTCAGCTTCTACTCTCTCGACTCTAACCCAAAGAACGATGCATCTGGTTACAACTCAGTAGGTGATGAACTTACAGGAGATGCTCGCAATACTTATGTTGCACCTTCGTTCAAGGCTCCTGCTAAGGCTGGCGAATATCGTATCCGCTTCAAGTTCGATTGGAACTGCATCCTCCCTGGTGGTTCAAGCACTATCCTCGAAAACGGTGGTGGCGTTTGGGATGCAACTCTTAAGGTTGTAGAGCCGGTTGTTGATGGCATCAGCACAATCAACGTTGAGGCTGCTAACGGTAAGGCACAGCTCTTCACTATCGACGGCGTTAAACTGTCTAAGCTCCAGAAGGGTCTGAACATCGTTCGCACCGCTGACGGCAAGGTTAAGAAGGTACTCGTTAAGTAATCTTTCAGTGCACCCACTGAAAACACTCATAAGAGGGCATGGCATTCCGCCATGCCCTCTTTTCGTTGCTCCCCTCCCACAGACACATCGTAGGAGGGTATGGCATCCTGCCATACCCACGCCACCCTCTTAGGGGGTGCAGCGGTCTCCGCTGCACCAACCAAGCAAACGCTGCACCAACATTACAATCCTCCCACGGAATTCACCGAATTCACAGAATCTTCTGGCGGAGAAGAGCCTCCCACGGATTTCGCAGATGCTCACAGATTTTTCTTCTCTGCCAATAACTTCTTCGTTCTTCGTTCTGTGTGAAGATTGTTTAGTGGCAGCGTGGGTATGGCAGGGATGCCATACCCTCCTATGGTTAGCATTGTTTTGCGATGAAGTGGAATTCATGTCGTGCCAATACTCAATTTTCTTCTTCGTTACTAACAGCGTATGATGTGAGTGAATAGGCTGTGGTGACTCCCGAGAACTGGATAGGATGGGTTGTGTATGGTGCTACAAAGCTATAAATAAAATCGAGTAGATGAAAATATCTACCATATCTTCCAGCCAGCGCATAACCTCCTGCGTATCAGTGAAGTAATGGCTGGAAGATACCTGACCAATAGGGGTTATCTTCCAGCCTATCTCCCAGCGCATCTTCCAGCTCATTTTCCATCCGTCTCTCTGCTAATATGTAGGGTAGGGGTTCGTTCGTTTCTTGATTGTTTGTTCGTTTCTTGATTGCTTGTTCGTTTACGGTGTTTTATCGTAGCGTGGCAATCTTGTTGTTGTAGCGTGGCAATCTTGTTGTTGTAGCGTGGCAATCTTGTTGTTGTAGCGTGGCAATCTTGTTGTTGTAGCGTGGCA
>OIWV01003450.1_pt1 | contig 10280 bp, 10 predicted proteins | sample 1587751 | NCBI WGS metagenome assembly OIWV01 (sample SAMEA3888913, study PRJEB22519) | human gut metagenome | biome: human gut; feature: human-associated habitat; material: faeces | place: Denmark | collected 2010 | reverse complement strand
GAGCTTCCGGCGAGCGAGAAACGCGCCGTGGGCAGCCTTGGCAGGCTGCATCATGCCGCCCAACCTGTTTGGACACACAACGTCTAGCCTGCACGTAAGACAGGCTGCCATGCGCTGGGGTTGAAAGCAGTAAAGACCCCAGTCACAGGCTGTGAGAGCTGCCAAGCTCTGTCTGCGCTGTTCCCCATCGCCGGGGTGCGAGCTGCAAATACGGCGGAACAAACTTTTCAAGATAGGATGAAAGAATCATGATCAACGAACTTACCAGAAAAAACGCACATACCGAACTCGACCACATCTTCAAAACCATTCTACCTGCGCACGGCATGACAGAGAGGCCGGAGCAGATCCGTCTCAGCCACACCATGCTGGACGCCATGTTTGAAAACCGCATCGCACTGAGCGACGCCGGGACCGGCATTGGCAAGACATACGCCTACCTGACCGCTGCCATTGTGTACAGCCACAGCAGGCTGGTAGACGGGCTTCCGTTTCAGCCGGTGATCATCGCAACTTCCAGCATCGCGCTCCAGAACGCCATTGTGCGGGAGTATCTGCCGTTCCTGTCGGATGCGCTGTCGGACGATCCGCATATCACAACACCCATTCTTGCCGCCTTGCGCAAGGGCAAGAGTCACTATGTCTGTGACGAGCGGCTGCGCCAGCACCTGCAGCAGCGCCCGAACGGGAAAAACGTCATGCAGAAGAAAGAACTTTATTCCCTGCGGGATGTTCTGGATCTGGATGAAACACAGAAACTCAGCAGCTTTGACCGTGAGCGTGTCTGCGTTCCGCAGTTTTGTGACTGCAAACACCCGGACTGCCGCTATCGCCGGCATCTGACCGAGTGTGGGCAGAAACGGTATCTGTTCCAGATCTGCAACCAGAACCTCTGGCTGGCAGACTGTATGCACCGGGAAAACGGCTTAAAGCCCATCCTCCCGGATGCCTGCACAGTCATTGTGGATGAAGCGCACAAGCTGCCGGAAACAGCACGGGAGATGTTTGGAACGACCTTAACGGCCGGAGAGATCCGCGGCGCAGTCGTTCGGCTGAAGCAGGATGGATACGCGCTGGCAGCAGACCGGCTGTTTTCGGCTTCTTCTATGCTTCTGCAAAAGATGGCAGAGCTGTCGCCGGAGTACCCTTTTGAGCTGCTCCATGATGATCTCAGCAGAGTCCTTTCTACGCTGTTTTTGATCGGCAGGAAGCTGTCCACGTTTCTGGAACCTGCCACAAAGCGGGCACTGGAGCAGCTCACCGACAAGGTCGTGCTGTTTCTTCGGCCCAAGACAGACGCCATCCGCTACACCGCAGAGGATGACGACGGCAAGCTCATGCTGTGCAGTGTCCCGGCAGACATCACATCCAGAATGCAGCACACGGTCTGGAGCAAACAGATCCCACTCCTACTTACCTCCGGAACGCTTGCCATTGGCAGCAGCTTTCGCCGGTTTCAAGACGAATGCGGACTGTCTGGCAATCCAAGAGTCACAGAAGCGGTTGCCGTATCTCCCTTTGACTACGCCGCAAATTGCCGCCTGTTTTTTCCACAGCGGCCACCTCGTTTTTCAGAGGGCGAGCGGTATCCCCAAACCGTCGCACGGCAGATTCTATGCCTGCTGCAAGCGGCGAACGGACACGCTCTTGTTCTTTTCACCTCTTACAAGGATATGTCCACTGTCTGTGAATGTCTCTACCGGCTCAAAAGCGGCATCCCAATCTTCGTCATGCGCAGGAACCACCCGCAGATCCTGCGGCAATTCAAGAGCACCCCCGGAGCCGTCCTCTTGGCAACCGGCGCTGCGTGGGAGGGCATGGACTTCCCCGGCGACTGCGTGTCGCTGCTTATCATTCCCCGGCTGCCGTTTGCATTCCCGGACGCCATCCACGAGCATGAAAAGAGAAACTATCCCGCCCTGCGTGACTTCATCCGGAGCGTCATCGTGCCGGAAATGCAGATCAAGCTCAAGCAGGGCTTCGGACGCGCCATCCGCACGGAAACGGACACCTGCGTGGTTGCCATCTTGGATGAGCGATGCAGCGCCAGAGGCCGCTACCGGCAGGATGTTCTGAATGCGCTGCCGGAAATGCCGATCTTGACAGAGGTATCCGATATTCGCCGGTTCCTCTACACCGTCAAGCCGCAGAGCTATTTTGAAGCCGCAGCCTAAAAGCATCATGTAAAAACGAAAAGGAGATCAACCATGTACAAACGGAAAATGAAACTCAGTCCCATTCACATCAGCCTCATTGCGCTGGCCATCCTGGTGGTCATTGCCGTAATTGTCACGTTCGCTGTCAAAAAGGATGAGCCAAAGGAGCCTGCCGCGCAGAGCGGCATCGTCTATGACGACTCCGCCGTCGAAGGCGGCTGGGAGACGCTCTCGCAGGAGGAAATCGAGCAGCGCCTCAACGACAAGGTGCAGGCGGGCATGATTAACATCAGCTGCAACACCGCGCCGTATTTTAAGGACGGCAAGAGTGAAGGCAATGTCATGCTGGTCAATGAGCTGAACAATCTCTATCCACAGAAGGTGGAGTTTTATCGCAATGACACGGGCGAAAAGATCTACGAGTCCAAAGCCATTGCGGTCGGCAGCAAGATCGAGCGCGCAAAGCTCGATGTAGAGCTGCCTGCGGGCGAGTACGAATGTACCGCCTACTTTTCCAACTTAGATCCTGACTCCGGCGCAACCTTGGGCGTTGCCGGGGCCATCATCCATATTACCATCCAAAACTAACAAAACGAAAAAGGAGAACTCACTATGAAGAACATGAAGAAACTCGTATCCCTGCTCCTCGCCGTCTGCCTCATGGCAAGTCTCGCCATTGGCGCATCCGCTGCCGAACCCACTACCGTGGATGTCTCCGGCGGCACCGGCACCTCCAACGTCAGTCTGTCTTCCACCTCGGACGGAACGCTTGACGGCGATCCTGCTGCGACCAAGATGAACGTCGCCATCCCGACCATCCTCCCCATTGCAGTCGGCACGGACGGCACGGTCACGACGGCCACCGACATCCGCATCACCAACAATTCCTTTGGCGCAGTTAAGGTCGACAATGTCAAGGTCGAAGCCGGTACCGGCTGGAAGCTGACCGCGTTCGGCAGCAAGGACAGCCTTGCCAAGGTCAAGGTGGACAGCAACATGATCGGCTTCAAGCTCGCGCTTGGAGGCGGCGCGGAGCAGCACACCAATGCCGAGAATGCGGCTTCCCAGACCCTCATCGACGGTGCCATCGAAGGCTGCTATATGTCCGGCAACGGCGACCAGAGCGCAAACTCCATCGGCATCGCGTATGACGCCATCGTCAGCCCGGTCTCCGAAGCTGTCGTCAACGCTTCCGTCGCGTCCGTCCTGTTCGTGATCTGCTGGGATGCGGTCTAAGCCGCACCCATCCATCGCCGGGGGAACCTGCTTCCCCCGGCAGCTTTTATCTTGTAGGGAGGGATTCACTTTGAAAACAAAACGAATTCTTGCGCTGTTTCTGGCTGTCGTGACCTGCCTGTCTCTTGCCGTTTCCGCATCCGCGGCGAGCATTTCAGATTTTAAGGATGTGGACACCAAAGCGTGGTACGCGGAAGCGGTAACCGCCGCTGTGGATAATGGCCTGCTTTACGGCAAATCCAAGACGCAGCTTGACCCCAACGGGCTGCTGACCCGTGCGGAAATGGCTGCCATTACAAACCGGTCTTTTGGCTGTTATAAAGCGGCAGACATTTCTGCGTACAAGGACGTTGCAAAATCCAAGTGGTACTACAAAGATGTAGCCCTCGCCGTCCAGATGGGAACGTATAACGGCGTTTCCGCCAGCAGCATGCAGCCAGACCGGGCAATCACCCGTCAGGAGGCCATTGCGGTCGTCGCACGAGCTTTGCAGCTCAATCTGGACGATTATGCCAAGACGGATCTGTCCAAGTTTGCGGATGCCAAGGAAGTGTCCAAATGGGCGCTGCCGTACATGAAAGCAATGGTCGCAGCCGGTTATGTGCATGGCCGCACGCAGGGGCTTGTCCCGCAGGCCAACATCACAAGAGCAGAATTTGCACAGCTCTACTTCAACATCATCCAGTCCTATATCACCAAAAACGGCAGCTATACGAAGGACTACAAGGGCAATCTGCTTGTCCGCACCAAGGACGTTGAATTGAAGGACATGACCATTGACGGCGATCTCATCATCGGCAACGGCGTCGCAGACGGCAAGGTCACGCTGTCCAACGTAAAAATCTCCGGTCGCCTTGTCGTGTGGGGTGGCGGCACAGCGGCGGTCTATTGCAGCAATGGCACAACGGCAGCCGAAGTCATTGCCTGCCGTGTGGACGGCCCGGTCAAGGTCATTTTTGACCGCGAATCTACACTGCTGGTCTACGACAAAATCAAAACCCGCATCACAGAGCGCGCAGGCAAATTCCCGGAAACGGAGATTGTATTTTACGCAATGGATGACCTCCTGAACGCGCAGCGCGACCTCAATAAAATGGTGGATGAGAATCTCATTCAGGCAGAAGTTCCCGCGCATCTGTACGCCCTCGTCGGAGAGCAGACGGTATCTGCCGTATTGAAGAACAACAGTAAGACGGACAGCTATACCATTGAGATCCGCAGAGATTCCAATGGCAGCCTCATTGCAGATCCCATCACCCTCGCAGCCGGTGCGTCGGTCAGCTCCATCACGCTGAAAGAAGCGCCGGAATACGGCAACGCCGCCTGCACCGCGACGATCACGGCCACCCGTGATGGCAAGACGGTCGGCACACTGGAGGTCAAGACTGCCCTGCATGCTGCGTACCTGTGGCCGAAGGAGGTAATGTCAAAATGAGAACAAAGAAACTGTTTTCTCTCCTGTTGGCTGTTCTGATGCTCTGCTCGCTGTCGGTTTCTGCCTTTGCCGCAGAAACCGCGCAGGCCAGCGTCCCGGTGGTGCTGACGGTTGTGAATTCTGTTTCGCCTATCTCTGTCAGCGTCCCCGCCTGCCTGCCGGTCACGGTTTTGGACGGCTATGTTGTAACGGCATCCAACGCCGTCATTGAAAACCGCGCACAGAGCGGTGCGGTGCAGGTTGTTGCCGTCGATGTGCAGCCCGGCGCGTTTGCCATTGGCGATTTTGAGAACTTCGGCAGCGAAGCCGGAAAGATCGCGTTCAGCATCAACGGCTGCAAGACGGTCAAGGAAGGCAAACTGACGCTGGCTGACGGCGCGTTCCCGGTCATTGACGCAGGGAAAAACCTGCGGATCGCATACACGGCGAAGGTCGCGGCAGCTGAAAAGGTGGAGAAAGTGAACGCCGCGACGCTGATCTTCACCATCGCGCCTGCAACCGGCAATTCGTAAAGGAGGGAGGAACCGCTATGAAAACAAGAAAACTCACAGCAATCCTGCTTGCCCTCTGCATGCTCCTTTCGCTCAGTATCTCGGCATTTGCGGCAGATGATGCCATTGCCAGCGGCACGATCCAGGACAGCAAGATCACATGGAAGCTGGACGACAAGGGCTGGCTGACGATCTCCGGCAGCGGGGACTGCAGCGCCTTTGCAAGCAAAGACGATCAACCGTGGGCAGAATACCGCAGCCAGATCACACAGGTTTGGTTTGACGGCATGGAGAGTCTGGCGATCCCCGATCTCGCTTACTGGTTCGAGGACTGTACCAATCTCACGACTGCCGAGATCCCCAGCACCACGCCGGTCATCGGCCGCCATGCGTTCTATAACTGCCCCTTGTTGGCGAAGTTGTCCATTTATTACGGGGAGCATACGCTGGACAGCATTGGCGAGGATGCGTTCTGGCGCGAAACCGATTCTGGCGATACCCTTTATATCGGCTACATCATCGGATATCCGCAAGCATCCGTACCGTTCCATGATTATGACTGGAACAGTTCCAACCGCAGCGAGCGTTACTTTTATGATGTTTATGGTGTGTACAAAAATGCGGATAGCACTGCGCCAGTAGTGTCCGACTCTGCCATCAAGAAAGCACCCTTGACTACCGCAACGTATGCTTCCACCGGCATTGTCGGTACTTGTCCGAGCTGCAATCAGTATTCCCTGCAAGGCACTTATGTTGAGCAGACGCATACATCGAGAGGTCATCAGGAGTACTACGAGTGCTATAAGTGCCATTATGTAAAAAATCTTGGCACTTACGTCTACAAGGATCACGGCGACGGAAGCTATGGGTCATGGACCTGCCCTTCCTGCGGCAGCCATACATGGGTTCTGGACTATGAAAATGATGCCACTTGCACCAGAAACGGTTATCGGGAATATAGCTGCGATTGCGGACAGAGCAAGCGCGAAACCATCTACGCAACCGGCCACAGCTATTCCTATGGAAGCTGGGAGGAATATTCCAGCAGCCAGCACCGTCGGGAAAGCTATTGCCGAAATTGCGGTGCATCCAGCTATGACTATGCTTCGCACAGCCTGAGCTACGGGAGCTGGAGCAACGATTCCTCCAGTCAGCATAGCCGAACGGCATCCTGCCGTACCTGTGGATATAGCACTACGGATTACGGTAATCATAGCTATTCTACCGGTTCGTGGAGCAAGTACAGCGATACCCAGCATCGGCGGTCGAAAACCTGCTCCGGCTGCGGCGCGTCCACTTATGACTATGCCGACCACAGCTATTCCTACGGTTCATGGACGAAGGCAGATGATGTTCAGCACAAGCGCAGCAAAACCTGCGCCGTTTGCGGCGATAGCTCGACGGAGTATGGCAATCACAAGGATACCAACGCAGATGGTGTTTGCGATGATTGCGGCGCGAATGTCGCGCTGATCGTGACGTGGGATGCCGCGTCCAACGGCGGCACGGTTGGCGGCAAGAACAGCGTGACGACCTCCGTCGCGCCCAACCAGACCGCCGTTGCTCCCGGTTACACGCCGGTCAAGGCAGGTCACACGTTCTCCGGCTGGTACACAGAAAAGGCAGGCGGCGCGCTGTACAGCACGGTCACGATCACAGCCGCGCGGACATTCTACGCGCAGTTTGCCCCGGCAGAATACAAGATCACATGGGATCTCGGTACCGGCAAAACAGAAACCACGAACCAGACCTACGGCGAAACGCTGAACCTGCCCACGGAGCCTACCCGCAGGGGCTATGCGTTCCTCGGCTGGTTTACGCAGGAAACCGGCGGCACGCAGGTAGATGGCAACACCGTATTCAAAGAGGTAGCTTCTACCACCTACTATGCGCATTGGGAGGAAGCAACGGTTTTCTCCGTCGTTGTTCCGGCTGTGCTGCCGGTGACGGTCGATCAGAACGGGAAGGTCTACGTCTCCAACGCGGAGATTGTCAACCACTCCACCGCCGCTGTGCAGGTGTCCTCCGTGACCCTGACGGCAGAAAATGGCTGGACACTGGTGCCGTATGCTTCGGATATGTCCCACGCCAAGGTGGACAGCAACCAGATTGGCTTCAAGATCAACAGCGCGCAGACCAGCAAGACCGGCAGCACGGAGCAGTTTGAACTCACTTCCCCGTGGCAGATCAACGAGGAAGAAAGCCTGACCCTGTCCTATGACGCAGTTGTCAGTGCCCTGTCGCAGCCGGTCACAAACGCCAATATCCTCTGCGTCCTGTTCGTCGTCGAATGGGCGTAATTCTAACGAAAGAAGGACTTTACCATGCTTAAAATGATTGCCATCGGCAACCTGACGGGAGATCCCGTCCTCAAGACCAACGAAGAAACCGGCAAGCCCTACGCCATCATGCGCATTGCCTCGGATCGCCGCTACAAGTCTCCGGACGGCGAGAAACTGACCGATTTTATCTCGATCAAGGTGCGCGGCGTGCTCGCAGAACGCTGCGCGGAGTTTGCCAGAAAGGGCTGCAAGATCGCGGCCAGCGGTGATTTTGAAACGATCACCTTTGCCGAGGAACCGGAGCGGCAGCCCGGCTTCCTGCTCAAAGCGACCGAGGTGGAATTCCTCTCGCCCCGGAAAGAACTGGACGATGCTGCGGAGCTTCCTGCGGCAGCGTAACAAACGAAGCGGCCATCCCATTGCGGGATGGCCGTTTGCGCGCAGAAAGGAGACCCAAACATGACGGCATATTTAGATGGTTATTCCGGCTATTCCGGCGTTCCGGAGGACGCCGCCGCTGAGATCTTGGAGAAGCTGATGACGCACCAGCAGATCTCCTCCGACGAGGTCGCGCAGATCTTAAAGCGGTACGGTGTCTGCGGAGAACCGGAAGCATTGCAAATTGCGTACCGGAAAAAGGTCGGCCAGCGGCTCATTGCCAGTCTCCGCGATCCATATGGCAGGCGCGAGGTGTTCTCCACCGGCAGCACCTACGTTCTGGTGGATTGCTGCAATGACCGCGACGCGCTGGAACACATCCACAAGAAGCTGGACAAGGATATGGACGCGGTTGATCAGGCATCATGCAAGATTGATAACCGCTTGCAGGTATTGCAGCGGTTTTCACGATATCGGAGGAAGCGCAGATGAAATTATCTGAAATGCTGACCGCGATCCGAGAATACCCCGCGCTGAAGATTCAATATGAGGCCATGCGCGAGCAGCAATCATCCCAAGAGCGCACGGCGGTTCAGCTCTCTATTGCTTATAATAATCTGCAAATCGGTAACAGGAAGTTGTCTCAAAAGAACAAAGCGCTGGAAGCAGCCCTTGTGAAGCTGGTCCCGCGGTTGAACAGCCGGGAACACAGCCGGCGGTTCTATAAGACGGTTGCGCCCTACCTTGATCCGGGCGGATTTGTGCTTTATAGGTGCGCTGCTGAGTTGACGCGCTTTCATATCAGCACGGAGTTTGCCACGGAAGATAATATGGGGAAATTCGAGGAAATGGACGGTTATGGGATGCTGCGATACCTGACCGCGGACCGTTTCGGCTCTGTGGAGTATGAGATCGTCGCGCCGTGCTATGAAGAAGCTGTTTCGCTTCATACCGATTACACATCTCCAGAGTATCTGGCGTTTGAGAAAAAGCTGTATGAAAAGACGCTGCGTAAGCTGGGCTTTGGGAAACTGCTCCCAGAGGAACGCGCACCGCAGAAGGATATGAACAAACGGAAAGAAAAGGTGGAAGAACGATGACAGAACCCATTACCATTGGCGTGGATCATGGCTACGCGGCCATGAAAACCGCGCATTGTTCGTTTCCCTCCGGCTTGGCAGAATACGAACATGAACCGTACACGCAGAAAAACGTCCTCTGCTATGACGGAAAATACTACGTTGTCGGCAGCGGGCGGCAGCCGCTCCAGCAGGATAAGACAGTGGATGAGAATTACTATCTGCTGACGCTGGCGGCCATCGCCAAAGAAATCGCGTACCGGAATGCACCGACCGCAACGTCGGTGATCCTTGCGGCTGGCTTGCCGCTGACGAGCTTCGGCCGGGAAAAGAAAGCATTCCGGGCATATCTGCTGCGCGAGGGCAAACCGGTCTCTTTTTCGTATGAAGGAATTTCGTATGAAACTTCTGTGCAGGATGTGAAGCTGTTCCCGCAGGGCTATGCGGCGATCCTCCAGCACAGCGATCTGCTGAATGAACCGTCCGTGATCCTTGCGGACATTGGCGGGTGGACCGTGGATATTATGCGGCTGGACAACCGCATCCCGTACGCAGCTTCTTGCCGCAGCTTGGAGCTGGGCATGATCCGCTGTCTGGATGAGATCGCGGAGCAGGTGCGCCGGAGCTTAAATCTGTCGCTCACCAGTGTGCAGATTGAGAACGTTCTGCGCGGCAGCCCGGACAGCATGGATGATCGCGTGAAAGCCATCATCCAGCGCGAAGCTGGGCTTTATGCCAGACGCATTCTCTCTGCCATTGCCGAAGCAGGCTTGGACTGCCGCGCCATGCCGGTTGTATTTCTCGGCGGTGGGGCCGGACTTATGAAACGATACCTGCCGCAGGGCAGCGTTCTGCGTCCCGTCATTCTGGACGATGACAAATTAAACGCGCAGGCATACGAGCGGCTGGCATCGCAGGTAGCAGGCCATGCAGGATAAGCCGCAAACGGCCCGGTTTGGTACAACGCTGTTTTTGGACAATCCGCTGCACCGGCAGGCGTGGGAGCTTCTGTCCGCGATCCCTGCCGGGCAGCGCACAAACTGGCTCTGTCTGGCGCTGTGCCAGCAGGCGCAGCGGGAGCAATTCTTACAAGACTTAAAAACAATTCTCCAATCGGAGCTGCAAAGCAGCTCCGATCCACAAGCAATTTCGCGGCCGCAGCCAGCCGGGAGCGTCGACGATGACGTTCTCGGCTTTTTGCGCGCGCTGCAGGAAGAAGGTGA
>OIWV01003449.1_pt1 | contig 10281 bp, 7 predicted proteins | sample 1587751 | NCBI WGS metagenome assembly OIWV01 (sample SAMEA3888913, study PRJEB22519) | human gut metagenome | biome: human gut; feature: human-associated habitat; material: faeces | place: Denmark | collected 2010 | reverse complement strand
CTAAGGATTTCAATGGCGCAGGACACCCTTCTTGGGTTTCCCGCGCACACCCTTCACCCGCAAGGGGTATGCAGCATCCGTAAAGCGGCACAGCCGCTAACGGCTGCCCTACCTTACCGTTGCGGAGGATTTACCACTTTATTGACAGTCTCACTATGTCAGCAATTTTTTTTCGGATGAAAGCAAGAGGCAGCTATGTTCAAGCGACTGAAAGAGACCATATTGGAGATCATCCAGCAGGCGGACCTGATCCTGCTGGGGCTTTGCTGCGCCGCGTCGGTGTTCGGCATCGCCATGATTTACAGCGCCACCCGGTACAACAACGATAACCGGAAGATCATCGTACAGACGGCGGCACTGCTCATCGGCATCGTGGTGTATTTCGGCATCTCCATGATCGACCTGGAAATGCTCATCAAGCGGTGGAAGTGGATCGCGGCGTTCGATGTGCTGTTTATCCTGCTGCTGAAAACGCCCTTCGGCGTCAGCGACGATACCGGCAATACCGCATGGCTGAAATTTCCCTTTCTGCCGGTGAGCATCGGCCCGGCGGAGGTGGTGAAGATCACCTTCATCATCCTGCTGGCCTGGCAGCTCCAATGGCTCCGGGAGGAAAAACGGGATCTGAGGTCCTTTTCCGCCGCCTTTTATGTGGGCGGTCATACGCTGGGGATAGCGGGACTGTACTTTGTTATTTCCGGCGATATGGGCAACGCGCTGATGTTCCTGCTGATCTTCGTGGTGATGTCCTTCGTGGCAGGCTTTGCCCTGCGGTGGTTCGCCCTGCTTTTCGGCGCGTCGGGGGCCGTCATCGGAGGCATCATAGCCTTTGATCTGGTGCCGGATTCCAAAAAGTATATGCTCAACCGCTTCATCGTCCTGTTTGACCATAGCTACGATGTCCAGCATACAGGCTGGCAGCAGACCCGAAGCCTGCTGACCATCGGCGGCGGAGGCTTCTGGGGACAGGGGTATCTCCACGGTACCCAGTCTCAGGCGGGGGTCGGCTCCGTTCCGGCCCGGCACACGGACTTGATTTTCGCCGTCATCGGTGAGGAACTGGGCTTCGTGGGAGCCACGCTGTCGATCTTGCTGCTGGTGGCCATCATCATCCGGGTACTGGTGGTGGGACGCCGGGCTGCCCAGCCATTTCACACCTACGTCTGCGTGGGCATCGCCTCCATGGTGATGTTTCAAATGATCATCAACATCGGCATGTGCCTGTTCATCATGCCGGTGATCGGCCTGACGCTGCCGTTTTTCAGCTACGGCGGCTCGTCGGTGGTGACGCTGTTTACGGCTATGGGCTTTGTCTCCGGCATCAAGAAGCGGACGGTGGTCCGCCGCCGTCCGGGACGGCCCTTAGGCTCCAACGCGGTATATTGACTGAAAACCGGGGCGCGTGGCGCTCCGGTTTTTTCCATCGGGCCCGTTCACATATTTTTCCGGCTCTTCGACAACACTACCCCTGTATCAATACGGTATATCCGAACTGACAGGAGGTTTTTATCATGAACATCCGCATGAAACGCGGCATGGCCTTGGCCCTGATGGCATCGCTGCTGCTGGCAGGCAGCGCGCAGGCGTTATTCGGCCTCGGAAAGAGCAAGCCGGAGACAGTCTCTCCTGAAAACGGCCCCACGGCCCGGGACCTGGAGATCCGCACCTACCGGGGCATCCCCTATCTGGGGCAGTTGGAGGCTGCGGACCCTGACGGCGGGGAGCTGACCTTTGCCATCGTCACCCAGCCCAAGAAGGGGACCGTGACGGTGGAGGGCGCCAATTTCACCTACACGCCCAAGGAGAACGCCGCCGGAGGGGACAGCTTCACCTATTCCGCCGCCAACAGCGCCGGGGCCGTGTCCCTGCCCGCCACCGTGACCGTGACCATCGAAAAGACCCGCTCCGGCGTTACCTACGCGGACACCGGCGAGGCCATCGCCACCGCCGCCCAGGATCTGGCGGAGCGGGGCGTATTCACCGGGGCGAAGATCGGAGATAAGTGGTATTTCGAGCCGGACCGGACCGTCAGCCGTGGAGAATTTCTGGCCATGGTGCTGGAGACCGCCGGCGCAGAGGTGACGGACGTCACCATGACCGGCTTCCGGGATGATGACGCCATCCCCACTTGGGCGAAAAGCTATGCCGCCGCCGGCGTGGCGGAGGGCATCCTGCGTGGAAAGCCCACGGAGAACGGGGCGGTATTCTCCTGCGAGGAGCCTATCTCCTTCAGCGAAGCCGCCACGGTGCTGAACCGGGTGCTGGATCTGGGGGACGTGGAATTGGAGGTATGGTTCGCGGACCGGGAGACGGCGCCCTCCTGGGCGGCGCAGGCTGTGGGGAACATGGAAGCACTGAATGTCCTCAGCGTGGGCAGTTTCGGAAGTGACCGCCTGGAAACGGCAGTGACCCGTGCCGACGCAGCCCGGATGCTCTCAGCGGCGGGAACCCTGCTGAGAGGGGAGAAGGATACCGGCCTGCTGGGTCTGCTGAAAAAGTCCTGACCCCGCAAGGGGCGAACGCACCCACAAAACGACGCAAGCAGCCTGCCCGTTCGGGCAGGCTGCTTGCATCTGAACAGAACCGGGGGAAAAGTTCATATTGTATTCAGCGGGGGTTTGTGCTAAACTACTATAATTACAATAGACTAAAATAGTATCGTTATGTCCATCGCAAACTGCCATAAAAATAGAAAGGTTCTGATTTTCCATGAAAATCGTTGTTTTAGCCGGCGGCATCTCCACCGAGCGAACCGTCTCTCTGGTGTCCGGCACCGGCGTGTGCCAGGCGCTGCGCCGCAAGGGCCATCAGGCCATTCTGGTGGATATGTTTATGGGACTGGAAAATCCGCCCGCAGATCTGAACACGCTGTTTGACGCGCCGGATGGCCTGTGCCCGGATGTGAAGATCGAGGTGCAGGCCCCGGATCTGGATGTGGTCCGCCGCAGCCGTCCGGATCAAAGCCCCAGCCGTATCGGCCCTCATGTGCTGGATATTTGCCGACTGGCGGACATCGTGTTCCTGGGCCTTCACGGGCAGGACGGCGAGGACGGCCGCATCCAGGCAACGCTGGACCTGCTGGGTGTCCCCTATACCGGCGCGGGCTACTTAGGCTCCGCCATCGCCATGGATAAGATCGCCGCCAAGGAGATGATGGATGCCAACGGCATCCCCAATCCCAAGTGGCAGAAATTGACCTATACCGAGGCGGAGATCCCCCAACTGGCGGAGACGCTGCCCATGCCCTGCGTGGTGAAGGCTCCCACTGGCGGGTCTTCTCTGGGCGTCTATCTGCCCAAGGATCGGGCAGAGCTGGCGGATGCCCTGCGGCAGGTCCGCAGCTTCTGCCATGAGGTGCTGGTGGAGCAGCGGATCTACGGCCGGGAGCTGACGGACGCCGTACTGGGCGAGCGGTATCTGCCCCCGGTGGAGACCTTCCCCAGCGTGGAGAACTTTGACTATGAGGCCAAGTATCAGGCCGGCGGCGCCAAGGAGATCTGCCCGGCGGAGCTGACGGAGGAACAGGCGAAGGCTGTGGGCGAGATGGCTTTGCGGGTCCATAAGGCCCTGGGGCTGGCCGTCTATTCCCGGACGGATATGATCATGGACGAAAACGGGCAGCTCTGGTGCCTGGAGGCCAACTCTCTGCCGGGAATGACCCCCACCAGCTTCGTGCCCAAGGAGGCCGCCGCCGTGGGCATCAGCTATGATGACCTGTGCGAGGAGATCGTGCGGCAGTCCTTAAAAATCAAGAGGAGATAACGTATGCAGCCAATGACGGTAACAGAGATCGCATCTGCGGTCAAGGGGGTCTGGTGGAATCCCAGTGAACAGGTCCCGGTGGTGAGCGCCGTTTCCACGGACAGCCGGAGGATCGTTCCCGGCAGCCTGTTTCTGCCCTGGGTGGGGGAGAAGTTCGACGGACACCTGTTCATCGACGCGGCGCTGGACGCCGGCGCCGCTGGCTGCCTGTGCGCCAAGCTGCCCCAGAATATCCGGGAGGATAAGTTTTACATCAAGGTAGCGGATACCCGACTGGCTCTGCGGGATCTGGCCTCCGCCTACCGGGACCGGTTTGAGATCCCCTTTGTGCAGATCACCGGCAGCGTGGGCAAGACAACCACCAAGGAGATGATCGCCGCCGTGCTGGGGGCCAAGCTGAACGTCCTCAAGACGCCGGAGAATTTCAACAATGACATCGGCACGCCCCTGACGCTGCTGGGCCTTGCCCCGGAGCATGAGGCGGCGGTGATCGAGACCGGCATGAACCACTTCGGCGAGATCGAATATCTGGGAGCCATGGTGCGGCCGGACATTGCTGTGATCTCCAACATCGGCGATGCCCATATCGAATATCTTGGCAGCCGAGAGGGTATTTTAAAGGCCAAATGCGAGATTTTTGAACATCTGAAAGCAGACGGCGTGGCCATCCTCAACGGCGATGACGCACTGCTGGATACAGTGACGCTGCCCCAGCGGATCGTCCGCTGCGGCCAGAGTGAGCACTGCGAAACCCGGATCAGCGACATTGTAGATCACGGCGTGGACGGCATCACCTGCACGGTGACAACGGCCCGTGACACCTATGCCCTGACCATCCCGGCTCCCGGCGAGCACATGGCCTATTCCGCATCCATGGCGGTGGCCGTGGGGGAGGAGTTGGGCCTCAGCCGGGAGGAGATCGTCCGGGGCGTGGCAGCCTATGAGCCTACCGGCTCCCGAATGCGGGTCATCCGCCTGCCTGGGGGACGGGTGCTGCTGGATGATTGCTACAACGCCAATCCCCAGTCCGTTACGGCGGCACTGGAGGTCCTGGGCCGCACGGACTGTGAGCGCCGGGTGGCGGTGCTGGGCGATATGGGCGAGCTGGGGGACCTGACGGATCAGGCCCACTTCAATGCCGGCGCTCTGGCGGCCATGCTGGGCATTGACTTTGTGATCGCCATTGGCTCCAAGGCTGCACGGATCGCAGACGGCGCCGCCATGAGCGGCGGAGACGTGGTGCATTTCGCCACGAAGGAGGAGGCGCTCCCCACGGTGCGGGAGCAGCTGCGGCCCAACACCAGTATGCTCATCAAGGCGTCACACTCCATGCGCTTTGAGCGGCTGACGGAGGACTTGCGGAAGTATTATGATTGAGATTCAGGTCAACAACCTTGTAAAATCCTTTGAGGTGGGCCACAATGTTCTGGATGGCGTCACCTTTCAGATCGATCAGGGGCAGCGGGTAGGTCTGCTGGGCAAAAACGGCGCCGGCAAGTCCACGCTGTTCAAAATATTGATAGGAGAACTGGACTGCGACGAGGGCACCGTCACCATTTCGCCGGGTCACCGCATGGGTCTGATCTCTCAGATCCCGGTGTACCCGGAGGGGTACACCGTGGACGATGTGCTGCGCTCTGCCTTCGGGCGACTCCACGCCCTGACCGCTGAAATGGAAGAACTGGCGGGCCGCATGGCGGCGGGGGAGACGGACCCGGCCATTTTGAAGCGCTATGGCAGTCTTTCCGAGCGGTTTGAGGTGTTCGGCGGATACGATACGGATGTGGCCATCAGCAAGGTGGCCAACGGCCTGTCCATTTCCGACGATATGCGGGGCCGGCTGTTCGACCAGCTTTCCGGCGGAGAAAAGACCCGGGTGAACCTGGGCCGCCTGATTCTGGAGGATACGGACATTCTGCTGCTGGATGAGCCTACCAACCATTTGGACCTTCACGCTACGGAGTGGCTGGAGGCCTATATCCAGAAATTCCGGGGTACCGTGGTGGCCATCTCCCATGACCGCTACTTTTTGGACCGCTCCGTGAACCGGGTCATTGAGATTGAAAACGGTAAAGCGGAGTTTTACTCCGGCAATTACAGCTTCTACGCGGTGGAAAAAGAACGCCGCTATCAGGAACGGATGAAGCAGTACGAAAAGGAGCAGGCCAAGATCGCCCAACTGGAAAAGTCTGCGGAGCAGCTGCGGATGTGGGCATTTCAGGGTATGGACAAGACCTATCGCCGCGCCATTTCCATGGAGCGCCGCATTGAGCGGATGCGCACCACGGCCAAGCCCACCAAGGCCCGGAAGATGGACGCCCGGTTTACCGCTGCAGAGTTCCACGGGGACGAGGTGCTGGGCATCCGGAGCCTCAGCAAGTCCTTTGGGGAAAAGAAGCTCTTTGAGGGCATCTCCCTGAAGGTGGAGGGGGGCGAGCGCATCGCCCTCATCGGCGACAACGGCACCGGAAAATCCACCCTGATCAAAATGATCGTGGATGAGGTGTATCCGGACAGCGGCCGCATCCGGTTGGGGCCCCAGGTGAAAATGGCCTATCTGCCTCAGATCATCCACTTTGACCACCCGGACTGGAATCTGGTGGAGAACATGATGGCGGCCAAGCGGGGCATCTCCGCTCAGTCCGCCCGGAACCGGCTGGCGGCTTATGACTTCCGGGGTGAGGACGTCCTCAAGCCGGTGTCCGTTCTTTCCGGCGGCGAGCAGAGCCGCCTGCGGCTGTGTATGCTGATGGATGACGAGATCAACTTCCTGATCCTGGACGAGCCTACCAACCATCTGGACATCGCTTCCAGAGAGTGGATCGAGGAAGCGGTGGAGGCCTATGACGGCACGCTGCTGTTCGTCAGCCATGACCGGTACTTTATCAACCGCTTCGCCACCCGGATCTGGGAGGTGGCCAATGGCACCATTACCGACTATCCCATGGGCTTTGCTCAGTACCGGCAGGTAAAGGCACAGGAGGAAGCGGAAAAAACAGAAGCACCAAAGCCTGTAAAGGAAAAGACGGTTACAGAAAAACCGGTCCGGGGCGACCGGGCGCAGCAGGCGGCCCGGCGGCAGCTGACCATCTGCGAGCGGGAGATCGCCAAGGCGGAGGAGCGGATCGGGGCGCTGGACGCTGAAATGGAGGCTAACGCCTGCAACTATGAAAAGCTCAATGCGCTGGTGGCGGACAAGGACGCTGCCCAGGCGGAGCTGGATGCCCTGTACCTCCGCTGGGAGGAGCTCAGCGAGGCGGCGGGCGAGGCATAAGAAACAGAGGTGAAAACATGCGGGATGTACTCTGCATTTACTATTCCCGAACGGGGAATACCAAACGGGTGATGGAGACCATCGCCAAAGAAATGGCCGCGGAGCTGTTGGCATTGACCGATGGCGTGGAGCGGAGCGGTCTGCGGGGTTGGCTCCGCAGCGGCATGGACGCCATGCGGAAGGACTGCCCTGACGTTCTGCCCTTTGAAACGGAACGAAAGCTGGAAAATTACCGGCTGGTCATCGTCGGCACCCCTGTGTGGGCGGGCCGGTGCAGCAGCGTGGTGCGCAGCTTTCTGAAGCAGCACGGCAAGGAACTGAACCGGGTGGCCTATGTGCTGACCCGGGGCAGCGAACACAAATGTGAGGATATTTACCGGCAGATGGATCAGTATACGGGAAAGCCCCATCAGGCGGCCACATCCCTGCGGGTGGGCCATGTGGGCCACACCTTCTGGCAGGAGGAATTTCTCCGGCAGATCCGGGAACTGCTGGCAGAGGAGGAATAGCGACACTCCTTTTCAAATTTCAACATTTGAGAAAGGAGCACAGCTATGCTGGATAAATTAAAGGATCTGGACCTCCGGTATGAGGATCTGGAATCCCAGTTGGGCGATCCCCGGGTGTATGGCGACGCAGAGAAACTGCGTCAGGTAAACCGGGAATTGAAGGAACTGCTGCCGGTGGTGGAGACCTACCGGGCCTATCAGGCGGCGGACAGCCGCCGCCGGGAGGCGGAGGAGCTGCTCCATGACCCGGAAATGAAGGAAATGGCTCAGGACGAACTGGCGGAAGCCAAGGAAGAACTGGAACAGCTGAAGGAAAAGCTGACGATCCTCCTGCTGCCAAGGGACCCTAATGACAGCCGAAACGTGATCCTGGAGATCCGGGGCGGCGTGGGCGGCGAGGAAAGCGCCCTGTTTGCCCATTCCCTTCTGCGGATGTATACCATGTACGCCGAGAGCCGCGGTTGGAAGCTGGAGATCGCCAGCATCAACGAAACGGAGCTTGGCGGCGTGAAGGACTGCTCTGCCGTTATTGAAGGGGACGGGGCCTGGTCCCGGCTGAAGTTTGAATCCGGCGTCCACCGGGTCCAGCGGGTGCCGGAGACGGAGTCCGGCGGCCGTATCCACACCAGCGCCGCCACGGTGGCGGTGCTGCCGGAGATGGAGCCGGTGGATGTGGAACTGAACCCCGCCGATATTGAAATGCAGGTCTACCGGGCCAGCGGCGCCGGCGGACAGCACGTGAACAAGACCTCCTCCGCCGTGCGGCTGATCCATAAGCCCACCGGCATGATCGCCGAGTGTCAGGAGGAGCGCAGCCAGTTTCAGAACCGGGAGAAGGCCATGCGCCTGCTGGCCTCCAGATTGTACGAGGCGGAGCGGGAAAAACGGGAGAGCGCCTATGACGCGGAGCGCCGCAGCCAGGTGGGCAGCGGGGACCGTTCCCAGCGGATCCGCACCTATAATTTCCAACAGGGACGGGTGACAGACCACCGCATCGGCCTGACGCTTTATAAGATCGACGCCATCATGGACGGCGCGCTGGACGAGCTGATCGACGCGCTGGTGACGGCGGATCAGGCAGAGAAGCTGAAACAGTGACAGGAAGCAGAGTGAGCATATTTTGAGAGCAAACGCCCGGCGGCGTTGAATATAAGATAATTCGAGGCGAGAAATGATGCATACACGATATTTTGACCTGCGGGATACCAAGGGTCAGCAAAAGATCATCGAGGATCAGATCTCCGCAGCGGCAGACATCCTGCGGCAGGGGGGACTGGTGGGAATTCCCACGGAAACGGTCTACGGCTTGGGTGCCAACGCATTGGACGCAGAGGCTGTCAACAAGATCTTTGAGGCCAAGGGCCGTCCGCAGGACAACCCTCTCATCATCCATATTCCGGGACCGCAATGGCTGCCCCGGTACTGTGAGGACGTGCCGCCGCTGGCGTATACGCTGGCCCGGAAATTCTGGCCCGGTCCTCTGACCATGATCCTGAAGCGGAAGCCCATCGTGCCGGATGCCACCACAGCGGGACTGGACACCGTGGGTGTCCGCTGCCCGGACCATCAGGTAACGCTGTCCATCATCCGGGAGGCAGGCGTCCCTGTGGCCGCGCCCAGCGCCAATACCTCCGGCCGTCCCAGCTGCACCACCGCGGCAGACGTGATGGAGGACATGGAGGGCAAGATCGACGCCGTGGTGGACGGCGGCCCCTGTCAGGTGGGCGTGGAGTCTACCATTTTGGATCTGACCTGCACACCGCCCCGTCTGCTGAGACCCGGCGGACTGCCTTTGGAGGCATTGGAAGAGGTCGCCGGCCCCGTGGCGGTGGATAAGGCCGTAACAGAGCGGCTGAAGGACGGAGAGCAGCCCAAGGCTCCCGGTATGAAGTATCGCCATTATGCCCCCAAGGCTCCGGTGACTGTTGTCACCGGCCCGGCGGAGGCTTCCGCTCAGACCATTTTGCAGATGGTGAAGCCCGGTGACGGTGTCATCTGCTTTGATGAGTTCGCGGAGCTGTTCAAGGAACAGGAAGTGGAATGTCTGGGACCCAGTCAGGATAAGCGGATCCAGGCCCAGCGGGTGTTTGACGCTCTGCGGGCCTTTGACAGCAAGGACGCGGCTCAGATCTATGCCCAGTGCCCGGACAGTCAGGGCCTTGGCCTTGCTATCAGCAACCGGTTGAAGAAGGCGGCGGGCTTCAAGACCATCGCCGCTGGACAGAAGCGGGTGGTCATTGGCATCACCGGCGGTACCGGCTCCGGTAAGACCAGCGCGCTGGAGGCCATCCGGGATCTGGGCGGCCGGGTCATCGACTGCGACGAGGTGTACCATGAGATGCTCCGGGACAGCGCGGAGCTGCGCCATGCCATCGAGGTGAAATTCCACGGCGTGTTTAATTCCGACGGTACACTGGACCGTAAGAAGCTGGGTGAGCTGGTCTTTGAGAACAAGGAACGGATGGAGCAGCTCAATGAGGTCATTTATCGGTTCATCGTGCCGGAGGTACAGCGCCGCTGTCAGGCCGGCGAACTGGTGGCGGTGGACGCCATCAACCTGATTGAAAGCGGTGCGGAGGCCCTGTGCGACCGGACCGTGGCTGTCACGGCCCCGGCGGAGCTGCGGGTGCGGCGGATCATGGCCCGGGACGGCATTGATGAGCGCTATGCCCGTATGCGGATCTCTGCCCAGAAATCTGACGAATTCTACCGCGGTAAGTGCGACTATGAGCTCAG
>OIWV01003447.1_pt1 | contig 10281 bp, 8 predicted proteins | sample 1587751 | NCBI WGS metagenome assembly OIWV01 (sample SAMEA3888913, study PRJEB22519) | human gut metagenome | biome: human gut; feature: human-associated habitat; material: faeces | place: Denmark | collected 2010 | reverse complement strand
AACACTTTATTCCTAACATATGGTGTTACCAACCGGAAAAATCCGCTGACCCCTGTTTATGCTTTCTGTATCGCCTTTTTGTGTATGTGTTTGCAGGTTTTGCAGATGCTTAAAAGTCTGATGCACAGCGACGATATTTCTTAAACGTGTACTTGTGTGAGTTTGGAAAACAAGTGAAGATGGTGATGCTCTCGTTAGTCTTTGTGTGCTTTCTGCCAGTTTGTGTTGAAAGATCTTTCTTTTTTCTTGTGTAGAGCAAAATAATATTATCTTTCTATTTTTTTTGTAGGTTGCTGTCATCTGTTGCAGACTGTCTGTCTTGGTACGGTCGTCAGTCTGCTTGGCGGTCATTTCTTTAACTCCCCCATTTTTGAAACTTCAGTTTATGTAACCAAAAAGAGGGTGTGTCGTGAACTTATGACACACCCTCTTATCTTATGATGGTTCAACTTACGCAAGTAGCGTAGTTGTTTCTCTTTCTGTCGTTAACATTACTTGTTCTCGAATACCAATCCGCCTTCCTTGGTGTGGTCGATGGTGATAGGTTTCTCACGACTGACTTCCTCGGCGAGGATCTTCTTGCTCAAGTCGTTCAATACATAGTCTTGTATTGCGCGCTTTACAGGGCGTGCGCCAAACTCTGGATCGTAGCCCACCTCTGCCAAATATTGGATGGCGGCAGGAGTCCAGCGAAGTTCGAAGCCCTGAGGAGCCAACATCTTCTTGACTCTGTTCATCTGAAGCTCAACCACCTGGCCAATCTGCTCTTTGGTGAGAGGCTTGAAGGTGATGATGTCGTCGATACGGTTCAAGAACTCCGGACGGAAGGTCTTTCTCAACATATCACGGCTTGCGTTGGAAGTCATGATGATGATGGTGTTCTTGAAGTTTACTACACGGCCTTTGTTGTCGGTCAGTCGTCCGTCGTCCAATACCTGAAGCAGGGTGTTGAAGACATCGGGATGAGCCTTCTCAATCTCATCGAAGAGAACCACACTGTATGGTTTGCGACGAACAGCCTCTGTCAACTGTCCACCCTCATCATAGCCTACGTATCCTGGAGGCGCACCTATCAGACGGGTGACGCTGAACTTCTCTTGATATTCACTCATATCGATACGTGTCATCATCGACTCGTCATTGAAGAGATATTCTGCCAAAGCCTTGGCAAGCTCAGTCTTGCCCACACCGGTTGTGCCGAGGAAGATGAAACTTGCGATAGGACGTTTCGGGTCTTGCAAGCCGGCACGTGAGCGGCGTACAGCATCACTCACGGCGGTGATGGCCTCGTCCTGACCGATGACTCTCTTGTGGAGTTCTTCCTCCAAATGGAGCAGTTTCTCACGCTCACTCTGCATCATACGGCTTACAGGTATTCCGGTCCAGCGGCTTACCACTTCGGCAATATCGTCGGCAGTAACCTCTTCGCGTATCATGGCTTCGCCACCTTGAGTGCTCTTCAGTTGTTCCTGGATGCGCTTGATGTCTTCTTCGAGAGCAGTCAACTTAGAATATCTGATCTCAGCCACGCGCTCGTAATTGCCTTCACGTTCCATGCGCTCAGCCTCAAACTTCAGGTTCTCAATCTCCTGCTTGTCTTGCTGAATTTTATTGACGAGGTCTTTCTCTCCTTCCCATTTTGCACGGAAGTCGCGTTCCTTGTCCTTCAGCTCGGCAATCTCCTTGTCGAGTTGCTGAATCTTAGGCTGGTCGTTCTCGCGTTTGATGGCCTCACGCTCTATCTCCAACTGTTTTAGGTGACGTGTGATCTCGTCCAGTTCCTCAGGCACGGAGTCGCGCTCCATACGGAGTTTGGCAGCAGCCTCGTCCATCAGGTCGATAGCCTTGTCTGGCAGGAATCGGTCGGAGATGTAACGTTCAGAAAGTTTGACAGCTGCGATGCAGGCGTCGTCCTGAATACGAACCTTGTGATGGTTCTCATAACGCTCCTTGATGCCTCGGAGAATGCTGATGGCGTCCACCTCGTCAGGCTCGTTGACCATTACGGTCTGGAAACGACGTTCCAAAGCCTTATCCTTCTCGAAGTATTTCTGATACTCGTTGAGGGTGGTGGCACCGATGGCTCTCAACTCGCCACGTGCCAATGCAGGTTTCAGAATATTGGCAGCATCCATGGCGCCTTCTCCACCGCCGGCACCTACCAAGGTGTGAATCTCGTCGATGAAGAGGATAATCTGTCCGTTGGCGTTGGTCACTTCCTTGATGACGCTCTTCAGTCGCTCTTCGAATTCGCCTTTATATTTAGCACCAGCCACCAGTGCGCCCATGTCGAGCGAATAGAGCTGCTTGTTCTTCAAGTTCTCCGGTACGTCGCCACGTACGATTCTTTCGGCAAGTCCTTCAACGATGGCGGTTTTACCAGTACCAGGCTCACCGATAAGGATTGGGTTGTTTTTCGTTCTTCTTGATAAGATTTGGAGCACGCGACGTATCTCCTCGTCACGTCCGATTACGGGGTCGAGCTTTCCGCTTCTGGCTTGTTCAACCAAGTTCTTGGCGTATTTCTCCAGACTCTGATAGTTTTCGTCTGCACTCTGGCTCTTCACGTTCTGTCCCTGACGAAGAGCCTGGATGGCAGCGAGCATGTCTTTCTCGTTGGCGCCGGCGTCTTTCAGGATGCGGGCTGCTGTAGAATTGCCTTTCAGAATGGCGAGCAGAATAGGCTCTACGCTTACGAACTCGTCGCCCATCTTCCTGGCTGTATCCTCGGCGTTGATCAATATCTGATTGGTGTCATTGGAGAGGTATGGCTGTCCGCCACCCTGTACGCGGGGAAGATGCTGCAATTCCTGCTGCAAGAGCATGGAGATCTGTCCTCCGTTCATGCCCAGCTTCTGGAAGATATAGTTGGTCACATCAGGTGCTTTCTCGATGATTCCGCTGAGAAGATGCACCGGCTCGATGGTCTGCTGACCATTTCGTTGCGCTGTGTTCACAGCGGCTTGCACCGCTTCTTGCGCCTTGATTGTAAATTTGTCGAATGTCATATATTTCTCCTTTCTTGTTTTATTTGTTTCGTTATGTTATTTGTTGTTTGCCAACCGTTGAAGCGAAATGTGTGCCGAGGTGCAGAGTGCTGACATTCTGTCTTGTTTTTCGTTGTTTTTTAGACATTTATAGTTGAAAATGCTGTCAATGTGTCGGTAATCGGGTGCTTGACGGGAGACGAGTTTTGTACTTTGTGAATGATTCTCTTTGGTCTTAATAGATGACCGGCTTTGGTTTTAATAGACGACCGACTTTGGTCTTAATAGATGACCGGCTTTGGTCTTAATAGATGACCAGCTTTGGTCTTAATAGATGGCAGAAATGGCTTTTAGGGTTAACTCAGGTCAAGAAACATCGTTCTTGCGTTAAAAAGCTAATAATAACACGAGTGATTTTTGGTGGGCTCAAATATTATTTGTACCTTTGCACCATTATTTCAAATAAGTAGAAATCAATGGCTGAAACAAAGAAAATCAAGACAGCTTTAGTGTCTGTCTTTCACAAGGACGGCTTGGATGAACTCCTTGCCAAGTTGAATGAAGAGGGTGTTAAATTCTTGAGTACCGGTGGTACACAGAAGTTTATCGAGTCACTCGGTTATGAATGTCAGAAGGTGGAGGATGTAACCACTTATCCATCCATCCTCGGTGGACGTGTGAAGACTCTTCATCCAAAAATATTCGGAGGTATTCTTGCACGTCGCGACAATGAGGGCGATCAGGAGCAGATGAAGGAGTATGAGATTCCAAGCATTGACCTCGTGGTAGTAGACCTTTATCCTTTCGAGCAGACTGTGGCAAGCGGTGCAAGTGATGCCGATATCATTGAGAAGATCGATATAGGCGGAATCTCTCTGATCCGTGCCGGAGCCAAGAACTTCAAGGATGTTGTTATCGTGCCCAGCAAGGCTGAGTACGGTGTGCTGCTCGATATCTTGAAGAAAAAAGGTGCTGAGACCGATATCGAGGATCGCAAAATGTTTGCAGAGCGTGCCTTTGGCGTAAGCTCACACTACGATACAGCTATCCACGCTTGGTTCGCTAAGTAATGTGCGTCAAGTTTTAGTGCTGGCGTAGATATTTTAAGCTTAAAATAAACAATTAGTAATTACAAAAGAAAATGGGATTTTTTTCATTTATTCAGGAAATCGCAATGGACTTGGGAACAGCCAACACCATTATTATCAGCGATGATAAGATTGTGGTGGATGAGCCCTCTGTTGTAGCCCTCGACCGCCGTACAGACAAGATGATTGCTGTAGGTGAGAAGGCTAAGATGATGTACGAGAAGACTCATGACAATATCCGTACTATCCGTCCTTTGCGTGATGGTGTGATAGCCGACTTTACTGCATGCGAGCAGATGATGCGCGGTCTTATCAAGATGGTGCATACAGGAAGCCGTCTTTTCTCTCCCTCACTCCGTATGGTAATTGGTGTGCCTTCTGGTTCTACCGAGGTGGAGCTCCGTGCTGTACGCGATTCTGCCGAGCATGCCGACGGACGTGATGTTTACTTGATTTTTGAACCTATGGCAGCAGCTATCGGTATCGGTATCGATGTGGAGGCACCAGAGGGAAACATGATAGTTGATATAGGTGGCGGTTCCACCGAGATTGCTGTCATCTCACTTGGCGGTATTGTGAGCAACAACTCCATCCGTACAGCCGGTGACGACCTGACTGCTGATATCCAGGAGTACATGAGCCGTCAGCACAACGTGAAGGTGTCTGAGCGTATGGCCGAGCGTATTAAGATACATGTAGGCTCTGCTCTTACCGACCTGGGTGATGAGGCTCCAGAAGACTTTATTGTTCATGGTCCTAACCGCATCACAGCTCTGCCTATGGAGGTGCCTGTATGCTATCAGGAGATAGCTCAGTGCTTGGACAAGACTGTGGCAAAGATCGAGAATGCTGTGCTCTCAGCACTTGAGAACACTCCTCCTGAGCTCTATGCTGATATCGTGAAGAATGGTATCTGGCTCTCTGGTGGTGGAGCTTTGCTCCGTGGACTCGACAAGCGTCTCACAGCCAAGATCAACATTCCTTTCCATATTGCCGAAGACCCATTGCACAGTGTGGCTAAGGGTGCCGGCATCGCGCTGAAGAATGTAGACCGCTTCTCGTTCCTGATGAGATAATTGAAAATCTGAATTTCAGAGAAACTATAGCGTATGCACAACCTTACAGAGTTTCTGGCGAAACACAACCACTGGTTTGTGTTCCTGGTGCTTGAGGTAGTGAGCATGGTACTGCTCTTCAGATACAACAGTTATCAGGGCAGTGTGTGGTTCTCGTCGGCCAACGCCGTTACGGGCAAGGTGTATGAGTGGGATTCGGCTGTGGAGAGTTACTTCTCGCTGTCAGGCGTCAACAGTCAGCTCACTCAGCGCAATGCTTTCCTGGAACAGCAGGTAAGAATGCTGGACGACAGTATCGCCCGCCTTACCCGCAGTCAGGAAGCTGCAGTGACACGCTTGTCAAGCATGGTTCCCTTCCAGGGATGCAGGCTTATTCCGGCAAAGGTCGTCGCCAATATGGTGAACAGATACGACAACCTTATCACTATAGATAAGGGTTCTGCCGATGGAGTGAAGCGCGATATGGGCGTGGTTTGTGGCATGGGCGTGGTAGGCATTGTCTACTTGGTGTCTGAACATTACAGCATCGTCATCCCAGCTCTCAACAGCCATTCCAATATCAGCTGTACCATACAGCGCCGTGGCTATTTCGGCTATCTGCGCTGGCGAGGTGGCTCCTCACAGCTGGCTTATCTCGAGGACGTGCCAAGACATGCTCACTTCAAGTTGGGCGACAATGTGGTGACGAGTGGATATTCATCGGTCTTCCCTCCAGGAGTCATGGTGGGAAAGGTTCTGCATGTGTTCAATTCGGCAGACGGACTGTCATATCGTGTACAGGTTAAGTTGTCTACCGATTTTGCCCGCTTGCGCGATGTGTGCCTTGTAGATGATTCTGCCTTGCAGGAACGTATCGACCTGATGCGGGCAGCACAGGATTCCATCAAGCCACAGTAATGCACTCTGCCGTTTCGCAGAAACAAAACAGATTTAAAAGACAACACTTTTTCAATTCTTTTTGAAAAATGAGTATAGATATAGTAAAGCGATGGGGAGTATTCTTTGTTCTCCTGCTGGTGCAAGGACTGGTGTGTAACCATATACATCTTTTCCATTGCGCCACACCGCTTCTGTACATCATGTTCGTGCTCCACTTTCGTCGTAACACGCCTCGTTGGCAAATGTTATTGTGGAGTTTTGCCCTGGGATTGGGAGTCGACATCTTCGCCAACACTCCGGGTGTGGCTGCTGGCTCTATGACGGCAATAGCTCTCTTGCAGCCTTATCTGCTCGAGCTGTTCCTGCCCCGTGACAGTTCTGACGACTTGCTTCCTGGCGTGCGCACGCTTGGAAGTTCTTACTTTTGGTATTCGCTCATCATCGTGGTGATTTATTGCCTGCTCTTCTTTACACTCGAGACTTTCAATTTCTTCAACTGGTTGCAGTGGATAGAATGTATCGTGGGAAGTGCTGCTCTCACCTATGTGTTGCTGATGGCCATAGAGAATGTGCGCAAGTAGTTTTTCCCCTTCGCCTTCTCTCTACGAAATTGACGGAGAACGAATCATACTCTATGCATGCATAGAATGATACATATATATAATAAGGTATATATAATAATAAGGTGTAAGGGTAAAATATATAAAAAAAATAGGGCATATTATATAAATAGGTATTATGATCGATTATAATCTCGAAAAACGTAAGTTTGTGATAGGTGGAGTGGCCATAGGAATTGTGACCATTTACATCATTCGTCTCTTTACGTTGCAGATTATGAGCGACGACTATAAGAAGAATGCCGACAGTAATGCCTTCCTCAAGCAGGTGGAATATCCGTCACGTGGAGCCATCTACGACAGAAACGGCAAACTGATGGTGTACAATCAGCCGTCTTATGATATCATGGTGGTGATGAACGAGGAGAGTGGAAGACTCGACACGATGGACTTCTGCAACTCGCTTGGCATTACAAAAGAGTTCTTCATCAAGCGAATGAACGATATCAAGGACCGTTCCAAAAATCCCGGTTATTCGCGTTACACCCAGCAGCTCTTCATGGGACAGTTGTCCGATAAGGACTTCAGTGTGTTCCAGGAAAAGATGTTCCGTTTCCCAGGTTTCTATGTGCAGAAGCGAAGCATACGTGAATACACCGGTCCCTATGCTGCCCATGTGCTCGGAGATGTGGGAGAAGTTTCGGAGAGCGATATAGAAGATGACAGCTACTATCAGCCAGGCGACTATATCGGTAAACTCGGTGTGGAGAAATACTATGAGAAAGAGCTCAGGGGAGAGAAGGGTATCAAAATCAAACTTCGTGATGCGCACGGACGAATACAGGGAAGTTACCAGCGTGGCAAGTTCGATCAGCGTCCTGTGGCAGGCAAAGACCTTACTCTGGGCATCGACCTGAACCTGCAGGCTCTTGGAGAACGACTTCTTCAAGGAAAGATAGGCAGTATTGTAGCCATCGATCCCAAGACGGGCGAAGTGCTTGCCATGGTGTCGTCGCCCTCTTATGATCCACGTAGGTTGGTAGGAAAGATGCGCGGAAAGATGCACCGTTACCTTTCGCACGACCCCTGGAAACCGTTGCTCAACAGAAGTATCATGGGTCAGTATCCACCGGGTTCAACCTTCAAGACTACTCAGGCGCTCACATACCTCACCGAAGGAATCATCACGCCGGGTACAGCTTTCCCCTGTCATCATGGATTCTCTTATCGCGGACTGCATGTAGGCTGTCACGGACATCCTTCACCTATAGCTCTCGTCGATGCCATCAGTACCTCCTGCAATGGCTACTTCTGTTGGGGACTTTATTATATGATGGGCAACAGGCGCAAGTATCCCAATGTGCAAGTGGCTATGAACACCTGGCGCGACTATATGAAGAGTATGGGATTCGGATACAAACTTGGTATCGACCTGCCTGGCGAGAAACGAGGACTTATTCCTAATGCCGAGTTCTACGACAAGGCTTACCGAGGGTCATGGAACGGACTCACCATTATCAGTATCTCTATCGGACAGGGTGAGGTCAACCTCACTCCTCTGCAGATAGCCAATCTTGGAGCCACCATCGCCAATCGAGGATATTATTATGCGCCCCATGTGGTGCGCAAGGTGAAGGGTGAGCCGCTCGATACACTCTATACTCGTCGTCATTACACCATGGCCTCGAAAAAGGCCTACAACTATGTCGTGGCAGGTATGCGCAGCTCTGCCTTGAAGGGAACCTGTAAGATGCTTGCCCGTTATGACTTTGAACCATGCGGCAAGACTGGTACTGCACAGAACCGTGGTCACGACCACTCTGTGTTCATGGGTTTTGCACCGATGAACAATCCTCAGATAGCCATCGCAGTATATGTTGAGAACGGTGGCTGGGGAGCCGACTATGGTGTGCCTATTGGTGGACTCATGATGGAGCAATATATCAAAGGCAAGCTGTCGCCAGCTTCTGAGGCTCTTGCCGCACAGATGCAGGCACGAAGAATTGCCTATGGCTCAAGCAGCAGATAGAAATATCAGGGAGATGGGCGCTTCATCTTAAGCAACAGGAAGCGCCTCTCTTCTTCAACTTTTAATAACCCAAACTCGCTCGATTTGCGATATTTGAATAAGTAATATGGTTCAATCAGATAACAGACAACAAGGTGTGCTTCGTTCGCTCGACTGGTGGACGATAGGCATTTATCTGGCGCTTCTCACCTTTGGATGGATAAGTGTCTGTGGTGCCAGCTATACCTATGGCGACAATGATATTTTCAGTCTTGGTTCTCGTTCGGGTATGCAGATTATCTGGATAGGAACCTCCATCACGCTCGGTTTCATTATCTTGTTGCTCGATGACAGGTTCTACGACACCTTCTCTTATGTCATCTATGCCGCCTTGGTACTGTTGCTCTTTGCCACCATCTTCAATCCGCATAGTATCAAGGGTTCCCGTTCGTGGCTTGTGCTTGGACCTTTGCGTCTGCAGCCAGCCGAGTTTGCTAAGTTTGCTACGGCTCTTGCCATTTCCAAGTTTATGTCGAGCTATGGCTTCAATATTCATCGCATGAAAGACTTCTTTGTTGCAGCCTTTATCATTATCCTTCCGATGATATGTATCGTGGGACAGCGCGAGACGGGTTCTGCACTTGTCTATTCTGCCTTCTTCCTTATGTTCTATCGTGAAGGAATGCCTGGCAGTATTCTCTTTACTGCCGTTGCCATGGTGGTTTACTTCGTGGTGGGTGTGAAGTACGAAAATGTGATGATGTGGGATGGACAAACGTCGGTAGGCGAGTTTATTGTGCTCTTACTTGTGCAAATCTTTTCTACGGGCATGGTGAGCACCTATATTCACAATGGGCGGCAAACGGTACAGATGCTTCTCTATACTGTCGGCATCACTTTGGGATGTATGCTCTTTTCTGTTTACGTCATTCCTTTCGATGTGACCTATGTTCAGCTGATTGTAAGTTTCGTGCTCATTGGATTCCTGTTCTATCAGGGCTTATCCGCACGCATCAGAAACTATTATTTCATCGCCTTGTTTGCCTTAGGGTCCTTGGCTTTCTTCTATTCTGCCGACTATGTGCTCAACAATGTGATGGAGCCTCATCAGCGTGTGCGTATCAACGTACTTCTCGGACTGGAGGAAGACTTGGCTGGTGCGGGTTATAATGTGCACCAGAGTGAGATTGCGATAGGCTCTGGTGGTCTTCAGGGAAAGGGCTTCCTCAATGGTACACAGACCAAACTGAAGTTTGTGCCCGAGCAGGACACCGATTTTATCTTCTGTACCGTGGGTGAGGAGGAAGGATTCTTAGGATCGGCAGGAGTGCTGTTGCTGTTCTTGGCTTTGATCATCAGGCTGATTATTCTTGCCGAGCGGCAGCCCTTCAAGTTTGGGCGAGTATATGGTTATAGTGTACTCAGTATCTTCCTCTTTCACGTGTTTATTAATGTAGGTATGGTATTGGGACTCACTCCTGTTATCGGTATTCCGCTTCCGTTTTTCAGTTATGGAGGCTCGTCGCTCTGGGGCTTTACCATCCTCCTCTTTATCTTCCTCAGAATCGATGCAGGAAGAAATTTGGTAAGAACCTAATCTAAGATTCATCGACAAGAAAAATATATATAAGAGGGTGTGTCATAAGTCTGTGACGCGCCCTTTTTTATTTTTTTCCTTTTCAC
>OIWV01003444.1_pt1 | contig 10285 bp, 10 predicted proteins | sample 1587751 | NCBI WGS metagenome assembly OIWV01 (sample SAMEA3888913, study PRJEB22519) | human gut metagenome | biome: human gut; feature: human-associated habitat; material: faeces | place: Denmark | collected 2010 | reverse complement strand
GTCCACTGTGGACAGACACGTCTATTTTTTCCTTTGTAACTTCACCGCCATTATTACTAAAACAAGCATACATGGCTATAAAAGCATTGAAACAAAGCGTTTCCATCAGCGAGACGCAGAAAATGATCCACCAGTGGAAAGCGAAAGGAATCACTGATTCCGCCACACTGAAACTGCTGGATCTCTATCTGGGACTGACACCCTACATGACTGCCGAAGGAATATATCCCATGCGCAACCTCTACCAAATCTGCCAGTCCATGAAAACCACGCATACCACCACCTTGCTGGAAAACATCAGGAAGTGCTGCTCATTCGGCCTCATCTGGAACGAAAACCGTACCCACCTGCTGGGATTCTACTCCCCCCTGTGGTGCGACGGACTGAAAAATACCCCCGCGCAAGCAGCCGGTTCTGTTGCCGAACTTACAGTTCCTGTTGCCAGTCCGGCAACTACAGCTGCAAATCAAGCAACTACGAATAATAGTGTATTATATAATATTAATAATATAATTCCTCCGGAGGATTCCCGTAAGGGATATTCCGCCGGAAACGGAGTACGAAACGCGGAGGAAACAGATTCCCGGAAGACTCCTTCGGAAATTCCTGCGGAAACGCCTGACGGCGGAAAAACTTCACCGGCCCCATCTTCCGCCACAGACTTCTTCCACCGGCTCAACGCCACTCCCAAAGACAAGAAGCAAGTACTGGTCCCCATTATCAACAACATAGCCACCAGCCACCACTATACCCGTCCAAGGGCGTTACAAGGACTGGTCATCCTGGTAAACCAATTTCTCATCCCTTACTTCGACTCCGATCCCCGCTTCTCCCGAATCTCACACACGGGAAGAATCATCTGGCTGCAAAACCTCATGAAGACACGCCACGGACAATCATTGATGGGGCAAGCCATTGCCCGGCTGGGCAGTGAACTGAACAAGGATCTGGAAGAAAAACATAGAAAACTCCGTGAATTCCGCCCCGTCTCACCCTTCGAGTGGAAGGAGTCCGACAAGAACATCCGTTATTACGATGATCCTATAGACGGAAAAGTAGAAATACCGGAGAATGCGCCGCCACGCCCTGCCGAAACCGCCATTTGGAACGTGCTGTCCAAAGAATGGGTAGACAATGATTAGTAGTTAGTGACGTTTTGTCAATCTGAGCTCGCGAAGAATCTGAATGCATCCACTTTGTGTTTTCGGATTCTTCGTCCCTACCAATGACAAATACACCCGAATATTTATTTTTTAATTCTTAATTTTCAATTCAAATGAAACCCTATTATTCACTCTCAGACTTTCCGGACCGCAAGAATGCGGGAAAGAATTTCATCGCCCGATGCCCCAAATGCGGCACCATGCATCTGTATATCTCAAAAGCCAAAGGACTATATCATTGCTTCTACGCCGGATGCGACTTCAACGGCATTCTGACTGATTACTGCAAGGACAACCGCCCCATGTTCCCATACAAAAAAGGAGATTCTCCCTCAAATACCGGAACATACCGCCCACAGGATAGCCGGAATGCGGAAAACTCCGTAAACGAAGTCCCCATGCTGCCGGGCGACTACAAAGCCCTCGCCCCCACCGTGCTGCAAAAAATCAAGCCACTGGACGAATCGCCCGACTGTACGGACTCTGACCAGTTGGCCGCACGCCGCTATCTGGCCGACCAGGGCATCTCCCTCACCACCGCCATTGCGGCACACATCGGCTGTCTGCGCCATTACTGCATCACCAAAAACAGTGAGGACAAGCGAGAACAGGCTTCCAGCATCTTTCCCTGCATCGCCTACGTGAATTATGTGGACGGACGTCCCGTCAATGCCAAGTACCGCTCATGCAGCCCCATCCAGTCTCCAAAGCCCGAAGAGGGACAGCCCCTGACGTACAGCAAATTCTGGAGTCAGGATTCTCCCACCACGCCATGCGCCCCCTATAACATAGACTGCATCAACCCGCTGCTGGTGGAAGAGGAAGTCATCCCCCGGCTCATTATCGTAGAAGGAGGAAAAGACGCGTTGACATTGATGGAAGCAGGATACCGCCATGTCATCAGCGTACCCTCGGGAGCGGCAAGCGACCTGGCAAAATGCTTCGAGGCCTTCATCCCCTGGCTGGACCAGGTACAGGACATCGTGATCTGCGGTGACTCCGACCTGCCCGGGCGCATACTGGTAAAACATCTTTCCGATTATTTCGGGGCACGCTGCCTTTTCACCATCCTGCCCGGAGGATGCAAAGACATAGGCGATGTGATGAAGCTCTACGGCACCGAAGTGGTGCGTAACGTCATAGACGATGCCTGTGCCTGCCAAACCACCGATATCATCACGGTGGAACAACGCAGGGAGGAAGTGATAAACGTGCTGCACGGCAAATACGACCATGGCTACAGCGTGGGCTACGGACCGCTGACCGACCGCGTTTTCCACCCCACCGACATAGGAGGCCTGATCATCATGACCGGAATGCCCAACAGCGGAAAGACTGATTTCCTGAATGACCTGACCAGCCGCATCATGCGCGACACGGAACGCTTCGTGTGCTACCTCTCCTTCGAGGTGCCGGACAAGGACAAGCATATCGCCCACCTGGTCCATCTGCTGCTGGGCAAAGCCAACACCACCGCCTATACCGACGAACAGCTGACGCCCTATATTGATTTTCTGAACACTCACATGATTCATCTGGATATGCACGAGGTGCCGCCCACTCCCGGAAATATCCTGCATCGGGCCGATCTGATACGCCGCAGGCATCCGTTGAAATATCTGGTTATAGATCCTTATCTTTTTGTAGAGGCGCAAAGCGGAAAGAACGAGACTGAGACCCAGAGCATCAAGTCGATGCTGACCCGTTTCCAGTCGTGGGGGCGTGACAACCACATCTGGGTAATCATTGTGGCGCATCCGCGCAGCCTGAAGAAAATAGACGGCAAGAACGAGATGGAGGACATCAACATGTACACCATATCGGGCAGCGCCAACTGGGCGAACCTGGCCGATTTCATCCTTTCCATCACTCGCATAAACGAACCCGACCGCGCCTTCACCCGTCTGGATGTATTGAAAGTGCGCGATCAGGAACTATGCCGCACGGGAACCGTGTACTACACCCGCCAACCTTGCGGACGTTACGAAGAGCACGAGAGCGAGGAGGAATGCGGTGGTTAGTGATTAGTGTGGTTAGTGAAGCTGCTCGATTGGTTTTACACGTTAGCAAGCATAGGCTTATGCATAGGCAAGTATAGGCTTACGCATACGTATGCATAAGGCAACGCCACCGTATGCATGTACACGCACAGCCCACTAACCACTAATTACGGTCTTCCCAGATAATGGAAAATCAATCCCACTTGCACTGAATTGAAAATGCGTTGTCTGTCCACATAGCCCGAATCGAGCAGAGCCTGATAAAGCGACTTGTGATGGTGTATCCAGGCGGAAAGACGGTTCAACGCCGCCACGGGAGTAATATCGGGGGCGTACCCCATGGCCAGATCCCGTTTATAATAAGGTTTCACCGGCCATTCGCCGGAATACGCTTCTTCTTTGTTCATAACATTCACTTTTTTTACTACCATATTTCGACTTAAAATCATCAATTACCTATCAGTAATATTGCCAATTTCATATCGTTAATCTTTATAGCAAATGTAATGAAAATAGCTCACATATAGAAATAGTTCAAGACCTTTAATTCACTTTATCTCACCCTCTGTCACAGTGTGTCATACACCGTCATGCCGGTTTACGCCTCTTCACAACCCCCTCTTTCCGGAGTGTTATCTTTGTCATGTTCAATTCATAGTAACCATTTAAAAACAAAATGATTATGGCATTAAATTACAGTGTTTCATTGCGTCCCAATCCGCTGGACAAGGATGCAGCCCCCAAGGCTTACGCCACAGCACAAATCAACGGTGAACTTACCTTGAAACAGCTCAGCAAGCGTGTTTCTTCACAAACCACCGTGAGCCGCGCCGATGTGGTGGCCGTCCTTACCGCCACCGTGGACAATCTGCTGGAAGCCCTCACCGAAGGCAAACAAGTGGACTTTGGCGAACTGGGCAAGTTCCGTCTCCAGATAGCCAGTGTAGGTACGGAAAAACTGACGGATTTCACCGCTGCCCACATCACCGGGGTGAATATCCAATATGTTCCCGGTGAGGATTTGAAAACCATCTTCGGCGCACTGGAATTCCAGCCCGTAGCCAGCCGGGCCGCACAGGCAGCCGCACTGCGTGCCGAAAAAGAGGGAAAAGCCGTGGCAGACCTGCTGAAGACCAAAGACGAACCGGGAGTCTAAAGTCATGGAGGGAGGAGTAACTCCCTCCCCCTGTCTTGTTTATTCTTTAATGTATCACTCTTAAAACTTTATCTTTATGGAAAATCAGAAAAGAAAATCAACCTGGAGCCTCATCCTCAAAGTAATCATCGCAGTGGCGACCGCCATAGGCAGCGTCATAGGTATACAAAGTTGCATTTAGTCGGCCGGGATGCGTAAAATAACACTGATCATCATCCATTGTTCCGCCACCCCTGAGGGGCGAAACCTGGACTTTGAAGCCTGCCGCCACGACCATATCCACCATCGTGGCTTCAGTGACATCGGTTACCATTTCTACATCACGCGCAACGGCGAGATTCACCGTGGCAGACCGATAGAGAAAATGGGGGCGCATTGCAAGAACCATAACCGCCATTCCGTAGGCATCTGCTATGAAGGAGGCTTGTCTTCCGGCGGCGTACCCACGGATACACGGACGCTGGAACAGAAAGCCGCCATACTGGCGTTGCTCCGCGAACTGCGAGAGCTGTTTCCCACGTCATTGATTGTGGGACATCATGATCTGAATCCCATGAAACCGTGTCCATGTTTCAATGTAGTGAAAGAAATGGCAGGCATATAAATATGAATCATTAACCGCTAACTGATATGAAACTACTGATAGACCAACTGATAGTCCTTGACCGGGCTTTTTACCGTTATTATCTGGAGATGCTGCTTACCCTGGAACACACCCATGCGCTTACTCCCTGGCAGATGTCCATACTGCTGTGGCGTGCCAAAATCTTCCATGTGGAAATCCTTTATCCGGAACTGCTGCGTATCAGCATCGGCAATGAACAGGAAAAGGATGAAATCCGATTCATGAAGATGTGGAAGCTGAAGGAGCTGGAAAAGGTGATGACCGTGTGGCAACGAAGACAGTGCCAAGAAATTAAAAGGGAAAAGTGGAGATAAGACTCTTTTCCATTTGCTTTTGAGAATGAGGGCAGGAACTTAGAAGGTTTCTGTCCTCTTTTTGTTAATAGTAAAAAGTCATTCAATATATGTAAGCACTAAAATGAAGATATACTTCTTAATTTAGAGCTAACCAATGGAAGCATTATTATAAGTCAATTTGTTTTCGTTCATAACTATCAATCAAAGAGCATTCTGTACAATTGACTATACGTACACCTTGAGACACCGCATAGGCAGCCATAATATCATGATTCTTGAAGACAGCCATTTTCTCTTCCAAATAATCACTCATGCGCCAAACTGTAGAATCCCATCGAAGCATAGGTTTCAATTCCACTTTATTTTTATCATAGAAATGGGTATCACAAATGCATAATTGATTTTTTGAATTAACGGTCAAAGAATCAAAAAATGTATGATCCACGCCATATAAATCAATCTCACTATAACCAGAGTTTATACCTACATAAATCGCCATCAAAGCAACTGTAACTACACTAGGCATTGACAAACCATGCCTATAGAAATAATGACGAAATTCTTCATAACCTGTATATACTGTAAGATTTAAGGGCACGATATGAATATGACTATTATGCAGACCGCTAAATGCCAAAAATTGTCTTTTCAAAGAAGCAGGTATATAAAGATTCATCTCCCAATCCACCTTCTTATTCAAATCATCAAACAACTTCATAACCCTATCATGATTGTGATTTTCTTGAAAGAACATAGGATCAGCCATACAAAAATGCTTTGGTCTAATCTGAGTAAAAATATCCATTGAACCAAAGAAATTCAAGACTATGAAGTCAGTATTCTTAAACTCATCCGTCGTCAATCTAGGTAATACATTCTTCATAGAAGGACCATTAGCAAGCATGGCCACTTTCCCTGAATACACTTTTTTTAGGGGATTTTTCAAATTACCTTTTGTCTGAAATAGCAAATGTGCAAGAAAAAAAACAAACTTAACAGTTTGTTTAACGAACGAAAAAGCACTTTTTATTTCTTTTTTTACCATCTTATCCATAATTTTTTGTTATTCTAATCTTTTTACCCGGCCAGATGCATCGCCCATCATCAAAGCTAAAACTTCTTCTTTAGAAACCTGATTGTAATCGCCTTTGATGGTATGCTTGAGACATGAGGCAGCAACGGCAAAATCAATTGTCTTTTGGTCATCACCTTCAAAAGAAAGCAAACCATAGATAAATGCTAGGAACATCCTTCCAATCGCTGTCACATAATCCCCAACCATCCATATTTGAAAATTATCACTTTTTAGAATTGGTTTGAGAAGAACCTCCCCATTATCATAAAAATAAGTTTTTTTATTGCACAACCGATTATTTCAATCTACACACATCGAATCAAAAAAGGTATGATCTACACCGTATAATCCAATTTGCTGATAGCCAGAATTGGTCCCAACATAAATAACCATATTCGCCACTGTTTGAGCTAAAGGCATGGACAAACCATGCTTATAAAAAAAATGTCGCAAGCATTCGAAACCCTTATAAGTTATGGTATTAAGAGAAACAAGCCGAATATGAGGATTAGACAATGCACTAAACACTTTAAAGTCATCCACAGAGCCTATAGGTGTATAGATATTCATATCCAAATCCACATTCCTGTTCAATACAGAAAAAAGATTTCTCACCTCCTTTTGCTTATGGTTTGGATGAAAAAAACATAGGGTCTGCCAGACAATAATGCTTCGGCTTGACTCTGGTAAAGACAGCTTCCATTCCAAAGAAATTCAAGACAATGAAGTCAGTATCTGAGAATTTATCCATTTGCAATTTGGGCAATACTTCTTTTAAAGATGGACCATTAGCCAAGATAGCTACCTTGCCTGAATATCTTCGGCTAAACGAATTATGCAACTTGCTCTTAAAAATCATTTCCACTAAAAACGCTGCAAAATTAATGGAATCCCGACCTATAGATAAACATTGTTTTATTATCCTCTTTATCTTCTTTTTCATTTCGCAATATATCTTTTAATGATTTTCCTTTTTAATAAATGAAGCAAGTCACAATTCAATAAAAGCAATAATCCTATCGTAATAAAACCTGCAACAAGACTATTCGCGCTACCCGTCAAACATACTGAAACTATATATATACAAGTCAACAACAGCATCAGTAACAAACGGGGGATATGGGTCAATTTTACATACGTCCAACTATACGCAACCCTTGAGACCGACATAACCATAAACGACAGGACAACGGACAGGACTGCTCCCCAAATACCCCACAACGGTATTAGCAAAAAATTGAAAACGATAGAAGATAAACCTCCATAAACACTTGAATAGAAAAAATATCTGCTCTTCCGGACAGCGGAAAAAGTACTCCCCGCCAATCCTGACACACAAGAAAAGAAAATACCCAATGTGAGTACGGGAATATATATCCATGCATCTAAATAATCTGATGAAGTAAAAAAAGAGACTAACCATTTACTGATAAATGTGACAATGACAAGCAACACCAAGAGTATTAAAAGCACACCCCGGAATATCTTATTATAGAAACTAGCGTAACCATCTTTGCCATATTCTTCTAATACGGATATCTGCCAGGAAGAAACAAATATAGTAAATATCATGGCTATAATTCCAGGAAATTTGTTTGCTACGGCAAACAGACCGATGCCATGTAATCCCACATACGTCTCCATTATAGGCCTGTTCAGTGCATTTACAAGCCACCACATCACACCGTTTGGAATCAAAGGCACAGAATATTGAAGCATTTCACGACAGTATTCATTATTCACACTACCCGGTGAACAATATTTGTAACTTCCCGAAAAGAAGAAAGAATACACGCCCGTAAAAAGATTTGCCAGAATAAGAGAAAGTACATAACCGACAACTCCCTTCAAAGGGATCAGAATGAATGAACAAATAGCTGTAAGCAAGGTCAATACGATTCCAGCCATTCCATAAACAATCATCTTATCAATGCTGCGTGTAAACTGCTGAAAAAACTGCTGCAAAAGTGTTGCTGCCATCAAACCGTATATCAACCAAAGATAATCCGTAAAACTGTTTGAAAAACCATATATGGAAGAAACAAAATCTACAGTCCCAAACAATAAGAAGGAGACAAAAAACGCCTGCAATACAAAAACAATACCTGAAGAGAAATATTGCTTTTGCTTCTCCACTTTCTGCCCTTTTGGAAAGATAAATATAGATTCTGCTATGCAACAAGAGACAATGCTAACCAGAAAACTGACATAGACATTTATTATATCGGTTACTCCGTAATCCTCAACTGATAGCCAACTAGTATAGAATGGCAACATAACCAAGCCTATAAGCTTACTGCCGGCATTGCCGATGAAGACCAAAAGCGTGTTTTTACCTAAACGCTTGTATTTGTTCATTTCTAATTAATGAATTATACGAGAATTTCTATAGAGACATACTTATCGTCTTTTCGAAATCAGGATAAGGAATCTCTTGAAATAATCCAGTACTGACACACCCTGCATCTTGTAAGTGGAGATGATGGTATGATATACCGCTGAGACATGGACCATCTTATCACTTCCGAAGAATAACGAATTCTTTCGCTCACCGGCTAAGAGGCAAATAAATCGTCCGGCAATGAAACTGTTGATTGAATAAAAGCCACCATTTAAGTAAGCAAACAGCTGAGTCCAAAAAGTATTCATATAAACCCGATACAAAGTCTCATCACAGTTCACGATAGCATCCTTCTTCAAACAGGTTATAAGGTACTTTGTTAAATATGCAGAATTTTTCTATCGAACCAATTTATAACGGACAAAAAGACGTTCAAAATCAGTATTACTATACATATACTTTGCCAATAAATTAGCTCTATAATTATTAGAACAAACGGATACTTTTTATTAAAATTCTCCTATTTTTTCAACAATATCTAAAGGATTAGAGTAACGAGCAATTTCACTAGCCACATTATTTTCCATTCCTATTTTTTCAATTATTGCTTTCATTATCTTATTTTCGTATGCAACAGGTATGACAACTACCCCATCATTATCAGCAAATATTAAATCAGAAGGTGAGATTGTTACCCCCAAAACATTAATAGTCCGATTAAAATTGGCTAAAGTAGCACGTTTACGCACGTCTTTACAGTTATAGCCTTTTGAAAAAACAGGATAATTCATTTTCATAACATTATCTCTATCACGAGTCACTCCACCAACAATCGTTGCAGAGGCCCCAGAACGGATGGATAACATTGTATTTAGTTCACCAAAATAAGCATAATCGGGACATTCATTTTCAACTACTATAATATCATTATCCGAAATCTCCGCATAAGATTTCAAAGCATCATAAATACCATGAAAATCTTCTCCTTTTTCTAGTTTTCGTATTTTCAAAGTTCGTGCACGCCCCAAAACCTTTGTACCCCCAATATTACATTTCAAACCTGTTATCACACAATTATATAAACCAATATCATCTAAAACGTCAGATAGCATTGCACTATTTACAAGTTTCTTTAAGAATTCCAATTTTCTATTTTCTAAAGATTTCAATCCCTTAGAAATTATCTCTGCCAATTCAAAGTCTAATGGATAATTCACATCAATAGCTTCAATAGGCTCAGCTTCTAGTAAATAAGGCTTTATACCATAACGGCGTTTCATATTTAATGCTACATCACTATTTGTTATATACAACCCCATTGTTTCTACGATTGTATCAGGTAAATCCTTACTATTTGGGATATGCATTCTATCATAATTGGGACCTTCTTTACTCCATGTATATTGTTTCTCATTTTTCACCAAAATAACAGAATCATAAAGATCACCCTGCTCCTTCAGTATATTGATCCCTTTTTCAATTGTAGAAGGTTTAATAAAAGGACTGGTACCTAAAATCTGTATATAAATATCAGCATTTATCTTTTTTGCTTCATTATAAAATAGACTGTGTCCGTCAGTTTTATTGGTAGCTAATTCTGGATCACGTTTCAAATAAATACAATTCGTA
>OIWV01003443.1_pt1 | contig 10298 bp, 7 predicted proteins | sample 1587751 | NCBI WGS metagenome assembly OIWV01 (sample SAMEA3888913, study PRJEB22519) | human gut metagenome | biome: human gut; feature: human-associated habitat; material: faeces | place: Denmark | collected 2010 | reverse complement strand
CCGTTTTATTCCAATATCCGGTAATTCCCCTGGGCGGCCCGGGCCAGACGCTGGGCCTTCTCCCGGTTCAGTTCCTCCTGCAGGTCCCCGATGATCCGGTTGGACACCAGGAAGCCCCGGGGCGTCAGGCACCAGCCGGTTTCCGTCTGCCGGGCCAGACCGTGGGCGGCGCAGTTTTCCAGAATGGCCGCCAGAGGGGCAAAGCGCTGGCGGAACCGGTTTTCGAACTCCCGGATGTCGATGCCCCGGGCGGTCCGCAGCCGCAGCATGATATACTCCATCTCCCGCTCCTGGGGGGAAATGCGCTCGCTTTCCGCCAGGTCCAGCCGGCCGGCTATGTACCCGTCCAGGTCCCGGGTGTACCCATACCGCACGCCTCCGAAGTCGGAGTAAGCCCCGGGGCCGAAGCCCGCGTACTCCTCCAGCATCCAGTATTTCAGGTTGTGCCGGGACTCATAGCCCGGCTGGGCGAAATTGGAAATCTCATACTGCGCATACCCGTTCTGGGTCAGCAGCTCCACGGCGTAGAGGTACATATCCGCCTGCAGGTCCCCGTCCGGCAGGTTCAGGCTCTCCCGCCGGTCATACAGAGGCGTCCCCTCCTCCAGCTTCAGCCCGTAGCAGGAGATGTGCCGGGGAGCCAGCACCAGGGCGTCGGCCAGGGTGTTTTCCCACTGCTCCATAGTCTGGTCCGGCAGACCGTAGATCAGGTCCAGGCTGATGTTGTCCAGCCCGGCCTTGCGGCAGGCGGCCACAGTGTCCTTCACCTGCTGCCAGGTGTGAACCCGGCCCAGCCGCCGCAGGGTCTCGTCATCCGAGGACTGCACCCCCAGGGAAATGCGGTTGAAGCCCGCCCGGCGCAGGGCCCGCAGAGCCCGCCAGTCCCCGGCGCTGTCGGGGTTGGCCTCCAGGGTGATCTCCGCCCGGTCCCAGACCCGGCACTGCTTCTTCACCGTTTTCAGCAAGGCAATAAGCCGCTTGTGGCCCAGATAGCTGGGGGTGCCGCCGCCGAAATAGACGGTGTCCACCCGGTGGTTCTGCATCTGGGGGGCCACCTCGGTGATGTGCCGGGCCAGGGCCGCGGCATAGGCGTCCATCTTCTCCTCGCTATGGGGCAGGGAGTAAAAATCGCAATAGGCGCACTTGGCCTTGCAGAAGGGAATGTGCAGATACAGGCCCAGGGGGCGGTTGCGGTCGATCACAGGCTTTTTCATATCAGTTCTCCTTGGGCGGCAGGATGGTCACCGCATCAAACGGACAGTTGACCTTGCAGGACCGGCAGCCGATGCACCGCTCCAGGTCCACGGTATACAGGCCGTCAGGCCGTAGCACGATGCAGTCCATGACGCAGAACATGGTGCAGTAGCCGCAGCCGGTGCAGTTAACGGGGTCGATGACGGCGCGGCTGTAGCGCTTGCGTCCGAAGGGATGCGCGGGATCGTACATAAAGGGGCACCTGCCTTTAAGGTATTTTCTATAATAGTATAGCGGCTTCGGCGGAATTTTTCAAGCCGGGATAAAATTTCCGCCGCCGGGCAGACTATAGGCGAAAGGATGTGCTGCAATCATGGACATGTCACCCCAGGAATATCAGGCCTACGTCGAGGGAATGCAGAAGAAGTCCCCCCTTCTGAAGGACATGGCCCTGGCCTTTGTCATCGGCGGGGCCATCTGCGTGGTGGGCCAGCTGATCCAGACCGGCTGGCTGATGCTGCTGCCCCGGGACGACGCCTCCTCCGCCACCTCCATCAGCCTGGTGTTTCTGTCGGCCCTGTTCACGGGCCTGAACCTGTATAATAAGCTGGCCCGCTTCGGCGGGGCCGGTACCCTGGTGCCCATCACGGGCTTCGCCAACGCCGTGGTGTCCCCGGCCATGGACTTCCGGGCCGAGGGCCTGGTCACCGGCATGGCCGCCAAAATGTTCCTGATCGCGGGGCCGGTGATCGTATTCGGCACCGCCGCCAGCGTGGTTTACGGCGTAATCCTGTGGCTGCTGGGGGGATGATCCCCAAGCCCACAACGCCCACAAAGGCCCCCGGCTTGCCGCCGGGGGCCTTTGCTGTTGTGCTATGGCTTGCTATGGGGTGGTCCGCTTAGCTGTTGCGCTTTTTGCGGGACACGATGACCAGCACCACAGCCAGAGCGGCAGCGCACACCAGGACGATGATCCACATGGTGGTGTTGCTCTCGTCGCCGGTCTTGACGCCGGGCTGGGTGGGCTGATCGGGCTTGTAGTTGGGATCGGTCTCGCCGCAGACGGTGCACTTGCCGTCCTTATAGTCGTGACCGGCAGCGGGGATGACCCGGGTCTCCACTTCGCCGCAGGCGGAGCAGGTGCGGGTCTCCAGGCCGTCCTGGGTGCAGGTGGGGGCGGTGGTGACCACCCATTCGCCGAAGGTGTGCTCATGGGCGGTGCAGACCACGTCGCTGCGGTCGCGGATGCGGATACGGGGGGCCATCTCGGTGCCGTCGGCCAGGACGAAGGTGTTGTCGTAGGAGGCCAGGCCAGTGGCGGAGATTTCGCAGCCGATCTCCAGGTTCTTCACGTCATAGGAGGTGGTGATGTAGCCGTCGATGAACACCCGGGCGATCTTACCCTCGCTGTCGCGGACCAGGATGGTCTGCACCAGGCCGTCAGCCATCTCATAGCCCACCACGAAGCCCTTCAGGGTCACCAGCTGGCCCAGGACGGAGCCGTCGTTGATCTGGGTGGAGGTGACGACCTTGGGGGTGACGGGGGTGGTCTCGCCGATCTTCTCGATGGAGGAAACCTGCAGCTCGTTCTCGCCCTGATAGGTCTCCGTCACGCCGGTGACCCGGACCACGTCGCCGATCTTGAACTCACCGGCCACGGGGAAGCAGTTGATGCCGCCGGTCTCATCCTGGACATAGATGCAGTCGAAGAAGGCGGTGGCCTTGTCATAGCCGGAGGCGTTGGAGGTCACAACACCCTCGATGGTGTACTTGTGACCGGCCTCGGTCTGGGCCTGGACGGTGGCGATGTCGGTGACCTTCACGGGGTTGATGGCCCGCAGCAGGTTCTCGCAGATCTTATAGTTGGAGTAGTTCTTCTCGGAGCCGTTGTCGCTGATGGTGGCCTGCACCTCGAAGTTGGACATGAAGGCCGCGCCGGACACGATGACCAGGCCCTTGCCCTCCAGCTGCTCGCTGGCCATGGCCAGCAGACGGCTGTCGTTTTCGGCATAGGCGTACTTGGGCACGTTGGCGCCGCCCAGGCCGTCCTTATCCACGTCCACGGAATAGGTGGTGCTGTGGGCGTATACCACCGGGGAAACGGTGGCGGGCAGGGTGGAGGTGGGCTTGCCATCGGCGTCCACGGCATACACGGAGGCGCCGCCATAGTGGCTGAATACCTCGGTATACAGCCGGTCATAGGGGTGCTCGGCGTCCACGATGACACCGTCGGTCAGGAAGCTCTGGCCATAGGTGTTGAAGTACAGACGCCACTTGTCCACGCCGTCGGCCGCGCTGCGGACGTCGTCATAGGTGGCGTCGTCGCTGATGCGCAGGCTGGAGCCCAGGGCCTGAAGCACCTCGTTCTGGGTGGCGGCCATGTGCTTGATGGCGGGGTTGTTCTGGATCACGTCATAGTTTTCGTAGTTGTCGCTCCAGCCGGCCAGGATCACGGTGCCGCCGCCGGCGTTGAAGGCCGCAATGGCCGCCAGCTCCTGGGCGCTGTAGGTCCGGGGATCGGTCTGGGCGTCCGCCAGGCGGCGGGAGGGAGCGGTGAGGATCAGGGCCTTGAACTTGGGATTGGAGCAGGCGGCGATGAGCTCGTCGCTGGTCTTCAGCTCCACGGTGCGGACGCTGTACTGGCCCGCCAGGTTGCCGAAGTTGCCCATGGAATCCTTATAGTTACCGGCCACATACTCGTTGTAGTGGGAGGCGTCGATGCCGATATACACCAGGTCGTCGGCGTTCTGGACATCCAGGGTGATGTCCTTGGTGAACACATACTCCTTGCCGTCCTGCTCCAGCACCACGGTGGCGGTGACCTTGTAGACACGGGCGGTGTCGAAGGAGACGTCATAGCTCAGGGCCAGGGTGCCGCTGGCGGGAACGGTGCCCACATCGGTGGCGGAGGCCAGGACCTGACTGCCCACGGCGTAGGTGATGGACTTGATATTGGCGTCGGTGCTCTCGCTGTTGAACAGGGTGGTGGTGACGGTCATGGCCTCGCCGGTGACGGGGGTGGAGGTGCCGCAGGTCACATCGGAGATGCCCAGCTTCAGGGTCTCGCCCACCCACACGGGAGCGGTGACCGCCAGGTCGCCGTCACCCTGGGTGACGCGGATGTAATAGTAGCTGTAGTCGGGGTCCAGGGTGACGCTGAGGTCGCCGGTGGCCAGGACGGCAGGATCATCCCAGGTATAGGCGGTCTTGCCGGAGTTGACAATGACCTCCACTTTGGTGATGGTGTCGCTGGCGTCGGGGTCGTTGACGGTGACGTGGATGTTCAGCTTCTCGGGGACCTCGGTGAGACTGCTGCCCAGGAGCATGCCGTTGACGGTGTAGCCGATCTCCAGGTTCTTGTCCTCGGTGGCGTACACACGCATGGCCCGCAGCGCGTCATAGATGCCCTGCTCGCTGAAGTCGTCGGTGAGGATCACGTCGCGGGCGTCGTTGGCGTTGCCCCAGCGGCCCTTGTGGTTATCCTGGTTGTTGGTGGGGGCCAGGTGCCAGCCCTTATCCAGCGCCATGGTGTAATACTCATAGCTGGGATAATAGCCGCCGGCACCGATCTGGCCCTCGCCGTTGCCGGCCTCCACCATGTACATGCGGCTGTCAATGACGGGATCCCAGAAGGCGAAGTCACCGAAGGTGCCGAAGGTGTTGCCGGGGTGGTTGAACTGGCTGAGGCTGTCTGCGCCCTCCTGCTGGCTCAGCAGGGCATAGTAGGCGCGCATACCGGCATAGTCGGTCTTGTTGTTCAGGGTGGAGTTGTTGCGGGAGACGATACCGGGGGTATTGAAGGTGTTGATGTGGCCGGGACCGCCGGACCAGGTCATCTCGAAGCCCGCCAGAGCCACCAGGGAACCGGCGTTGGCCTCGTTGAAGGCGGCCACGGAGGAACGATAGCTGTTCCAGGTCTCCTGGCTGGAGGCGCTGGCCAGGCTCATGTCGTACAGGGCGCCCTCGGGGTTGGCGGCGCCGGTGGTGTCAAAGTAGTTGGAGTGGTCGGTGAAGGCCACGAACTGGACATTGGCGCTTTCGGGCAGGTTCTTCACATAGTCCAGGGCGGCGTCCAGGGAGCCTGCGCCGTCGGAATACTGGGTGTGGCTGTGGAGCTGGCCGAAGTACAGCTGATACTGGGCCTGGCCCACGGTGAAGAACCAGCTGAAGGAGGCGGTCTTGCCGTCGGCGCGGGTAACGGTGACGGTAACATTGGTGCGGCCGTCGGTCATGTCGGCGGCGGGGGTATAGGTGAGCTTGCCGCCGGCGTACACGGCGTTGACCTTCTGACCGTTGACGGTCATCTCCAGGGTGGGATTCTCACCGGCGTTGATGATCTCGGCGGAGATCACGGGCCGCTTGTCGCTGCCGGTCTGGCTGCCCTTCAGGGGGATCACGGCCCCGATGGAGGGCTCGTCCACCACGGTGAGCACCAGGCTGCCGGAATAGGACGCGCCGGAGGCGTTGGTGACGCGGACGGTGAGGGTCACCTTGTCGGCACCGGCCAGCATGGCGGCGGAGACGTTGGCGGTGTAGTTCTTGCCGTCGGCGGTGTAGTCGGTGATGACACCGGCGGCCTTGCCGTCCACCAGGATCTCCAGCTTGGAAACGGCCTTGACATCATTGACGGTGAAGGTCAGGGTGTAGTCCTGACCGGCCTTCACGGTGTCGGCGGAGGTGAACACCACGGCGGGATCGTTGACCACGCCGCCGTCCAGCTTCACGCTGTCGGCCACACCATAGAAGAAGAAGGAATAGATGGTGTAGTCGGTGACGTTGTACATGCTGTAGGTCTTATAGCTGTCGCTGTAATACTCCAGATACTGGCTGTACCGGCCGTTGAACTTGGCGGTGCGGCTTTCCAGCTGATAGCCGCCCACGCCGCCGCTGCAGGGTTCCACGGTCCAGTCGGCATCCTCGCTGGCGGTCTGGGAATAGAAGGCGTTGTTGCCGGTGCCGTTGGAGCACAGATAGCCGTAGGTTTCGTTGCGGAAGCGGTAATACTCGCCGCTGCGCTCCACGGTGAACACCACGCCGCCGTTTTCGGGGATGGCCTTGCCGTCCGTGATCTGGGCGGAGACACTGTTGATGGCGGGGCTGTCGGTGTTGTCATTCTGCTGGGCCAGGACGCCCTGGGCATTCTGGTTGAACAGCACCACCTGCGCACCCTCCTGGGGCAGGCTGCCGGCGGGCTGGTCCATCTCGTCGCCTACCAGATAGAGCTGCTGGGCAAACAGAGCCTCGTTGCTGCCGATGGTGCCGAAGGCACTCCAGTTGTTCTTCTCGGCATACCACTCCAGATAGCTGCTGCGGCCCACGTTCTTGATATAGTAGCAGCCCTCGGTGGCAGCCTGCTCCAGTGTCCAGCCGGTGTGGGCCTTGTCCAGGGGAGTGCTGGAGTATTTTTCGTCCATGGACAGCTTCTTGCCGTCGGCGGTGGAGAAGGTATAGCTGCCGTCGGCGTTGACGCCCACGGTCCAGATGTCGGCCTTGGTATAACCGGAGAGCTTGCCATTGGCCAGGGTCACGTCGGTGCCCTTGTTATAGAAGCCGGTGTACTCGCTGGACAGGGCCTTGAGGTTTGCGGGGTTGTAGATGACCACCTGGTCACCGTTCTTCAGGGGAGCGGTGGGATCTTCGGGCTGGCCCGGCTCCGGGGACTCGGCCACCACCAGATAAAGCTGCTGGGCGAACAGGGGCTCGTTGCTGCCGATGGTTCCGTAGGCGCTCCAGTTGTTCTTCTCGGCGAACCACTCCAGATAGCTGCCGCGGCCCACGTTCTTGATGTAGAAGCAGTCCGCCGTGGCGGCAGCGCTGAGTTCCCAATCCACATTGGCCTTGTCCAGGGGGGTGCTGGAGTATTTTTCGTCCATGGACAGCTTTTTGCCGTCGGCGGTGGAGAAGGTATAGGCGCCGCTCTCGGTGCGGTTCACGGTCCACAGCTCTGCATCCGTGTAGCCGGTGAGCTTGCCCCCGGTCAGCTCCACATCCACGCCCGTGTTATAGAAGCCGTTGTACACGGAGGACAGAGCCTTTTTGTTGGCGGGGTTGAACACCACCACCTTGTCGCCGTTCTGCAGGGTGGTCAGATCGGTGACGATGCCGCTCTGGCGGGCGGGGGCGGTGCTGAGCTTATACAGGGCCACGGGCTGCTGATTCTCGCTCTTATAATAGCGGAACCGGGTGCCGTTGGTGGCGGCTGCGTTATACTGCAGCGTGGTGTTGTTGCTGGCGATCTTCACATTACCATCAGCAAAGGTGATGGTGTTGAGCTCCGGAGTGGAGCCGGTGATGATCTTGTTGTTGCCGGACTTGCCGGAAATGTACTTTCCGCTGGCGGACTGAATGGACCAGCCGCCGGTCATGGGCGCGATGGTGAACGCGTACTTGGCGTAATCACCAACGATCTTGCCGTCGGTGATGGTCACGTCCACCTTGTTGCCCTCCTTGTCCAGGGCGGACAGGGAGCCGTCCATGATCAGGCTGCCCTTTTCATAGACGATCAGGTATTGACCGGACCAGTCCTCCTGTGCCTCGGTGACCTTTTCCCAGGTCCCGGACGCAGGCTCTGCCGCGAATACCGACACCGGCAGCAGGGAAACCAGCATGACCAGGGCCAGCAGCGCAGACAGAAGTCTGGAGCGTACAGGCGTTTTCATCAAACAATAACCTCCTTTAATTTCCCCCGGGGCTCCCGCCCCATAGGTGCCCTCATTTTACCATATCGCCGGGCCGGTTTCCAGCTTTATTTGCAGATATGACACAAATTTTGCTAATATGTGCACAAAGTATGGACGATTGCACAAATCCGCCGCTTGACAAGGGGAACGCAAGTTGCTATGCTGGTGGGGAAAACTTCCCATTTGCCGAAAGGAACGGTACTTATGAAGAAAAAGACGAAACAGGCAGGCCCTGCCGCCTGGCTGCGGGAAAACAAGTGGACCTGTGTGGTGCTGGCGGCGGCCCTGGTGCTGCTGATGGCGGGGCGGCTGCTGGCGGCTCCGGCCCGGGTGGAAACCGATGAGCCGGAGAACCGGGCGGACTATGAGTCCGCCGTGGTGGAGCAGGTCCTGTCGGACTCCACGGAGAAGGACCCCGCCGCCGACAACGGGTATCGGGGAGAGCAGCTGCTGCTGGTCACCGTGAAGTCCGGGGACTATCGGGGCCAGCAGATGCAGGTATACAACTATGTGGGCCCCCTGTACGGCGGGCCCCTCCACGCCGGGGACCGGGCCGCCATCCTGATCTCCAGCTATTCCGACGGCACCGTCAACGCCACGGTGTATGAATTCGACCGGCTGATCCCCCTGGCCATCGTGGCGGCGCTGTTTATCGCGGCGGCGGTGATTGTGGGCGGACGCACCGGGGCCAAGTCGCTGGCGGCCTTAGCGGTGACGCTGGTGTGCCTGTTCGGCGTGCTGCTGCCGGCGCTGATGAAGGGGGCCGATACCCTGCTGATGACCTTTCTCGTGTGCGCCTATGTGGCGGTGGTGAGCCTGACCATTGTGGGCGGCGTGCGGAAAAAGACCGTGTGCGCCATGCTGGGAGCCGTGGCGGGCACGGCCCTGGCCCTGCTGTTCGGCCTGCTGGCCCAGGCCCTGACCCGGGTGGACGGCCTGCGCATCGACGACGTGGAGCCTCTGCTGCAGCTGCGCCAGACCGGCACTCCCATCGGCCTGCGGGGCCTGCTGGTGGGCGGCATCGTCATCAGCGCCCTGGGGGCGGTGATGGACGTGACCATGGGCATCGCCTCCTCCCTGGCGGAGGTCCATGCCGCCAATCCCCAGCTGTCCCGGCGGGAGCTGTTCCGCTCCGGCATGAACATTGGCCGGGACATGGTGGGCACCATGACCAACACCCTGATCCTGGCCTTTTTGGGCAGCGGGTTCACCCTGATCCTGTATCTGTACTCCCTGGGCCTGCCCTTCCGCCAGCTGATGTGCTCGGCGTATGTGTCCATGGAGGTAGTCAGCGGCGCGGCCAGCAGCGTGGGCGTGATCCTGTCCATTCCCCTGACGGCCCTGATCACCGCCGCCGTCTTTACCCGGGAGAAAAAATAGCCGGAAACGGCCCCGGGATACGTCCCTCTTGTACGAGTTGTTTGGTACATTTGGAAACATAAACGCCTGTCAAAATCACGGAAACGGCTGTTTTATCCTACAAATAAACGTTCTTGGTACAAGTTTTTGTTGCAATCGGCGGGCGCTTGTGGTACCCTGTCCATAGAAAGCGACGCGCCGCCCGGCGGCGCAGGAATCATCGGAACATTAATAGGAGGTACCCCATGAGCTATCCCAAAACCGGCGAAGAAGTATACGTCAGCCTGAACCTGTCCAACACCATGCTTACCGGCATCGGCAAGGGCACCATCACCCGTGAGGAGGTCTCTGCCGATTATCTCAAGCGCCTGTTTGCCCGCTACGGCGTCATCGTATCCGCCAAGCCCGAGCAGCGCCGCCTGCTGGAGCTGGTCAATGATAATTTTGATCTGGGGCTGGAGATCCCCGAGACGCTGAAGCTGTTCCAGCTGTCCGAGCAGCACCGCCGCCTGGTGGTCATCAACGTTCAGGGTCTGCGCCGGAAGAACGGCTCCCTGCTGCCGGAATACACCGAGGAGGAGTTCAACGAGGCCACCTTCATTTTCGTGAAGTACTATATCCAGGGCCGCCACTATGACGAGCTGGTGGAGGAGAACAAGAAGCTGCAGTTTGAGCTGGACCAGGAGGTTGAATGGCGCAACCGCACTGATAACGGCTGAAAAAACCGCGTATAATTCCGCCCCGGCGGGTCAGAATAAAGTCAGGCCTTGCGGCCTGACTTTATTTTTTTGCAAGGAGGACCTTCGTTATGAGCAAGAATTGCACCAACGACGGGTGCAGCTGCACCCCCAACATGTCCATCAAGTGCTCCGTGACCAGCTGCGCCCATCACTGCCAGGATATGGACAACTGCGGCCTGTCCAGCATCCAGGTGGGTACCCACGAGAATCACCCCTCCATGGACCAGTGCACCGACTGCCAGAGCTTCCGCAAGATCTGACCCAATCGCCCTGATACTGATTCTTGATTAAAAAATTTAATCAAGAATCCCGTGCGCTGTGCGCA
>OIWV01003439.1_pt1 | contig 10319 bp, 11 predicted proteins | sample 1587751 | NCBI WGS metagenome assembly OIWV01 (sample SAMEA3888913, study PRJEB22519) | human gut metagenome | biome: human gut; feature: human-associated habitat; material: faeces | place: Denmark | collected 2010 | reverse complement strand
GGTCACAGCTTGCTCATGCCACTGAGCAGCTTGAAAACGCCCGCACAGAGATGGTCGCTCCTTTTCCGAAGGAGGCAGAACTGGCCGAAAAGACACGGCGGCTGAATGAACTGAATGTGCTGCTGAATCTCAATGAGTCGGATCGTGTCGTTATGTCGGAGGAGCCGGACGAGGGCGTTAAAACCTGGCCGAGAACAGCAGACCGGGAACGATGATCTGCATCCTTCCGCTTTTACCGGTCGAGGATGAGAACAAGGCAGCAGGCTGTTTCGGCCTGCTGCCTTGTTCTCTCCGACACTCCAAAAAGTTGCACATTTTCGCAAGTTTTCACTTTGCGGTTGTGGGCTCTGCTTTAAGATTGCTGGCTGTTCAGATACTCAACCAGCTCGCAAACCGTTGTGACCGGGTTACTATCTCGGCTGAGAATAACTACATTGTCCTTGTAAAGGCTATCCAAGCGTTCCCTGGCACGCTGCATTGCCTCTGATTGATGAGGTAGCAGGTCGGCAAAAACATCCAGATTCTTTTCGTATTTTTCAAGCCGCCCTTTGCTTTGCAGTTGGTGCAGCACTTCTTCGGCCCCGTTTAAGTAGCTGTTCTGCTTTACAAAATGAAGAAGATACCAGTATTCAAAGCAAGGATTGGAATAGGCAATTTTATACCCGTGTTTCTCAGCGTAGTCGGCGGCATTTTTCAATTCGGTGTTCTTGTTATCATCGCAATCGAAAACACACCACAGTTGGTCTCCGTCCTTTGGAAAATAATCCGATTGAGAAAGCAGCCCTTTTGCGTGCTTCACCAAATGCTCTGCAGCCTTGTGCTTGGAAGAAATCGGCACAATATCTACCAGGCAGTTGCGGGAACGGAAATGCTTGAAATATTTGATCTCCGTTTCTTTTCCCTCACAGATTATATAAATGATGGGCCTACGTTTGCGACGGCCTGCTTTATTTGGGTCGTATTCTTTCCTCATTCCTGCCATAAGCCGTCACCTCCGATAAACGGGATCGCACCGAAGCGCCCTTGCAAATACCCCTTGCGGATGTTCTCTCCCTTTCTCGGAGAGAAGGACGCCAGCGAATACAACTCAGTCGCACAGGACTTCTCATCCTTTTCCGCAAACCATATCTGATCTCTGCGGAAGAAGGTAAGATCAAGCAGCATCGCATCATGCGTCGTAAACAGAAGCTGCGCTCCCTTTGTGTTGATCGTATTGTCCTGAACCATCTCGATCAGCCGCTTTGTCAGGAGCGGATGCAGACTGTCCTCGATCTCGTCAACGACAAGCAGTGCGCCGTCCTCCAGCGCTTGCAGCCAGCCGCCGATACGGGAGAAAAATCGTTGTGTTCCGGACGACTCCTGATCCATAAGGAGCTGAAAGTGTTCCACACTGCCATCCGCACCGATGACTCGGTGCGTGGTTGTAATGACCGGGGCCTTGCCGGAGATGTTCTTGACGGTCACATTGGAAATACCGAGGTCGGCAAGCAGCAGTTCCTTCAGGATACGAGCCTTCTTCTCATCGCCGCTGACGATCTGTGCGACCGTTTCCGAAGTAGCCGGTGCTTCCTCCATCAAGAATGTCAGCTTTTCCAAGAACCACTTGTAGGCGTTTTCCGTTTGCGGCAAGTTCCAGTCATTTGAGGAAACAAGATACAGCTTATTATCCGGTGTGCGGTTGCTGAGTGTGATTTGCTCATTGATATTCTCTCGGAATTCATATACTCCGTTTTCTCTTGAGAAAATCCGTGCCTCACGCCCATTGGGCCAGTGGTACAAATACTCCGTATAGATCTTCTTAGCATCGAAAGAATAGCCGTAAGCGTAACGAATGCCATGATAGATGAATACGATCTCAAAAGATGTAGGCGTTGTGGTGCCTCCAAACGGCTCCCACGGCAATTTTTGTCCCTTGGATATTTTGGCTGCTTCTCCGACAACCATATCCTTCATTGTCATCAGTGCGTGCAGCACATTACTTTTACCGGCAGCGTTCGCTCCGTAAATAGCAATAGCCGGTAAAAGTGCTCTCTTTTCGTCCGGGTGCAGCAGATAAGACTCCAGGGACTTATCCTTTGATGCTGCAAAGCTGATGACCGCACTATCTTTGATTGAGCGATGGTTTTCAATCGAAAATTGAATAAGCATAAGCGAATACCTCCATTCGCAGTATAGTCTCTCCATTCTTTACCCATATTATAGCAGTTAAAATCGCCTGCGTCAACATTTATATCTTGATTTTGCAGAAATGATGCAAATTCAAGCGATAAGATCATTTCAAGCGGCAGTGTATGTAATTTAGCCGCAGGAAAATTGATAGGGAAAATATCCGATAATGGATCGTCTGCTCTGCGTCCCCCGCTTTAATATAAACGAGATTATCATAAATTAATTTATCATATGAGGACATTACGACCGAATACCCCCGATCTGCATAGAGTATGCAGATCCCATACATAGCCGGACGGCTTTCATTCATGTGAAAACCGTCCGGCTTATTTTTATATCGAGGAGATGATAAAACGATGGGCTATGTAACAAGAGAGATGATCGACCGGGCGAAGGAAATGGACCTGCTGACCTATCTCCAGACCTATGAGCCGCAGGAACTGGTGCATTTCGGTGGCAGCACCTACTGCACCCGTGAGCATGACAGCCTGAAAATTTCCAACGGGAAGTGGTGCTGGTTTTCCCGTGGAATCGGCGGCAGGACGGCGCTGGATTATCTGATCAAAGTAAAAGAGGTTCCCTTCACCGAGGCGGTGGAGCGGATCGTGGGACGGGCGGCCGAGCGGCCGCCCATTTCTGATACCCGTCAGCAGCCGGAGCAGACAAAGGCTCTGCTTCTGCCGCAGGCCAGCCGCTGCGCCGCCCACGCCATCGAGTATCTGCACAGCAGAGGAATCGACTATGAACTGATCGATCTCTGCATTCGGACCGGTCGGATCTATGAGAGCTATCCCCACCACAATGTCGTATTTGTCGGCAAGGATAAAGACGGCCAGCCCCGTTACGCCTGCCTGCGGGGAATCGGGACGGACTTCAAAGGGGAAGCGACGGGCAGCGATAAGCGGTTTGCTTTTTCCATCCCTGCCGAGGAGCCGTCGCCATCTCTGTATCTGTTTGAATCGGCCATAGACCTGCTTTCCTTTGCGACGATGGCGCAGGAGGACAGACTGCCGTGGAGGTCGCAGCACCTGTTGTCTCTGGCCGGTGTGTACCGGCCCAAGAAGAATTCGGCGGAGCGGCGTCTTCCGCTGGCCCTGTCTCAGTATCTTCGGGACCACCGGGAAATCCAAACCATTTACCTGTGTCTCGACAACGATCTTGCGGGCCGCAGCGCCGCAGATGCGATCCGGCAGCAGCTGGCGGATAGGTATGTTGTGCGGGACGGCTTTCCTTGCCAGGGCAAGGACTATAACGATTGGCTCTGCCTGCGGAAGGGGCTTCCGATCACAAAAGCAGTATCAAAAACGGAGAGGAGCATGGTACGATGAGCGAGGACGGCAGAAAATAGTCGGATTATTATACTTGAAATTATTATAATTTCGGGTATAATATTAGAGAAAGCGAGGCGCATGGTATATGGAGAAGTTTATCGACCGGGAAATGGAAATGGATACGCTGCAAAGCGAATATGAGCGCAACGGCAGTGCGTTAGTGATCCTATATGGGCGGCGCAGAGTGGGAAAAACCACGCTGATTTCCGAGTTTATCAAAGATAAAAACGCTCTGTTTTTCCTTGCCAGTGAGGAATCCGAGGCGCAAAACCAACTGGCGTTCAAGGATAAGGCGGCAGAGTTTATCGACAGCGACCTCTTGCGTGCAGCCGAAGTGAAAAATTGGGATGTGATCTTCAAGGCCATCATGGATACACCCTTTGATAAAAAACCGGTGATCGTTATCGACGAATTTCAATATATCGGCAAATCGAATCCGGCCTTTCCGTCCATCTTTCAGCGGATATGGGAGGAGATTCTGAAGGATCGTCAGGTCATGGTCATTCTGTGCGGCTCTCTGATCTCTATGATGGAGTCCCAGACTCTGGCATACAGCAGCCCGCTGTACGGGCGGCGCACAGCGCAGATCCGGCTCACGCAGATTCCGTTCCGGTATTATGCGGAATTCTTTCCCCATAAAAGCCGCCGTGAATGTATTGAGATGTACGCCGTCACCGGCGGCGTTCCCAAATACATTGAGCTGTTTTCGGAAAGCAAGGACATTTACACAGCTATTGGCCGCAATGTGCTGAATCGCTCCGGGTACCTTTATGACGAACCCAATTTCCTGCTGCAACAGGAGGTATCGGAGGTCGGAAGTTATTTCTCCGTAATCAGAGCGATTGCCGCCGGAAACAGCAAGCTGTCCACTATCGCTTCTGCGCTGGAAGTGAAAGCGACCAGTCTGAGCAAATATCTGCAAACGCTGATTGATCTCGATATTCTGGAGCGTGAGATCCCGGTCACGGAGGAAAATCCGGCGAAAAGCAAAAAGGGACTTTACAAAATCAAGGATAACTATATCCGCTTCTGGTTTGCCTTCGTGTATCCGAACCGCAGCTTTATTGAAAGCGGAAACAGCGGCATCGTGATGGATAAAATACGGAAGAGCCTGATTGTACGGCACACCGCCTATGTGTACGAGGATGTGTGCCGGGAGCGGATGTGGGAGCTGAATGCCGAGAATCGGTGGCCGTTCCACTTTTCAAAAATCGGGCGCTGGTGGGATGCACATGATGAGATCGACGTTGCCGCCATTGACCCGGAGGGCAAGAATCTCATCCTGGGAGAGTGCAAGTTCTGGCAGGAGCCGGTGGGCGTCAGCGTTTTGCGAGATCTGGAGGAAAAGTCCGCACGGGTGAACTGGAAGAAGCAGGAGCGCAAACTGTGGTATGTACTATTCAGCGCAGCCGGTTTTACAGAGGAACTGAAACAGCTTGCGAAAATGCGGGATGATCTGCTCCTGTGCGATGAGTTGAATGAAGCGATATGACCATTTGAATAGAACGGTTCCGCATAAACAGCCTGTAGCAATACAGGCTGTTTTTTTGCTGCCCGAAGTATGCGTTTATTTCCAGTTGGTACGAAGAATTCACGCCCGCAGGGCGTACAGGAATGTACTATACCAGCAAGCAACGCCTTTTGGGGACAAAAGGCAGCCTGACAGGGGCATCCCCTGTAACCCCCCGCCGCCAGATGCGGCAATTTTGACCTTTGGAGGAACGGTAATGACCAAGCGAGAGATAGAGATCAAGGTGCGGCTGAATGAGAAGGAGGCGGAGCACCTGAACCGACAGGTGGAAAAATGCCGCCTGTCCCGTGAAGCCTACCTGCGGCACCTGATTGCCGGAGTGGTGCCCCGTGAGGCCCCGCCGCCGGAATACTTTGCCTTCATGCGGGAGCTGCATTACGTGGGCAACCTTCTCAACCAGATCGCACAGAAGGCCCATGTGCTGAATGTCATAGATGTCAAACGGTACGATGAGGGCAGCAAGCAGTGGGAAGCCTTTATCCGGGAGGTCACGGCGGCAGTCATCCTTCCGGCAAAACGGGAGTAGCGCTATGGCAACAACTTCCATTTGGGCCGTGAAGGGATGGCTGGGCAAAGTGGTGCTCTACATCGAGAACCCGGAAAAGACGGAAAACCCGCAGTTCTACCGGAAAAAGAATATGACCGATGTGCAGATGCAGAATTTATCGGATGTCATTGACTACGCCGCCCGTCCGGATAAAACAACGGCGGCGCTGGACAGCGAAAGCGTCCCCATACTGCGCCAGCTGGTCAGCGGTGTCAACTGTCTGCCTGCAACGGCACGGGATGAGATGCTGGCGGTCAAGAAGCGCTTCGGCAAGGAGGACGGCATCGTTGCCTATCATGGGTATCAGTCCTTTGCTCCCGGTGAGGCCACGCCGGAGTTGGCCCATGAGATCGGCGTAAAGCTGGCCCGGAAGCTGTGGGGCGAGAAATATCAGGTGCTGGTTGCCACCCATTTGGATAAGGAGAACCATCTGCATAGTCATTTTGTGGTGAACACTGTGTCCTTCATAGATGGCATCCGCTACCACCGTACCGGGAAAGACTACTACGAAATGCGGACAGTCTCCGACGAACTTTGCCGGGAATACGGCCTGTCCGTGGTGGAGAAGCCCCAGCTGGGAAAGTCGAAACACTACGGGGAATGGCGGGCCGAGCAGGAGCAGCGCCCCACATGGCGTGGCCTGATCCGCAGCGAAATCGACGAGCTGATCCGGGAAAGCGTCAGCGAAAAGCAGTTTTATTACCTGCTGCGCCAGAAGGGCTATGCGGTGAAGTTCGGCAAGGACATCTCCGTGCGACCGCCCGGAAAGGAGCGCTTTGTGCGCCTTGCCCGGAACTTTGGGGCGGCATACACCGAAGATGGGATACGGCGGCGTATTTTGTCCCAGCCCCTGCCGCAGGTTCCCCATCCAGAGGCTCCGAAAGAGCGGAAGAAGGTCTATTCTATGGGCAAGTGGCAGAAGATGCGCAAGATAACCGGCTTCCGGGCGCTGTATCTGTATTACTGCTATAAACTCGGTGTATTTCCAAAGCGCCGCCCGCAGAACCGGGCACGGCTCCATTTTCTTCTCCGGGAGGATCTGATAAAACTGAATAATATCTCACAGGAAGTACGGCTGCTCGCACGGCATCACATTGATACCGCCGAGCAGCTTGCTTTATATCAAAAGGAACAGGAGGTGCAGATCACGACCCTTTCCGCCCAGCGTCGGGCGCTGCAGAAGGCGCTGCGTACCAAGCCCGTCCGGGATAGCCCGGAACAGGCCGATGCACACAGGGCGCAGATCAGGGAGTTGTCTGAACGGCTCAAAGCGCTGCGCCGGGAGGTGCATCTGTGCGACGACATTGCAGAGCGCTCCGACGTGATGGCGGAGAAACTGAAAGCCGTCCGGGAGGACGAGAAAAATCAACAGAAGGAGGAACAGCAACATGAACACATCCGGTGACGCCGCCGAACAGGTCGTCCGGCTCAGTCTGGAGGGCGTGGAGGTGGCAGCCAAGATTACAGGCAGTGCGGCCAAGGAGGTATCGGCGCTGCTGATTGCCGCCCTGAAAAACCGGGACAAGAACAAGGTCAAGGGGCGGCAGCGCCTGACCGCCATGCTCCGCAGCGGCAAGGAATTGACCATCTTTACCGTCAAAAATCAGGACATGGCCCGTTTTGTGGCCGACGCCAAGCGCTACGGCGTGGTCTACTGTGTGCTGCGGGAGGCGAAGGACAATCCGCAGGGCATCAGTGAGATCATGGTGCGTGCCGAGGATGCCGCTAAAATCAACCGCATCGTGGAGAATATCAAAATCGCCACGGTATCCGACCCGGAGGCCATCCGGGAGAACTTGTCCGGTAATTCAAAGGAAGCCACTGGGCAGCCGGTTCCGGAGCAGACGCATCCCCAGCAAAGCGAGGATGACCGCCTGTTGGACGAGATGCTTTCGGGCCCCGCCGACCGGCAGGAGACGCTTCGTGAAAACCCTACGGCGGCTCGCACGGAGCGCTCCCATCCGTCCGAGCCTTCTTCCAAAACCAGAGAGAACTCCGAAGGGGCGTCTAAAGATGGTCGTCCTTCCGTCCGGGAGGAGCTGCGGGAGATCCGGCGTGGACAGGAGGACGGCACCATCCCCACCCAGCGGAATGAGCCGGAGCAGGAGAAAAGGCCGCAGCAGCCCATCCGGCACAAGCAACCTCCGCAGAAGAAGCGGAGCAGAAAAAGTAAGGAGAGATAACGATGGCAAATTTTGACGATCTGTTTACTACCCCCGCTGCCCCGGAGTCGCCCAGCGCCCCGCCGCAGCTGACAAAGGAGGAATACGCCGCCAAGAAAAAGGCCGAGCGGGACGACCTGTATGCGCTGGCGGATGAAATGGCGCATGAGATCATGCAGGACGGAGACGCCTTCCGGGGCTTTCTGGATGTGCAGGCACGCTTTGACCGCTACTCGCCCACCAATGCCCTGCTGATCTACGCACAGAATGACAAGGCCACCCGCCTGCGGGACTTTGACGGCTGGAAGAAACAGGGGGTATATGTCCGCAGGCATGAGACGGGCATCTCCATTTTGGAGGCCGGGGACAGCTATGTGACCGAGGACGGCCGCACGGGATATTATTATCATGTAAAAAAGGTCTTTGATATTGCACAGACGGATGCCAAACGCCAGCCGCAGGTGCATTATGATGACCGCCTGCTGCTTTCTGCACTGATCGCCAAGCGCCCGGTGCCCATTGAAATGGCCGACAGCGTGCAAAACGGTGCGGTGTATGACTATGAGCGCAAAACCATCTTCGTCCAGCGTGGTATGGACGGGCAAGACCTGTTTCGCAGCGTATCGCTGGCACTGGCTCGTGCCGAGATGGCGCAGCAGGGAAACAGTACCCCGCAGGCTGACGCCTTCAAAAGCTACTGCGTTTCCTATATGCTGTGCCGCAAGTATGGTGTGGACACACAGGGGTATGATTTCAGCCACTTGCCCGATGAGCTGAAAAATGCGGAGCCGCAGACCATTCGCGGTGAGTTGACCGACATTCGTGACACGCTGCAGACCATGACCGGCAAAATGGCGCGGACGCTGGAGCAAAGCCGCACGGCAGCGCAAAAGGAAACCGGAAAGGAGCGATGAGCCATGGAAAAACAGGATATACGTGTATTGACCCTTGATCCGTATCAGCACGGCGTCGTGATCAATGCACTCAACAACCTGCGTAACGATTTGATCGAGGACAAACGCCCCACCGATATTGTCGATGAAGTTCTCATTAAAACCGTTGACGCACCGAGCAAATCCAAAAGAGTCAAGCAGAAAGATGAACGGTAAACAAAAATGGCTGTGGTATGCGGCGGGGCTGATCCCTGCGGTGTGGCTGGGGCTGCTGATCGCCCCGGCTGCTTCCGGTGGCCTTCCCGAGATCCTTCGGCAATTTCCATCGGCAATGAATGAGCCGTTTCATATCGAGTGGTGCGAGGACAGCCTGAAAACTGTCCTCGTTTTCATTGCCCTGTATGCCATGGTGATCGGGGTCTATCTTTCCACCCGCCGTCATTACCGGCGCGGCGAGGAACACGGCTCTGCCAAATGGGGCAATGTGGAAACCGTGAACCGAAAGTATCGGGCACGCCCGCCAAAGCCAAACAAGGTGTTCACGCAGCACATCCGTATGGGGCTAAACGGCCGCAAGCACAAGCGCAACCTGAATACCGTTATCATCGGCGGCAGCGGCGCGGGCAAGACCCGTTCGTATGCCAAGCCCTGCCTGTATGAGGCTTGCCTGTCACCGCAGGGTTCGTCCTTTGTCTGCCTTGACCCCAAAGGCGAGCTGCTTCGCGATTCCGGACGGCTGCTGGAGGAAACCGGATATGAGATCCGGGTGCTGGATCTGCTGCACATGGAGAAAAGTCACTGCTATAACCCATTCGTCTATTTGACCGATGACAACGAGGTGCAGATGCTGGTGACGAATCTGTTCAAGGCGACCACACCCAAGGGCAGCCAGACCAATGACCCGTTTTGGGACACGACGGCTGCTATGCTGTTGTCGGCACTGGTCTACTATCTCTACCACGAAGCGCCGCCCGATGAGCAAAACTTTCCGATGGTCATGGAAATGCTGCGCGCCGGTGAGGTGCGGGAGGAGGATGATTCCTACCAGTCGCCGCTGGATGTGTTGTTTGAGCGGCTGGAAATGCGCGACCCGGAGCATATCGCGGTCAAGTATTATAAGGACTATCACTCCGGCAGCGCCAAAACACTGAAAAGCATCCAGATTACACTGGCGGCAAGGCTCGAAAAATTCAATCTCTCGTCTGTGGCGGCGCTGACCGCCACGGACGAACTGAATTTGCAGGATATGGGCGAAAAGCGTGTGGCACTGTTTGCGCTGATCTCGGACAGTGATACAAGCTTCAACTTTTTAGTATCCGTTTTGTATCAGCAGCTCTTTCAGCAGCTTTTTGACAGTGCCGACCATAAGCACGGCGGCAGCCTGCCCGTCCCCGTACACTTTTTAATGGACGAATTTGCGAACATCTCACTGCCGGAGGATTTTGACAAAAAGCTCTCCACCATGCGTTCCCGCAATGTGTTCGTGTCCATCATCCTGCAAAACATTGCGCAGTTAAAGGCGCTGTTTGAAAAGCAGTGGGAGAGTATTTTGGGCAACTGCGACGAGCTGCTGTATCTCGGCGGCAACGAAACCAGCACCCATAAGCTGATTGCGGAATCCTATCTGGGGAGGGCAACAATTGATACGAACACTTATGGAAAGTCCACCGGGCGCAGCGGCAATTA
>OIWV01003430.1_pt1 | contig 10339 bp, 9 predicted proteins | sample 1587751 | NCBI WGS metagenome assembly OIWV01 (sample SAMEA3888913, study PRJEB22519) | human gut metagenome | biome: human gut; feature: human-associated habitat; material: faeces | place: Denmark | collected 2010 | reverse complement strand
CAGAATGAGTGCATTTCTAGTCTTAATGGCTAACCATTTCTTGTGCAATTTCAAAGCCACTAAGTTTTCCAGGATAGTAAGTTGGCCAATTATCCATTTCTTTTAGAATCTCATCTTGGCTACTATTTCCAAAGAAAATATGGAAATGTGCTGAAGTTGTTGGATCTATTTGATGATCTGAAAATTGGACATACTGGTAAGGGTTATCTGCTGCTTGACTATCAGTTGCTGTAAAGAGATAACGAACACCTTTTTTACCAGAAGCATAGGTTAGAATCTTATAACCATCATAACGATAAGTGTGTGTCACACTACTTCCATCATTCTTTGTGAAAGTCATGGTCATCTTTTTACCATCAATAGCAATTTTAGAAACATCTGTTTGATAGCCCTTAGTGTAGTATTCTTTGTACTCTTGTGCGGTTTTATCCTTATTCAATAGAGATTTGTATTCAAATACTTGATCTAAAGTACCATCTTGGAGGTAAGGATAGACCGATTGCCACTCACCAGACCAATCAGAAAGTTCTCTATCTTTAACATCTTTATCATCAAAGTAACCATTTTGGACTGTTTTCTTATCATCACTTCCTGTTTCAGGTTGGATAGCTTTCCCTTCAACATCTGTTGTTAAACGAAGATTCTTTAGGTTCTCAGTCATAACACTGACATAATCTTCACCTTTTTTCAACTGTTCCTTAGTTAGTGATTCAATTGGATTTAAAACTGCTGTCTTAACTCCTACTTCATTAGCTAAGGTTTTGGCAACGCTACTTGAAGCATTTTCCTCAAAGTAGATATAGTTAATGTCATATTCTTTGACATACTTAGAAAGGCTAGCGATACGTTTTGCAGATGGATCAGATTCAGCTGAAACACCTGAAATTGGTACTTGTGTCAAACCGTAATCTAAAGCAAGGTAGGCAAAAGCTGAGTGCTGGGTAACAAAACTTTTCTGTTTCGCTTGACTTAAGGCTTCAGTATACTCCTTATCCAAAGTCTTTAATTTTTTAAGGTATTTCTCAGCATTGGTTGTAAAGACTGCTTTTTTATCTGGATGTTGAGCAATCAAACCGTCCCTAATAGTTTCAACTAATTTTTGAGAACGTTTAGGTGAGAGCCAAACATGAGGATCATATTCGTGGTGATGCTCTTCTCCACCGTGATCATGATCTTCTTCCTCTATTCCAGGTAAGAGAACCATGCCTTGACTTGCCTTAATGATTTTTGTATTTTTAGTGTTGATAGACTTTTCAACTTTTGGAACCCAGGTTTCCATATTTTCATTTAGGTAGACGAAAGTGTCTGCTTTTTCAATGTCAGCGACATTCTTAGTAGATGGTTGAAAATCGTGGGCTTCACTACCAGCGGGAATAAGATAAGACACCTCTCCCTCATCGCCAACAACCTGCTTTGTAAATTCATAAACAGGGTAAAAGCTGGTCACAACCTTCAAGTCACTATTTCCTTTTGAACCGTGGTGACTAGTCGTATAATAAATACCTGCACCAGCAGCTAAAACAACTGCTGCTATTCCTGCTAAGCCAAAAATGCGTTTCTTTTTCATGATATTCCTTTCAAAATACTTAACCAGTTAATAGTTTACTGGTTAAGTATATCACACTTCATTTATTTTGCAAGTACTAAAATAAAAAAATTGAAATATTTCGATGAAAAAGAATTATTTGATATACTGGAAATATCATTTGGAAAGTAGGTTATACATGTTTCGTAAATTAACCCTATATCTTTTTTTATTGCTTGCATCCATTGGCCTGACTTATGATACGCAATCATACACCTCAGGTGCCTTGTCTGGTTCAGCATACGGTATTATTGGACTATCAACACTAATTGCCTTATGTTATATCCTACCAGGAATATTTCTGGTTCGATACTTAGGCAAGAGATGGCAGGTGAAACCACTTGTTCTCGTATTTGCTCTAATTGGTGGAGTCTTTATTACAGGATGGATAGCTGGCTATGCCAATACCATTTCTCACGACTGGGTGACTGCTAATCTTTCTTCAAAGAGTTTCTTCTACCGCTTTGAGGATGCTCTTATGGCTCCCCTAGTTGAAGAACCCCTCAAACTAGCAGCTTTTCTCTTTACTATCTATATGGTGCCAACAAAAAGTTACAAGGGGCTCTTGCTTGTCGCTATTACGGCAGGTCTTGGCTTCCAGATTAGTGAAGATTTCTCCTATATTCTTTCAGATTTGCCTGATGGTTTTTCTTATACGATTTCAGGTATTCTTGGACGAACTATTGGTGCCGTATCGTCTCACTGGCTTTACACATCCTTCCTTGCTATGGGACTAGTCCTTATATGGCGTTCCCGTCAAAAACTCATTAATTCTAAATACAGTCTTATTGGTATACTTTATGCTTGCGGTGCTTTTGCTGCACACTTTGCTTGGAATTCACCCCTTCGAAATTTAGAAAGCGATTTGCCATGGGCATCAGGCCTTCTCATTTCACTCAATCTTTTCTTCTTCATTACACTTTATCAGATCCTCTCAAAACTAGATGAAGAAAACAAGTAATGTTTAGAATACTAAAAAAACCTTTCCAATTTTATGGAAAGGCTTTTTTGATGACTTTAATCACTCATAGAAAAACGATTGGTCATCAAGTTACTTGCATCATCTAAGACTTTTGCCAATAGTTTATCTGTTTCTGACTGAATCTGGTCACTAATCTTTTGATTTTCAGATTCAAAATCAATACTCTCACCATTTGCTAAAGCATTGTCGACATGATTAATCATAGCATGGCCAAGAGCCATCGTTGTTTCTACATAGGCATCCAAATCAGCCTCATGCTGTTGGAAATGAGGATCACAGATAGCAGCAATCAAGCGATTACTCCAGTAGAAATTGCCTGTATCTACTTTATCAGTTGTTTGACGGAAATAAGCAGGTGTTGTTCCGACCTGAGTCCAGAATGGCACCATTGTACCAAATGGCATTGATCCATAGGCTAACCACTGAATACCAGTTGTTTCTGATGGTTTGTTAGGACGCATTTGCAAGAGAGCTGTTTGACTAGTACGGTTAATACCAATTGGACGGAATTGGCGTTGACTTACAGCATCTCCTTGAGGTCCATAAGGATCATAAGGCGTATCTTGGTAATGAAGACTCAAGACATATTTAACATCTTCAACTGTAATTTTGCGGTATGGTTTTTGGCACCATGGAATAAAGAATGATTTTGGATCATAGTCTTTTTCTGGGTTCAAAAATTTCTGCATAGCCCAGGCGCGTGGTGTATTATAATGACGATCCTTATCTCGTTGGCTCCCAAAAGCATAACGTGGATTAAAGTGTTCATTAGAATAAGTCAAATCCAAGTGATGTTTATTAATAAAATTTCGAATGTCTGGTGAGGCAAGATAGTCGTCTGGATTTTCAAACTCATAGTGATCGATACCAAGTTGGTTTGGGTTAGTAACATAGGCATCGTCTGGAACACGTCTTGCAATCCAATGGTGACCACCAATTGCTTCCAACCACCAAATTTCTTCAGTGTCTGAAAAAGCAATCCCATTAGACTCGTAAGTTCCGTAAGTTTCAAGGAGTTGTCCCAAACGAAGGACACCTTCACGCGCCGTCTTGATATATGGCAAGACCAAAGTCAACATATCCTCTTCTCCAAAACCATCTTTAACAAGAGGATCAGCGCCGAGAACACGCGCATTAGTCGTGATTGTTTCTGTTGCACTCATGGCAACATTAGCTGAGTTAATACCAGCTTCACCCCAAATACCGTCTTTCCCAAGCGCATCTGGGACAGAAGTATAACGTAGAGGATTATCTGGCAAATCAATTGAAAAATTGCTAAGCACAGACTGGTAATGACGCGGTTGGTCTTCAGGGGTCACGACGAGAAATTCTTTGGGCGTAAAAACGCCTGATTGAGAATCCTCAGTACGTGCAATCATGGTAGAGCCGTCATATGAGGCTTTCTTACCTACTAAAATCGTTGTACAAGCCATAAAAGCTTCCTTTCTACTTACAAATCGTCCGCAATCTTATTGATTTTCCTGAGACGATGGTTGACACCACTCTTGGTCAGTGGAGGTTCTATACTATCTGCGATCTGCTGGATAGAGTAATCTGGGTTGGCAATACGGAGTTGGGCAATTTGGCGCAGCTCCACCGGTAAAATCTCCAAGCCAACCGTATCCATAATCTTGATAATATTATTAATTGTTTTCATGCTAGCACTAATCGTTCTAGCAATATTGGCTGTTTCCGCATTATTGGCACGATTCAGATCATTTCTGGTTTCTCGCATAATTTTGACCTCTTCGAAGGTATCCTTAGAGTTCATTGCGCCGATAACAAGGAGAAAATCCATAATGTCCTCAGCTTTTTGAAGATAGGTCACAAAACCGTTTTTATGACTCAAAACCTTGGCATCGAGCATAAATTTTTTCATGAGAGAAGCTAAATCCTCTGCGTGGTCTTGGTAAACGGAAAAAATTTCTAATTGATAACGTCCCTTTTCAGGATCACGTACCGTTCCGGTTGCCAAAAAAGCGCCTCGTAAATAGGATCTTCCAGCTTCGTCATCTTCCATTACTGATGTTTCAATGCCTGTTTCAAAGCCAAAGAAAGAATCCGCCAATTGTAAATCGGACAAAATATCATTGACATGGCCAGCGACAAAAACCGTGTAAACACGATTTTTCTTGAGATTGGTCTTGTTGTGATGTCTCAATTCAGGATTACTCTGATAACGACTTTCCATTAATTGGTAGATATGTCGTGCAATCTTTGCATTTTCTGTTGAGATGGAAAGAGTCAAACCTTGATTGGTCAATCCAACTGAACCAGACATCTTAATCAATGCTGACAATTCAGCCTTGTCTTTGCTTGAAGCAGCAATTATCTCTTCTTTAACCTTAATCGTAAAACTCATGACTTGTTCCTCACTAGGTGCATGAGCTCATCCACTACCAAGTCACCATGGTGGAAGGCACCACCATTTTCAAGTCGCAGAAAATTAGAAGACACAACTGTTTTAGCTTCACGACGTAAGCCCTCAAAATCATGCTCAACCTGAACAAGGTATTCATCAAATTTATTACTAGCCATGTATTCCTTAGGCACTTTCTTGATGTTAACTAAGACATTGTCAATCACATCAGAGCCAAGATGACGATTAAGAACAGCCACATGGTCGGCATCTGAGAATTGTTCAGTTTCTCCGTACTGAGTCATAATATTACAAATGTAGGTGACATCAGCCTTGGTCTCGATAAGAGCCTGACGAATCTCTGGTATAACTAGGTTGGGCAAAATCGATGTATAAAGAGATCCAGGACCTAAAACAATCATATCACTATTCATAATAGCATCAACAACCTTACGACTGGCCTTAGGCTCTTCATCATTATAGGTATTGGTCACATAAACGCGTTCAATCATGCCATCGTACTGGGCAATACTACTCTCACCTGCTACTTCATGACCATCTTGAAAAACGGCATGAAGCGTCAAGGCTGTCTCACTAGCAGGATAAATTTTTCCTGTAACGTGGAAAAACTTCGTCAGAAGCTGCATGGCATTATAGGTAGAGCCCTGCATCTCTGAAATCCCAGCGATGATTAGGTTTCCGAGTGGATGACCAGCCAAAGCACCATCGGTTTTATCAAAACGATATTGGAAAACTCTTTCATAAAGTTTAGGCATATCACTCATAGCTACCAAAACATTACGCAAATCCCCTGGAGGTGTCAGTTGCATGATATCACGCAAATCTCCTGAAGAACCTCCATCATCAGCTACAGTTACCACAGCAGTGATATCAACATCCTTATGACGCAAACTACGAAGAATGACTGGGATACCAGTTCCCCCACCTATTACTGTAATTCTTGGATTTCTCATGAACGATTCACTGTCTCCTTACGTCGATCCTTATCACGATGTGTTTCATTGACTGTCCAATCATTTTTTAAATCTTGGGCCAGACGATGTGCAAAAGCTACACTACGGTGCTGACCACCTGTACACCCAACAGCAATAGTGAGAACAGACTTACCTTCTTTTTTGTAGCCAGGCAAGATTGGTTTAATAAGCTGTGTCAAATGATTGTAAAACTCTTCTGATTCCTTATGGTTCATGACATAATCAAAAACCTCTTTATCCAAACCTGTGAGGTTACGAAGTGCAGGATCATAATAAGGATTTGGCAAGAAACGAACATCAAAAACCAAATCTGCATCCAATGGCAATCCATATTTAAAACCAAAACTCACAACTTCAATACGGAAAGAAGATTGGTCTTGTTCAGATGAGAACTGTTCAGAAATAGCCTTACGCAGCTGGCGTGGAGTTAATTCTGTCGTATCAACCACGTTCTGACTCAAACTCTTAAGCGGTGACAAAAGCTCACGCTCTAGCTTGATGCCATCCAAAACACGGCCATCTGCCGCCAGTGGGTGACTACGACGTGTCTCTTTGTAACGAGAAACCAATTCACCATCCGTAGCGTCCAAGAAAAGAATCTTGAAATTAAGTTCCTCATTGCTTTCCAATTTATCCAGAATATCGTTGATCTCATCGAAGAACAAGCGACTGCGCATATCAATGACAAGAGCAATCTTATCTGTCTCTTCACTATGTTTTACCAATTCGATAACCTTAGGTACCAAAGAAGGTGGCATATTATCAATGGTGAAGTATCCAATATCCTCAAAGGATTGAATGGCCACAGTCTTACCTGCACCACTCATCCCTGTTACAACAACTAAATTAATTTTTTTCGTTCCCATGAGACTCCCTTTCTAGTCTTTCTTCTTTCAAGGCACGAATATCGTCTGACATCTTCTCAACTTGTTGGCTAACCCCCATAATCATTTCTGTCTGCAATTTTTGAATTGTCAGAAGATCTGATTGGTCTTGTTGAACCAAGTGGTCAATTTTTTCATGCAGAAGTCGAATTTCTTCCTTAGACTGGGTATTGACGTGATAGTCGTTACGCGCTTGTAAACGGTCATAATCCGATGCTCGATTCTGACTCATCATAATCAATGGTGCCTGAACGGCAGCTAGAGTGGACAAGGCCAAATTCAACAGAATAAAAGGATACTTATCAAAGGCAATCCCAAAGGGTTGAACAACATTCAGCCCCATCCAAATAGCCATAAAAGCAACGAATGACAAGATAAAAGTCCAAGATCCACCAAATCGGGCCACTTCATCCGCTACTTTTTGACCAAAAGTGATCCTACTATCCAATTGTTCTTGGATGTCTTGATCCTCGTACAATAAACTCTTGGTCACATCGTGAACGGTTTCCCGAACATGTTCGTTTTTCTCATTAGCATTAGCAATAACTTCATCAAGAAAAACTAACCTATAATCCAAAAGACTGATATTACTAATAAAATCATGTCCTCTTAAATCAGGGTAATCTTTTTTCAAAAGCACCTGCAAACGACTATTTAGACGTTCGAAATAGGAGCCATCGGTTTCATCGAACCACTCTTTAGAGATATAATCCTGAACTCTCTTAACCTGCATATTTTCGCCTTCTTTCTAGGCTCTATTATACCATATTGAAAGCTTAAACGTTCAATAGATAAAGGAAAAGAGTCCAAGACTAACCTCAGACTCCTCCATTATTGGGACAATTAATTTAAACTCTTCTTATTGGTAATTTAAAGTCCAGTAGTAAGTACCGTCACCAGCGACAACACAAGCTACTGCTGCTTGAGTAGCATCTGGACTCATGAGAAGTTCACGAATACCACTACTCAACCATTTATTGGCTACAACTGAACCATCAGATTCACGACGGTAAACAATACCATCACTGTTGTAAGTGTGTGAAATATCTTTGGCATGTGGAAGGGTTGTGCTATTGTAAAGATCATCAGACCATGTAAGTGCTGGCAAACCAGCAGCTGTACGTTGAGCATTGATTTCATTAAAGGCAGCCTTAGCTGAGTCAACTTCAACATAATCAGAGTTTTCAGTTGGTTCTACATGATAAACAAATTTAACATAACCAAATTCAACATCACTATATTTTTTGTCGTCAACACCACTCTTGAGATTAGCTGTAATAACATAGTCACGTGCCCAAGCACTGCCCTTAGAAGCGTTGAAGTTGTCAACATCTTCAATTTCCCAAGTTACATTACAATCCCAGCCAGCATTATCTAAGAATTTTGGAGCAAAATTCTTAATAACATAATCTTTGAATTCATCCACATTTTGGAATGGAAGAGCTTCACCAGCTTTACCAGTACCAACTACATTTTCAGAATACAACTTAACACTTGATGCATTGTCATCGTACATGTATTCGTCGTTTCCTGCTGGTTTATGGAAATCTGGATCAAGCTCAGGGTCATCATTGGCAGTACCATTGTAGAGTTTCCACTTACCATCAACCCATTTGTAGTAACCATCGATACCACGCGCATTATCTTCATCTGTCAATGCCACACGGTAGTAATAGGTACCGTTGTCATCTACAAATCGTGGGTCTGAGTGCATGCGATAATCTGTTGGTGGCAAAGTTGGTTTTGGCAACTTATCATAGTCAATGTTTGTTTCAGGCGCATACGGTGGTTTTTCAAGTTCAGGAGCTTCAGAACTTGTTTCTGATGTTGAACCTGTCTCAGAAGTAGCAACTGAGTCTGAGGTGATTACTGAAGTTGAATTACCTGTTGAAGCAGCATCTGAAGTTGTGGCAGAGGTTGAATCTACAGTTGACGCTACTTCTGAACTTGCTGATGAAGTTGAGTCAACAGTTGATGGTGCTTCTGAGGTTGCAGATGACGTTGAATCTACAGTTGACGCTACTTCTGAACTTGCTGATGAAGTTGAATCTACAGTTGAAGCTACTTCTGAAGTTGCAGATGACGTTGAATCTACGGTTGATGGTGCTTCTGAAGTTGCTGATGACGTTGAATCTACAGTTGAAGTTGTTGGAGCTTCAGAATCTGTGCTTGAAGCCTTAACAAGTACCCACTTACCATTTGAATAATAGTAATAATCGCCATTATCTTTCAAATAATAGTGAGTACCATTTTCATAACGGTAGTGAGGGTCATTTCTCAAAACCTCATAACCTGTCGTTGGTGTATTGTTAGAACCACTATTGTTGTTATTATAGTCACCACCACGAACCCAACGACCGTTATAGTTAACATAGTAGCTACCATCACTCAAGATGTAGTACAAATAGCCATTGCTATAGCGATAAGTACCTGATTCATTGTAGTTGTTGTAACCAGGATTATAGTTGTTATAGCCATAATTATAGCCATAGTTATAGTTTGGATAGTAATTATTGTAACCGTAGTTATAGCCATAATTGTAATTATAGCCTGGGTAATAGCCATTATATCCGTAGTTATAACCATAGTTTGGATAATAGTTGTTATACCATGGATTATAAGAATAGTTATTATAGTAACCTCGGCCATAATAACTATCGGCCTGTGCATGATTGTTGCCAACTACCGTTGGTGCTAAAATAGCTGCCCCTAGGACAGCACATGAAAATAATCGTAAACTCTTTCTCATTGTCTTTTCCCCTTTTAAAAAAATATACCTTTTATAAGCAATCGCTTACATTTCCATTTACACTTTAATTGTAAGAAATAAAACTTCTATTGTCAAATTATTTTAATAATGGAAGTTTCTCAGACTAAACCAATAGAAGACTAACAAAGACCTAACTTTCTTTGTGAAAAACGGTTAGGCGGACCTCTTTTAGGGCTTAAAGGCAAGTGTTTAAACAAAAAAAGCCCTCTATTTGTATAAGGACTTTTAGCGTAACATTAACGATTATCAATATTTTCTGGGTAAAGATCGTGATTAAAGAGACGTTGCTCTGCCATCTTCTCATACTTCGTTTCAGGACGACCGTAATTATAATAAGGGTCAATCGAAATACCACCACGAGGTGTAAATTTACCCCAAACTTCCAAGTAACGGGGGTTCAAAAGCTCCACCAAATCTTTACCAATGGTATTAATACAGTTTTCATGGAAGTCTCCGTGATTACGGTAACTAAAGAGGTAAAGCTTTAGAGATTTAGACTCAACGCAGAGCTGGTCTGGAATATAAGAAATATAAATACTGGCAAAATCAGGTTGCCCAGTAATAGGACAAAGTGACGTAAATTCTGGACAGTTGAATTTGATAAAGTAATCATTATCAGTATGACGATTATCAAAAGACTCCAAGACTTGTGGAGAGTATTCAAAAATATAAGGTGTCTCCTTATTACCAAGGAGAGTGAGGTTTTTCATTTCTTCTTGTTGTGACATTTTTCTTCCTTTGTTGTTAATTTTTCTAGACCCTTA
>OIWV01003427.1_pt1 | contig 10346 bp, 10 predicted proteins | sample 1587751 | NCBI WGS metagenome assembly OIWV01 (sample SAMEA3888913, study PRJEB22519) | human gut metagenome | biome: human gut; feature: human-associated habitat; material: faeces | place: Denmark | collected 2010 | reverse complement strand
AACATATCTCAAGGATGCTCTGTCTATTAATTTCCTACAGTAAATTTACCCGAACCTCAATATTTCTTTTCTTTTTTTTAAGTGCCTGTTATGATATAATGAGCGTAAGAGAGCCAACATGCTTGCATGATTGGCGAACGGCGAAGTGATTGAGTGATGAAATCACGAAATATTGAGTCCAGCGCAATCAAAGGAGTGAACCTATATGATACAGAAAAAGAAATTCGTAAAAACCTTCCGTAACACCAAAACCGTGCAGTTAATTCTTCTTCTGCTGTTGGAAACCGCCTATGTTCTGGTCCTGACTCTGAACCCTGCACTGGGCACAAAGCTTTTCGAAGACCGGACTCTGTTTATCTTATGTACACTTTCATGGATCCTTGCATTATTTAATCTGATATGGTTATTATACGATTTCTATAAATTACGCACTTTTGCCGAAGAAAGCCATGCTCTGAACCGTGCGGCCTTCCTGGATCATCTGACCGGTATCCCCAACCGGCACGGTCTGGACGTGGTCTTCGAGACCTATGACTCTCCGGAATCTCTGGCTCATGTAGCCTGCTATATGGTGACCATCACCAACCTGAAAGAGATCAACCAGACCATGGGCCATGTCGTAGGTGACCAGATGTTAAAAGACTTCTCCGGTATTCTGGAAAGCGTTGGTGATGCTTTCGGTGTGGTGGGCCGTAACGGAGGCAACGAATTCCTGATGATCGTCAACCACGGCTCTCATGACACCATGGAATATTTCATCGAAAGTCTGAACCAGCAGTTAAAAGAATACAACGAGGAGCACAGTAACGCTCCCATTCAGATCCAATACGCATATATTTTAAATGAAGAGGCGCATGCCGAATATTTTTCCACCCTGCTCACAGAGACCTACAACAAGCTGCACCCCTAAGGAACCCGTTAACACAACAGTGAGACGAACGCATGAAAGACTTGAACATTCCTTACATTGCCGGTCTTGTGATCCGTGCCCAGCATAGCGACTCGGATGCCTTCGCAGAATTGTATGCTCTTACCTATAATAAAGTATACAACTACACCAGGCATTATCTGAGAGATGACTTTCTCGCTCAGGATGCCATGCAGGAGGTTTACATACTGGCTTTGAAAAACATCGGAAAACTGAATGATCCCACCGTTTTTATCGCCTGGCTGAACCGCATCTGTTTCCATGTCTGTTATGACATGACCCAGAAGAATCGTCCGCAGAATGACTGTCAGGTCTTAAGTCAGGAAATTCTGGATATTCTTCAGGACCCTCATCTGGATGCCAATCCGGAACTGCACTACCAGCAGAAGGATGAGTATTCCCGCCTGACGGAAGCTTTAGAGCAGTTACCCTTTAATGAAAAACAGGTGCTGATCATGCGTTATTATAACGACATGAAGCTGGAAGAGATTGCTGCCGCCATGGAGATCAGCCGCAGCAGCGTCAAACGCTACATTGCCTCCGGACAGGAACATTTGAAAGAAAGTATGAAAGGATAACAGAATGATGTTTTTTCATAAAAAAAACAGATATGAACTGGACATGACAACTGCCAACAATGCTTTGCAGAATATCCTGTCCAGTTGCAACCAGCCGGTCAATACGATCCCTTTTGACAAGCTGGTGCTTCGCAAAAAAGTGAATGCCGCCTCCTACAACCGGCTGATCGTTGCCACGACACTGATCTTCGTGCTGACCTTTTTGTCGCCGCTCGCCATCGTTCCTCTCTCTGAGATGACTGAGAAACTGTTGGCCCCCACACCTGCGGTGCTTACACTGGATTATGTGGAAAATAATATTTTAAGTCTGAAGTTCACCGGTGACAACATTCTTTACGAGGAGGCTTTTATGGAGACTGTGTCCGGGGAGATCATCGAACCGCTCTCTGTGGATTCCTCCAAGGGTGTGATCAATTTTCCTTTTTTGTCCGAGGAAGCCAATATTTATGTCCCCGTCAAAAACGGTGAGACTCTCCACCTGCTTTTTACTCCCGATAATGTAACGGGCCTGGAACAATAACAACAGGATGTAACGATTTTTATGCGGATGCCAAAATTATCTGCGCGACTGCGCATTTTGCTAATTACATATTCCATGACAATCGGCTTATGTGCCTGCGGATCCGGCTCTGACAATCTGCCTGTGGATGCCCCCGTCGCAGACACTTACGGCGAAACATCACAATCCTCCGCAGTTCCTTCTTCTGCGGATACGAATATCAGCTCTGCGGATGCCTCTTCTCCTGAAACGGAAGCCGTAACTGACGCAGAGCCTCTCCGGGATGCCACGCCTGTCTGTCTTGTGCCCCGGGCCGACGGAACAGCAACAGCTTCCAATGATGTGGCTGTCATTGACTATTCTCATATGTCTGACGGCTATGTCTGTGCCAATTACACCGGCACCTGTCCCAAGGTCAAACTGCGCATTACCGGGCCGGATACCGTTGTCTATACTTACGATCTGCACGGTGGCGGCTATGAGACTTTCCCCTTGTCTTCCGGAGACGGATATTATGACGTGACGATCTATGAAAATATCTCCGGTACCAATTATGCCACCTGCCTGTATGCAGACCTGGATGTACAGATTACGGATGCATTCAGCCCTTTTCTCTACCCCAACCAGTACGTGAATTTTACTGCGGACAGCAAAGTGGTGGCCAAGGGACAGGAACTTGCCGAGGGTGCTTCCTCGGATCTGGAAGTGATCACCCGGATCTATGATTATATTACCCAGAATATTACTTACGACTACGGCAAAGCCTCCGATCCTCCTACGGGCTATACCTCCGATGTGGATGCCATTCTTGCTTCCGGCACCGGTATCTGTCTGGATTATGCCGCGGTAATGGCAAGCATGCTGCGAAGCCAGCGGATCCCGACCCGGCTGGAGGTCGGCTATGCCCAGGATGCCTACCATGCCTGGATCAGTGTCTACACCGCTGATACCGGATGGCTGAACGGCATCATAGAATTTGACGGCAATGTCTGGACCCTGGTGGATCCTACGTTCGGTGCCAACACGGATGACAAGACTCTGAAAAAGTTCATCGGTGACGGCAGTAATTATATCCTGCAGAAAATGTATTAGTGAAAGGGAACAAAACGCCATGAAGACCACAGAGAAAAAACTACTTTCTAATGAAGAGATCGCTTCTTTTTGCAGTCAGGCTGCCATGCTGTTTCAGGCAGGCATTCCGCCCGTGGAGGGCATGGCCATCCTGCAAAGTGATGCCCAGTCTCCCGAAGGCAAGGCGATCTTCGAGGAGATCCTTACCGTATGCCGACAGGGAGAAAGCTTTCACAAAGCACTGGAAGCCACCAAGGTCTTCCCCGATTACTGCCTGCATATGATCGCTCTGGGTGAAGAATCCGGTAATCTCGATGTGTGTATGAGCTCTCTGGCGGATTATTATGAAAAAGAGGATGCCATCGCAGGCAGTATCCGGGATGCTGTAACATATCCCTTTATCATGATCGCCATGATGGCCGCTGTCATCGTGGTACTGGTCAGCCGCGTCATGCCGATCTTCGAGCAGGTCTATATAGAGCTGGGCAGTGAGATGACCGGGTTTGCTGCATCACTTTTGCGTCTCGGCAACCATCTGAACCGGTATTCCTTTATTTTCGTAAGTATTCTGTGCATATTGTTGTTACTGTACCTTTTTGCTACCAGAACCCAGACCGGCAAACGTGTCACCGCCCGGTTCCTGAACTGGTTCCCCCTCACCAGACGTTTTTATGAAAGTGTGGCCTGCGAACGTTTTGCCAGCGGTATGGCACTGACCTTAAGCAGCGGTATGGATACCTATTCCAGCCTGGATATGGTGGCCGCTCTGGTAGGCAACGAGAAAATGAAACAGAAGATCCTGAGCTGTAAGGAAGCCATTAATGCCGGTGCCAATTTTGCCGAGGCTCTGACCGGTGCCGGCATTTTCAACCACCTGTATTCCCAGATGGTATCTGTCGGTTTCCGCAGCGGTAACGTAGATGTGGTTCTCAAAAAAATAGCGGATCGTTATGAGGAAAATACCAACCGCAGACTACAATCCATCATTGCCATTCTGGAGCCGACCCTTGTCATTATTCTGTCGGTGATCGTGGGCTTGATCCTGTTATCGGTCATCCTGCCTCTTATGGGTATTATGACCAGCATCGGATAGGAGTACGATACTATGAACCGTTTTGAGCAAAAAAGTATGTCCCTCGGGCGTAAGCTGATCTATTTACTTCCCATTCTGGCCTTTGTGATATTGTTTGTTCTTTTTCTGCGGGGCATCGGCTCCGTCGGTGAATCTACTCTGAGCAAGCAGCAGGAAAGTCTGGAAACCGCATTGGAACGCAGCATTTCCCAGTGCTATGCCGTAGAAGGCTGTTATCCTCCTTCTCTGGAATATCTGGAGCAGCATTACGGACTGTTGTATGACGAGGACAGCTTCTTCATTGACTATGAATATTATGGCAGCAACCTTCTTCCGGAAGTCACTGTACTTCGCCGGACCGGTGCTCACTAAAGGAGTTTCTGACATATGAACAATAGAAATCATCAGAAGCAGGAAAAACATTTTATTGTGGATATCTTGTTCGTTCTGGCGTTGTTTGGTGTATTCGCTGTCTCCGCACTTGCCCTTGTTACCATCGGAGCAGATGTATACCAGCACACTGTAGAAGATATGGGCGTCAATTACGAAAGCCGGACGGCGGTGTCTTATATCATGGAAAAGGTGCGGCAGAACGATACCGCTGACAGTATTTTCCTGACCGATCTGGAAAATGTTCCGGCGCTCTGCATGCCTTCCGAAATTGACGAAGAAACCTACTGTACTTACCTCTATCTGTATGACGGACATTTAAAAGAACTTTTTATGCGGGAAGGAGCTTCCCTCGGCGGACAGGTATTGCCTGCCGGTACGGATATTATGGACTTGCAGGAGTTCTCCTTATCCTATGCGTCGGACGATCTGATCCGGATATCCCTGAGAACCGCCTCCGGAGAGGACCATACTTTTTATATCCACGTGCACTGTAATACTACCACAGAATAGAAACCGAACAGAAAGGATTCCGAACTTATTATGAAACATTCCAGATCCAGTTTATTTTTAATGGAAATGATCATAGCGATCCTGTTTTTTTCACTGGCCAGTGCCGTCTGTATCCAGTTGTTTGCCCGCTCACATCTTTTGAGCACACAGACGGTAAACCAGAATCATGCTGTCATTCAGGCACAGAATCTGGCAGAGTCCTATCTCTCTCTGGAGGGCAATGTGGCTGCCATGCAGGATTTGTTCTCCCCATCGGAGCTGACCGATGAAAACACTCTCCGCCTTGCCTTTGACAGCAGCTGGAATCTTTGCACTGCCGAAGATAACGCCGGCTTTTATGCAGAACTAAAAAGCACTCCGGCAGAAGAGACCGGAATCATGAAAGGCGAGATCACCGTCTATGATGTATCTACACCGGAATCTCCCATTTACACACTCTCTGTCATGCATCACACCGCAGAAAGGAGGGGATCCCATGAATAATTCCTCCAGAAAAAAACAATTCGGCATGAATATCGGATCCGCCTCGATCCTTCTGGTATTCGTGATCCTCTGCCTGGTGTCTTTTGCCGTACTGTCCATCGTCAGTGCCAACGCTGATAGCAAACTCAGCGCCCGTGTGCTGGAACGTACCACCGCTTATTATGCCGCCTGCAATCAGGCAGAACAATCCCTGGCAGGTATGGATAAGACGTTGCAACGCATGTATGCATCCAGTGGCAGCGAAGAAGCCTATTTTGTGGCGGTAGGTCACGGAAAATCTTACGTGATTCCAATCTCCGACTTACAGACCCTGCAGGTGACCATTGAGATCCTCTATCCGGAATCTGATGAAGATACCTTTTACCAGATCACTGCCTGGCAGGTTCTGAATACAGAAGAATTGCAATAATTGTTCCGATTCTAAAAGGCTCCCCGGGAAAATCCCGGAGAGCCTTTCTTAATAAAGTCTTTTTATTTTACTGATTATCAGCGTCTGTTCCCACTTCCACAGTTTCTGCTTCTGTGTTCACATCTTCATTCAGTTCTGCACCTTCTGCATCCAGTTCGCTTCCGTCGCTCAGGTTCAGTTCTGCATCGTCACCGTACATATCACCATCGAAGTCAATGGTCTCTACGGCATCGGTGCTCAGTCTGGTATTGCGATATCTCTTCATACCGGTTCCTACAGGAATCAGCTTACCGATGATAACGTTCTCCTTCAGACCGATCAGATTATCTACCTTACCCTTGATGGCAGCTTCTGTCAGGACCTTGGTGGTCTCCTGGAAGGATGCTGCAGACAGGAAGGACTCGGTTGCCAGTGCTGCCTTGGTAATACCCAGGATAATACGCTTACCTTCTGCAGGCTCCTTGCCTTCAGCGGTCAGCTTCTCGTTCATTTCTTCGAAATCCAGAACATCTACCAGAGTTCCGGGCAGGAACTCGGTATCGCCGTTATTCTCGATACGAACCTTCTTCAGCATCTGACGTACCAGGACTTCGATATGCTTATCTGCGATATCTACACCCTGCAGACGATATACACGCTGTACTTCACGAAGCATGTAATCCTGTACGGCACGAATACCCTTGATCTTCAACAGATCGTGAGGGTTTACACTACCTTCGGTCAGTTCATCACCGGCCTCCAGTACCTGGCCGTCGATAACCTTGATACGGGAACCGTAAGGAATCAGATATGCCTTGGATTCACCGGTCTCTTCGTTGGTAATTACCACTTCACGCTTCTTCTTGGTATCACGGATCTCAGCCTTGCCGCCAAATTCAGCAATGATTGCAAGTCCCTTAGGCTTTCTGGCCTCGAACAACTCCTCGACACGGGGAAGACCCTGAGTGATATCGTCACCTGCGACACCACCACTGTGGAAGGTTCTCATGGTCAGCTGGGTACCGGGCTCACCGATAGACTGTGCAGCGATGATACCAACTGCTTCACCTACCTGTACGGCTTCACCGGTTGCCATGTTGGCACCGTAACATTTTGCACAGATACCAACGTGTGAACGGCAGGTCAGGATCGTACGGATCTTCACTTCCTCAATGGGCTCACCCTGTGCATTGACACCAACACTTAAGATCTTGGCAGCACGGCTGGGGGTGATCATGTGGTTGTGCTTAACGATCATATTGCCGTCTTTATCATAAATATCCTCGCAGGAATATCTTCCTGTGATTCTGTCTTTCAGGCCTTCAATGGTCTCTTTGCCATCCATGAATGCCTTGACTACCATACCAGGGATCTCAGCCTGACCCTCACAGCAGTCTACTTCACGGATAGAAAGTTCCTGAGATACGTCAACCATTCGTCTGGTCAGATAACCGGAGTCTGCGGTACGCAGAGCGGTATCGGACATACCTTTTCGTGCACCATGTGCGGACATGAAGTATTCCAGTACGTCCAGACCTTCACGGAAGTTTGACTTAATGGGCAGCTCGATGGTTCTACCTGTAGTATCAGCCATCAGTCCACGCATACCTGCCAGCTGTTTGATCTGCTGACTGGAACCACGCGCACCGGAGTCTGCCATCATGAAAATGTTGTTGTATTTATCCAGACCGGACAGCAGTACGTCAGTCAGCTCTTTATCGGTCTCGTTCCAGGTCTCTACAACGGCACGATAACGCTCTTCCTCGGTGATCAGACCACGTCTGAAGTTGCTTGCGATCTTGTCTACGGTAGCCTGTGCAGCTGCCAGCATTTCACCCTTCTTCTCAGGGACGGTCATATCGGAAATGGATACGGTCATAGCTGCTCTTGTGGAATATTTGTAACCCATAGCTTTTACAGCATCCAGAACCTCTGCTGTCTTGGTAGCACCATGGATATTGATTACTTTTTCAAGAATCTGTTTGTTCTGTTTCTTGGCAACAAGGAAATCTACTTCCAGTTTTAATTCATTGCCAGGAATGCTTCTGTCAACAAATCCTAAATCCTGAGGAATGATCTCATTAAAGATGAAACGTCCTAATGTGGACTCAACAACTCCTGTGATTTCTTTTCCATCCGGCATTGTCTTTGTCATACGGACTTTGATTCTGGAGTGAAGTGTTACTGCTCCGTTCTCGTATGCAAGGATTGCTTCGTTGACGCTCTTGAAGATCTTGCCCTCTCCCTTAGCGCCCGGTCTCTCCTGTGTTAAATAGTAGATACCAAGGACCATATCCTGTGAAGGAACTGCTACAAGACCACCGTCAGATGGTTTTAACAGGTTGTTCGGTGAGAGGAGCATAAATCTACACTCAGCCTGAGCCTCTACAGATAATGGAAGATGTACAGCCATCTGGTCACCATCGAAGTCGGCGTTGAACGCGGTACATACCAATGGATGTAACTTGATTGCTTTACCTTCTACTAAGATTGGCTCGAATGCCTGAATACCTAATCTATGCAGTGTAGGAGCACGGTTTAACATAACCGGATGCTCTTTGATAACGTCTTCTAAGACATCCCAAACTTCTGTCTGGAGTCTCTCGACCATTTTCTTAGCACTCTTGATGTTGTGTGCAGATCCGTTGGCAACAAGTTCTTTCATAACGAAAGGTTTGAATAATTCAATTGCCATCTCTTTTGGAAGACCACACTGATAAATCTTTAATTTTGGCTCAACACAGATAACGGAACGTCCTGAATAGTCAACACGTTTACCAAGTAAGTTCTGTCTGAAACGACCGGATTTACCTTTTAACATATCGGATAAGGATTTTAATGCTCTGTTTCCTGGTCCTGTAACCGGACGTCCACGACGACCGTTATCGATCAGGGCATCAACAGCTTCCTGCAACATACGTTTCTCGTTACGAACGATGATATCAGGAGCTCCTAACTCAAGAAGTCTTCTCAAACGGTTATTTCTGTTGATAATTCTTCTATATAAATCATTCAAATCAGAGGTAGCAAAACGTCCACCATCCAACTGAACCATTGGACGAAGATCTGGTGGGATAACCGGTACAACGGTCATGATCATCCATTCTGGTTTGTTTCCAGATTCACGGAATGCTTCTACAACTTCCAGTCTCTTAATGATTCTGGCACGTTTCTGACCAGTTGCATCTTCTAACTCTGCTTTTAATTCAGCAGAATCTTTTTCCAGATCAATCGCCTGTAATAATTCCTGAATTGCCTCAGCACCCATTCCTACACGGAATGCATTGCCGTACTGTTCTCTTGCATCCTGGTATTCTCCTTCGGAAAGTACCTGTTTGTACTGTAATGCAGTATTGCCTGCATCCAATACGATGTAAGAAGCAAAGTATAAAACTTTCTCCAATGTTCTTGGAGATAAGTCAAGGATCAATCCCATACGGGATGGAATTCCTTTGAAGTACCAGATATGGGATACAGGTGCAGCAAGCTCGATGTGTCCCATACGCTCTCTACGAACGCTGGATTTTGTGATCTCAACGCCACAACGGTCGCAGACAACGCCCTTGTAACGAATTTTCTTATATTTACCGCAATGACATTCCCAGTCTTTGCTCGGTCCAAAAATCTTCTCACAGAAAAGACCATCTTTTTCCGGTTTCAATGTTCTATAGTTGATTGTTTCCGGTTTTTTAACTTCACCGCGGGACCATTCTCTGATCTTTTCCGGGGATGCTAAACCAATACGGATGGCATCAAATGAAACAGACTGGTTAATTGCCTCTTTATTTGTTGTTTCTGGCATCTATGACACTCCCTTTCTCTACTTTACAGAATCGACTCTCTTTATCGGTCTGTGCGGATGCACAGACCTTAAATGCTTATTGATTATTTACTCTTCGAAATTGTCTTCCGGCATATCATCGTAAAAATCAGAGTCATCATCTGCATCGGTGTCTTCCTCTTCTTCTACGTCAACAAGTTCTTCGTTTTCAGAATCAAATTCTTTCTTTGTGAATCCCATCTTGGAGAATGATTCACTGTCTTCAAAAGCGAAATCTTTATCGCCTGAAATAATGGAGTTCAGGTCGGTGTTACCGTACTCACTTGTTTCCATTAATTCAACTTCATTTCCTTCGTCATCTAATACTGTGACATCAAGTCCTAAGGACTGTAACTCTTTCAGTAATACCTTGAATGATTCTGGAATTCCCGGTTCAGGAATATTATCACCTTTGATAATTGCCTCATAAGTCTTAACACGTCCTACAACGTCATCAGACTTCACTGTAAGGATTTCCTGTAAGGTATATGCTGCACCGTAAGCTTCCAGTGCCCAAACCTCCATCTCACCGAAACGCTGTCCACCGAACTGTGCTTTACCACCAAGTGGCTGCTGGGCAACTAAAGAGTAAGGACCAGTAGAA
>OIWV01003425.1_pt1 | contig 10348 bp, 10 predicted proteins | sample 1587751 | NCBI WGS metagenome assembly OIWV01 (sample SAMEA3888913, study PRJEB22519) | human gut metagenome | biome: human gut; feature: human-associated habitat; material: faeces | place: Denmark | collected 2010 | reverse complement strand
ACGTGTGTAATTATACCAGCCCAAAGGGAGATTGTCAACAGGTTTTTGAAATTTTTGCAACAAAATTCCCCTGCTGGTTTTTTGGCCCGGCAGGGGAACAGAGGATGTACGAAAGTACGCTTTTTTTAGGCCTTTGCGCTCTGGCGGTCAAAGATCTGGGGTGCCACACGGCACAACAGCACAGCAGCCACCATGGTCAGCAGGGTCTCCGGCAGCATATAGCTGCCGTTGTACACCAGGCTGTAGGTCCAGGCGGGCAGACCGTCCGTCAGGTTGCCCCAGATCAGCACACCGGACAGGAAGCTGCACAGGAACCGCAGGAAGCCAGCCATGAAAGTGCCCACAGCCACGCCGACAACACGGTTCTGGAAGGGGCGGGCAAAGAACTCTGCCAGGCCGAGCGCCATGAAGGCGAGGATGTAATCCAGCAGGACTTCGCCGGCATAAGCAAGGAAAGTCGGGGTGGGCGGTGCCCAGAGACCGCCGCCCAGCAGGATCTGCAGGCAGCCGTTGACAAATCCGGTGAACAGGCCCCACTTGACGCCGTGGCGGAAGGAGACGAGCACGAAGGGCAGCATACTCAGCAGAGTGACGCTGCCGCCGTTGGGCATGGTGAAGATCTTGATGTTGGCCAGCACGGTGCCGATAGCCACCATCAGCGCGCACTCCACCAGCACCCGGGTCTTGGAGTAGGATTTCGACATGAGGATTCCTCTTCTCATAATAATAGTACACAAAAACAAAAATACGCCTGCTTTTGCTGGCAGGCGCACGGGCTGTTTGTGAAAATCGGGACCTTTCCGCAAACTACCTACGCCGGCATTACCCGGATCAGGTTCAAGGGTCTCTGCTTCCAGCAGATCTCAGCCTCACGGCGCCCCTGTTTTCATGTCCGCTTTCAGTATAGCTGCTCTCTGCCAAAAGTCAAGCCCCCCGGCGGCATATCGGCCCGCCGGGTCACATATTCTGGAACAAGCACACTTTGGCGGGAGGGAGCAGTCATGAAAGGTGATCCGGAACAGCGGGCGCTGCTGCTGGGAGAGTACATCGTGGAGCATGGGGCCACCGTGCGGGCGGCGGCGCGGGCCTTCGGCTGCAGCAAGTCCACCGTACACAAAGACGTGTCGGTGCGGCTGCGGACGGTAGGCCCGGAGCTGTTCCGGCAGGTGCAGATGGTGCTGGCCCGGAACAAGGCCGAGCGCCATCTGCGGGGCGGCGCGGCCACCCGGGAAAAATACCACAAGCCTCGTTAGCGGAAAGCGGCGGTGTCCAGACACCGCCGCTTTGTCATGTCATCTGGTGGAACTGCTCCAGCGCCGCCTTTTCCAGCCGGCTCACCTGTGCCTGGCTGATGCCGATCTCCCGGGCCACCTCCATCTGGGTCTTGCCTTTGAGGTAGCGCAGTTCCATGATGCGCTTTTCGCGCGGGGTGAGGCCCGCCACAGTCTGGCGGAACTGCAGGCCGCTGATCCAGCTGTCCTCGCCGTCGGGGTCGCGCACCTGGTCGATGACGTACACCGCATCGCCGCCGTCGGCGTAGACCGGTTCCTCAAGACTCAGCGGCTCCACCACCGATTCCAGCGCCGCCGACACCTCGCGGCGGGACAGACCGGTCTTCTGGGCGATCTCGTCCACGGTGGGTTCACGGCCCAGCTGCTTTTCCAGCTCCTCGCGGGACTGCATGGCCCGGTAGGCCGTGTCCCGGAGGCTGCGGCTCACCCGCAGGGCGTTGTTGTCCCGCAGGAACCGCCGTATCTCGCCAATGATCATCGGCACGCCGTAGGTGGAGAACCGCACCTGCTGGGCCGGGTCGAAGTTGTCGATGGCCTTGATGAGCCCGATGCACCCCACCTGAAACAGGTCGTCCATGTTCTCGCCCCGCTGCGAAAAGCGCTGCACCACGCTGAGCACCAGCCGCAGATTGCCCTCTATCATGCTCTGGCGGGCCTCTTTGTCCCCGGCCCGCGCCCGGGTGAGCAGGTCGCGCTTCTCCTGCTCGGACAGTATCGGCAGTTCGGCGGTGTTCACGCCGCACAGCTCAACCTTGTTGTACATCCCATACCCTCCGGTTTCGTTTCAATTTCACCGGAAGTATGGCCGCAGGGGCAGGATAACATTCATTCCAAATTCAGGGGGCTACTCCCCCAGCTGTTCCCTCAGCTGCCGTATGATCCTTTTCTCCAGCCTCGAAATATAGCTCTGGCTGATGCCGATGGCGTCTGCCACCTCCTTCTGGGTCCGCTCCACGCCGTCCAGCAGGCCGAAGCGCAGCTCCATGATCTGCCGCTCCCGGGGCGAGAGCTGCTCCACCGACCGGCGGAGGCTGGCCCGCTCGGCGTCCTGTTCGAGACGCTGGCCCACCTGATTCTCCTCGCTGCTCAGCACGTCCGACAGCAGCAGCTCGTTGCCGTCGCCGTCGATGTTCAGCGGCTCGTCGATGCTGGCCTCCTGCCGCCGGTTGGAGCTTTTGCGCAGATACATCAGGATCTCGTTGCCGATGCAGCGGCTGGCGTAAGTTGCCAGCTTGATGCTCCGCTCGGGCGTGAAGGTGTTCACAGCTTTAATGAGCCCGATGGTGCCGATGGACACCATATCCTCCGAGGGGACGCCGCTGCCCTCGTATTTCTTCGCAAGGTACACCACCAGCCGCAGGTTATGGGTGATGAGCTCATCCCGGGCGGCGGGGTCTCCGTCGGCCATCCGGGCCAGAAGGGCTTTTTCCTCTTCCGGGGTCAGGGGCGGCGGCAGACCCGGCCCGCCGTTCAGATAATGTACGCCGCCCGTCCAGCTCAGTCTGGCCCAGAGGCGCTGCAAAAGATTTACAAATCGTTGAAACACAGGTGCATTCCTCCCACTGTATTGTCATTTGCCCAGCAGCGCCGCCGTTTCCGCGCTGACGAGAGCCGTCCATCCCCCCGGCGAAGGCGGCATATCGCAAAACGCTGCGTATATTCCGTCCTGTTTTCTACCGTTTGACGCAAGCGCGGCAGGCAGGGCGGGCAGCAGACAGTGTCCCGCGACGGTCTGACAGGGTACGAACCGCACGCCCCACTCCGGGCGAGGCTCTGCGCCGACGCCCGCGAGGCAGGCGTCCAGATACGCCCTCACCCCGGCGGGCAGAGGCACGGCATCCAGCCGCACCAGCACCACCGCCCGGCCCGAAAGCGGCTCCTGCACATGGAAGCCGGTGTCGCAGAAGACACTCAGCGGGACGACCTGCCCGGCCACCGACAGCTCCGCCCCAAAGCAGGCCGGGCCGCTGCGGCCCAGAACGTGCAGCACTCCCTCTACCACGCCGCAGACCCCCGCCGTGGACGCCAGTAGCAGCCCCGGCGACACCGGCAGATAGAAGCTGAGGTTGTTGCAGGCCGCGCCGGGCAGGAAAAGCGCCCCCGTGAGGGTCAGATTGAGCAGGACGAACCACGCCGTGAGCCGGGCGGTGTTCCGCGCCCCCTGCCAACCGTAGGCAGCGGCTACGCAGAGGGCGGCGGACGTACCTTTATAAGTAAGGGCCAGCGGCCAGGGGGCGGTGGGGGCCAGCAGGGCCAGCGACGACACTGCCGCCGCTCCCGCGCCGCCCACCAGCCGCAGCGGCGAACAGCACGCCCCGCACAACAGCCCCGCCGCCAGCAGGAACGCCGCCCCCACCACGAAATTCACCAGAAGAAGCACATCGAGATAGATGACCGTCCGCACAAGCCCCACCCCCTCTTTCTAGGGTAGCAGAGGGGCGGGAGGAAAAGGGTCGAACCCTCTCAGGCGCTTCGCGCCACTGGCGGCGGTCGTCGCCGTTGCTCCCAGAGGGGGAGCTGGCGAGCGAAAGTGAGACTGAGAGGGCTTTTTTGCAAAAACCCCTTGCAAACTTCCCCGAGATGCGGTATAATACATCTCGCGGCAAGTCCGCTGGAAATTGAATATCTGCCTCTTTAGCTCAGTCGGTTAGAGCACCTGACTGTTAATCAGGGTGTCGCCTGTTCGAGTCAGGCAAGAGGCGCTTTTTGCGGCGAAGAGTTTTCTTCGCCGTTTTTTTGTGTGTTGTGTGTAACCAAACTGTAGCCTTTTTCACATTATTTTCAAAAATTAAAGGTAAATTAAAAAATGTCCTCTTGAAGAAATGGCGTATTTGTGTTACACTACATCCAAGCTGTAATGGTATTTTTGGAGATTCTGGCGTTTTTTCCCCAGCGTTTTTTGGCTCTGAGGGGCGGCGGCAGAGTGATTACCACGCATTTTTTCTACTTTTCTGCCCGATTTGGCTGTTTTCCGGTCATTTAGCCTTGTGGCAAGGGGGAAAGTATGGTAAAATAGTGTAAAGATGCCAAAATGGCAGCTTACTTAATTCGTGATGTTGCCGAGTGCGCACTCGGTTGCATAGGTTTTCCCGGTTGCGCAACCGGGAGGAGACCGATTATATTCGTTTTTTCATTTGAAGGGAGTAATTCATTATGATGATGCCTGCAAACTTCTCTGCTGTGAACGCAGAGGTCGTCTACGGCGGCGCTGTGGCTGACTACCTGCCCAACGCATGGACTGCTGCCAATGTCAAGCAGTTCTCCACCAACATTATCACTCTGGTCAGCAACAGCTTCTTCCAGCGTGTGATCAACGCTACTCTGGGCACCATGTTCAGCGGCAGCTGGGGCGATGACAACAAGCTGTTCGGCGACGACGGCAGCCTCACTGCTCTGTACAAGGTCGGCCATGTTCCCGGTGGTGACAACCAGAACTTCGGCAACAAGATCATGACCACTCTGGGTCTGGCTTCTGTTGTCTACACTCTGGGCACTTCTGACGCTAAGATCTTCACTGTCAAGAATGTCGCCAGCACCAATGTCTAATCTCATCTGAGGTTTCACCAAAGGTTCATTGAAAGGGGCGGCGAATCGAAAGATTCGCCGCCCCTTTTTACTGCCTTCCTGTTACCAAACTGAGACTTTTTTCACATTTTTTTCAAAATTTAAGGGTTTATTAAAAATTGTCCTCTTGAAGAACCCGACAGAATGTGTTATACTATGCCCAAGGTTTAGGAGACGGTACGTCAAAATCCCCTCTCCGGGCCGGTCAAAATGATCAAAGGGTAGGCGCTCCCTTCTTTTGATAGCAGCTACTCTCTGCCCCGCTTTGTCGCAGGGCAGTGCGAGGCAGAGAGTTGTATGCTGCTTTATTGGAGAAGCGGGTGAGGCGTCAGGAATGGAAGCCCTTTCTTCTTCGCCAAATCGTCCTCAGCCACAAGGCGGGCGTTTTGAAATAGAAACCACAAAGGAAGCATCTATGCGTTATACCTATGTCCGGCAGCACGACACCACAGACTGCGCTGCCGCCTGTCTCGCAATGGTGTGCCTCCATTACAAAAAGGAGATCACCATCACCCGTCTGCGGGACATGATGGGTACCGACCTGAAAGGCACAAACCTGACCGGTATGGAAAAGGCGGCGCAGGAGCTGGGATTCAGCACCGCCGCCGTCCGGGTAGACCGGGAAAACTTCCTCAGCGAATTCACCACTCCCTGTATTGCACAGGTCATCACCGACGAGGGTCTGGCCCACTTTGTGACGGTCTTCAAGAAGACCACCATCAAAGATGACGGCGAGCGGCGTCGGCACATGCTCCGGCAGGAAGAGGAGCGCAAGAAGTGCGCTGACGAAGGAAAGAAGTTCAAATGCCGCGACTACGTCATCATCGGCGACCCGGCAAAAGAGCTGAAAAAGATCTCCCTCGATGAGTTCTACAAGAACTTTACCGGCGTTCTGCTCCTGATGACCCCGACTTCGGAGTTCAAGGCAGGCAAGCAGAAACAGGGCAGCATGGTCAAGCGTTTCCTCGACCTGCTGCTGCCGCAGAAGAAGCTTTTCTTCTACGCCATCCTCAGCTCGGTCATCATGACCGTTCTGGGTATCGCATCCTCGATGTATAACAAAATACTGATGGATGAGATACTCCCCTACGGCTTGAAGAGCCTGTTGGTGGCTGTTATTCTGGTGTTCAGCATCGTGAGCGTCACCAGCGCACTTATCAGTATGGTGCGGCAGTGGGTGCTCATCTATCTGTCCATCAAGGTCGATATTCCCCTGATGCTGGGCTACTTCGGGCATGTCTTCAAACTGCCCATGAAGTTCTTTGCCACCCGCAAGACCGGCGAGATCACCACCCGCTACTCCGACGCCAGCACCATCAAATCGGTGTTCACCAGCATTGCGCTGAGCGTCGTGATGGATGTCGTAATGGCCTGCGTCACCGGCGTCATCCTCTTCCGGATGAATGCCACCCTCTTCTCCATTTCGATTTTCACCACCCTGCTAAGCATCCTGCTGGTGTTCATCTTCAAGCAGCCCTTCAAGCGGATCAACGAAGAGACCATGCAGCAGTCTGCTATCCTCAACAGCCAGATGATCGAGAGCCTCCGCGGCATCGAGACCGTCAAGTGCAACGCCGAAGAGGACCGTGAGCTGGAAGCTCTGGAGCGGGAATACATCAAGAGCCTGAAGATCAGCCTGCGCTCCAGCAAGATCAGCACGGTGCAGTCCCTTATCTCCACCCTCATCACCACCATCCTCGGCATGGTCACCTCTTATGTGGGCATCATGCAGGTGCTGAATGGTGAGATGACGCTGGGCGGCTATATGGCGTTCAGCACCCTTTCCTCTTACTTTACTTCTCCGGTCAGCGAGCTGGTCAGTCTGCAGATGTCCATCCAGCAGGCTCAGATCTCCATCAAACGTCTGACCGAGATCATGGATTACGAGTCCGAGCAGGACGAGACCCGCGAATACACCGAGATGGAAAAAATCGACGGTGACATTGAGTTCAAGGATGTCTCCTTCCGCTACGGCAGCCGTTCTCCGGCGCTGAGCCACGTCTCCTTCACCATCCCCTATGGCAAGAAGGTGGCACTGGTGGGCAGCAGCGGCAGCGGCAAATCCACCATCACCAAGCTCCTGCTCAAGTATTATGAGCCGGAAAGCGGTACCATCAGCGTAGGCGGCGTTGATCTGGACGAGTACAGCAATGCATCCGTCCGCCGTGCCATCGCCTATGTCCCCCAGAACGTCGAGCTGTTCAGCAAGACCATCTATGACAACATCCGCATTTCCCGACCGGAAGCCAGCCTCGATGAGGTCAAGGCCGCTGCCAAGAAGGCAGATGCCCACGAGTTCATCCGCAAGCTGCCGCTGCAGTACAACACCTATCTGGAAGAAGCCGGCAACGGCCTCTCGGGCGGTGAGAAGCAGCGCCTTGCACTGGCTCGCGCTTTCCTGAAGGATGCGAACCTCTATATCCTGGACGAATCCACCAGCAGTCTGGACTTTGGCACAGAGAATACCATCTTTGATATGATCTACAACCAGCTTGCAGACCGCTCGATGCTGATCGTCGCCCACCGCCTCTCCACCATTCGTGATTGTGACCTCATTCTGGTCATGGATCACGGTGAGATCGTAGAGCGCGGCACCCACGAAGAGCTGCTGGAAAAGCAGGGCAAGTATTATGAGCTCTGGAGCCTGCAGCAGGGCATTTTCCGCGATAAGAAACGCGCGGAGAAGTCCGCACCCGTCTCCGCCGCCAAAGTGGTGGAGGACGAGGACGATGGCGAGTCCATCACCTACTAATTCGTTGCAGCTGCGTGCGCACGCAGTTACATAAATGGCTTTCTTACTGGATGCGCATCCGGAAACTGAGCCGACTAAATTTGTTTTTCATTCATTTGAAGGGAGTAATTCATTATGATGATGCCTGCAAACTTTACTGCTGTTAACTCTGAGGTCGTCTACGGCGGCGCTGACCTGTTCTCCATCCTGGCTGACACCACCGCTCCTGTCTGGAACGCTGCTAACGTCAAGCAGTTCAACACCAACCTGATCACCCTGGTCAGCAACTCCTTCTTCCAGAAGACCGTCAACAGCACCCTGGGTGTTATGTTCGGCGGCAACTGGGGCGGCGACAACGACGGTAAGATCTTCGGCGACGACGGCGCTCTGAAGCAGAACATCTACGGTGATGTCAATGGCGACGAGATGACCTTCGGCAACAAGGTCATGCGTACTCTGGGCATGGCTTCTGTCGTCTACACCCTGGGCACCGCTCCTGCCAAGATCGGCTTCAACGACGGTGTTATGGGCATTACCGACGCAGCCGGTAATCTCGGTGTCTAATCAGTAACCCCTAAAATCTGAAGTGTATTTCGTCCGGTGGCTCTCGGGCCGCCGGATGATAATGCCTCGTAATGGTATGCCCGGAGGCACCTGCCTCCGGGCATACCTTATTTTTTTATTAAGTTATTTCGAAGTTTACAATTTGGACTTATTACTTTGATATAGTAATAGGTAATGGCAAGATGTAGACTTACCCGAAACGCCTCTGCTGGACTCAACCTCTCCGTCACGGCTGACGCCGTGCCACCTCCCCTAACGAGGGGAGGCTTTGGCATTCCGCAAAGCTTTGCCTCCTCGCCAGAGGCTCCCCTACCAGGGGAGCTGTCTGCGAAGCAGACTGAGAGGTTGGACAAAGGACAGCCTGACCGCAAGCCACTGACTTTCGGCCATAGCGAAACAGGAGACGCTGTATGCCTGTACATAATCTGCCCTATGACCGCCGCTTAAATTCTCGTGCAAAGCATTTGCGCCACGAGATGACCCCGCAGGAGCGTAAGCTCTGGTTTGGTTTTCTGCGTGATTATCCGATAAAAATCTATAAACAGCGTGTGATAGAATTTTTTATCGTTGACTTTTATTGCGCAGAAGCGAAACTGGTCATTGAGTTGGACGGTTCTCAACACTATACAGAACAGGGACAGCTTTACGACCACGAACGAAGCTGCATCATTGAGCAGTATGGAATTGAGGTACTGCGGTTTTCCAACCGCGAAGTAAATCGGCAATTTGAAGCGGTTTGCACTCAAATCGACCGCACGATTCAACAGCGTCTTAACACAGTAGAGTGATACGTTACATTTTACCATTGCCTATTACAAGCAATGAAACCAAGAACAGGTGGTATAAAATCATGAGAGAGATCCAGACCGCAGAAAACAAGACCCTCAAGCTGACCAATGTGGTCAGCCGCCGCATCCAGCCCGAAGAGTTCAACAATATGCAGATCGTGCTGACCCAGATGCACAACTTTATCAAGAGCAACGGCGCACAGCCCCTCGGCCCCCTCGTGCAGTGCATCAAACTGCCCGCCGGCCCCAACCCCCAGCCCGAAGTCTATATGATGCAGCAGGCCACCCAGCTCATCCCCCGCATGGAGGCCGGCTACTCCATGGACGCTGTGCTCCGCGTGCGCAACTGCCTGTACGCCCACTACGTCGGACCCATGAGCCAGAGCGGCCTTGCCTCCCAGAAGCTGAACATCATGGCTTTTGAGCACGAGCTCGAGCTGACCGGCACTGTCTACACCATCTTTGTCAATCAGGATGATGACGAGGGCGTTGTGGATACCTTTATGGAGACAAAGTAATATGACGACGACCATCCGCGACATCAACGAGCTGCAGGACCGCCGCATCATGATGGAGAAAAAGCTGCCGCCTTTCGGCTACGCGCTCATTCTCCTGACGGCTGCCCTCATCCTCTTCCTCGTGGTGTGGAGCACCAAAAACTACCGCACCTACGTCAGTCAGTCCAGCGGCTCGGTGCAGGCCGCCAACAAGACCTACATCATGTCCAGCTACTCCGGCTCCATCACTGAGCTGAACATCGCCGAGGGTACCTACGTCAACGAGGGCGACCTCATCGCTCACATCAAGAGCACCGACCTCGACATGCAGCAGGACAGCATCCAGAGCCAGCTGGACATCTACAAAAAGCAGAAGAGCCAGTACGAAAAGTTGGTCAAGTCCATTCAGGATGACAAGAACTATTTCAGCGAGACGGACATTGACGACCAGCCCTACTACTACCAGTACGAGACCTACAAGAGTCAGGTTGCCCAGAAGGCATTCGACGCCTCGCCCTATCAGGCCGCAGGCTACTCCGACGAGCAGATCAAGGCCCTGATGGAGCAGAACCAGAGCGAGGTGGAGGCCCTGTATTACTCTACCCTGCAGTCGATCTCCGCCAGCCTGACCAGCGTGCAGAGCAACATCGACAATCTGCAGAGCCAGATGGACTCCCTGAGCACCGGCGCCAACGACTACTACATCTATGCCCCCACCTCCGGCGTCATCCACATGGACACGCCCTATAAGGTGGGCATGGTGCTCAGCGCCGGCACCCCGCTGGCCACCGTCGCCAGCGAGAACAGCGACCTCGAGGTGGTGGCTTACGTCACCCTCAACGACCGGCCGCTGCTCCATGTGGGCGACCCCTGCAAGATCGCCATCACCGGCCTGTCGGAGTATTCCTACGG
>OIWV01003424.1_pt1 | contig 10350 bp, 6 predicted proteins | sample 1587751 | NCBI WGS metagenome assembly OIWV01 (sample SAMEA3888913, study PRJEB22519) | human gut metagenome | biome: human gut; feature: human-associated habitat; material: faeces | place: Denmark | collected 2010 | reverse complement strand
TAACCAGTAAACTTTCCTCATTCTTCTCTCAAACACTTTTTATATGTACTTTCTTGTCCGATAAGTCTTAGCTTATGGAGGAAAGAAACTACGAGTTTTCTATGATGTGGAACCTTCATGAGAAGGCCTTGCCTGCTTAGAGGTTGAACTTGTAACCTATAGTCAGCTGCAGAACATTTGTGTAGCCGTCACCATGCTTTGGCACCTTGGTAACACCGATGTTGTAGCGAGCATCTACTACGAATCTGTCAAACTCGTAAGACATTCCTACAGGCACAGCGAGGTCGAAAGTGTTTACGCCTTTTGCATCATCCTTGCTCACCATGAATGCGGGCTGAAGACCTGCCTTGAGGGCAAAGTTCTTGGCCACATAATAGTTGAGTGTTACAGGAATGTTCAGATAGCCCGGGTTCCACGAGTTGTCGTCGTCTTTGCCACCCTGGAAAGAATAGAGAAGTCCACCGGCCAGACCCATCTTGCTTGTAAACTGATGCTGGATCTCAGCACCGAATACGAAGCCGGCTTTCCAATCTGAGTCACCTACGGTAGATACATTCAAACCGATTTTAGGCTGAATAGTAGTCGAACCTGTTCTGCTCTGTGCGAAAGCACCAATTGATGATAATGCCACAAGGGCGATGAAAAGTAATTTCTTCATAATCTCTAATTTTAAGTTGTTATTACTGGATAGTTAATTCTCTCTGATCAGGGGAGTTTCCGAAAAAACTGCTTACAAATATAGTAAAAATATGGATATGTGATTTCTTTTTTCTTTGTTTTAAGGCATTTTATATGTTTTTTATGAGATAATAACAGTTTTTTATTGCAGTTTGCACATAAGTTTTGCAAGTTCAGAAGTTATAGAAGTAAAAGAAGTTATCACTCCCTTCGGTTGTTAGAAGTTATAGCCAACAGCTTTTTGTGTTGAATATTTAGCTGTAAAGGCATACGGTTTTAACTTCTCTAACTTCTGAACATGCGAAAGTTGAGTAAAGTCATTTTATTTTCCCAACTGGGGAATTTTTTTTCTCCAGTTAGGGAAGTGATTTCTACACCTTTTTGAGTCGCAATGCATCGTTATGACATCTCAAATAGGCAAGAGTTCGATGGGAGATTGCCCTTCTTGCCGCATAATTCCTTCCAAATGAGGTCAGGATACATGAATTTGGCTCCACTTACGTGCACTCCGAGAACAAGGAAATTCATCGGAACGATAGGTTCGTGCATGGATTTTGATGCCTGTGAGTGTAAAAATGGCACTATTTTCGTTCATATTTCCCAGTTTTAGCACCTTTGTAGCGGTCTTTTTTGAGATGTCATTCTTCATATTAACCTTTTCATTTCTCGATAAATGGCTGATTATTAGCCTTTTAGAGAAGAGACTAAGTTGCCTGCTGTTTCAGTTTCAGTTGTTTCAATTAATTTTTTGAGGGTTGAGGTTTTTTCATTTTGTCAATTTTTTATTATATATTATTATTATATATATATTATAATTATATATATATTAAATAGTTATATAATAATATAATATAATATAGTAAAGAAAAAAGAACAAAAACGAAAGTTGGGACCCTCAAAAAATTAATTGAAACAACTGAAACTGAAACAAATTTTCAGCCCTCAGTCAGCTTTCCTCTCCCAGGCTGTTGGTCTCTTTTCCGCTGCATTCCACGAGCGCTTGTCGGGCGAGGATGGCTTCTAATGTCCAACTCGTATTCTTTGTTTCCTATCCTTTTCTTCCGAAGTCGGCAGGAATCTCACCCCATTTCTTAGTTTCCCATTTCAGTATGGGGGTTGTGATGTTGTGCGTACGGAGCCAATTCTCGCCTCGGGCTATAATTTGATATAGTTGTTCAGTCTGCGCGTTGCGTTCCAGCTTGGTCTTGCATTGTTTCTTCTGTACCCACAGTTGAGCGTTCACGCTGTCGCTATAGATCACCTTGTCGGTAATGCCCCTTTGCTCCATGAGAGCCAAGGCGTGCACGATGGCAAGAAATTCGCCAATGTTGTTGGTGCCGTGCAGCGGTCCATAGTGAAATACCTGTGCTCCTGTCTGCAGGTCGATGCATTGGTATTCCATCGGTCCGGGGTTTCCCGAGCAGGCTGCGTCAACAGCCCATGCGTTGGCATTCACTTCCATGGGCAAGGGCAGCACGGTGTCGTTTCTCCATGAAGGAGGATTGGCTGGCAATTTGTTCATTGATGATAGAAAATAGCTGTAGTGGGTAAAAAACGAAATGAGCATTCCCCAGAGCTCTTGGCTCTGGGGTTGCTCATTATTTGTCAATAGTCAATATTCTTTATATTAAATTGTAGGTTATTCATTACATTCTTTCTGGAACCTCGATGCCGAGCAGCGCCATACCGTTCTTCAGAATCTTGGCGATGTTGGCAGCCAGTACTAAGCGTGTAGTCTTCTCTGCCTCGCTCTCAGCATTCAGGATGCTGTAGTCGTGATAGAACTGGTTGAACTCCTTGGTCAGCTCGTAGCAGTAGTTGGCTATGCCGGCAGGGTTGTAGTTGTTGCCCGCATCAGCCACGGCTGTGGCGAAGTCGTTCATCTTCTGTATGAGGTCAATCTCCTTCTCATTGATAGGAGCATCTGCGCCCAATGTGGCAGGAATCTCAATGCCCTCGGCAGCTGCCTTGCGCATGATGCTGCGTATACGGGCATAGGTGTACTGGATGAAAGGACCAGTGTTGCCGTTGAAGTCGATACTCTCCTCTGGATTGAAGAGCATATTCTTGCGTGCGTCCACCTTGAGGATGAAATATTTCAAGGCTCCAAGACCCACGATGCGTGAAATCTCTTGGCGCTCTTCCTCGCTCATGTCCTTGAACTTGCCCAGTTCGTCGCTTGTCTGTCGGGCGTCCTTGATCATCTCTGCCATCAGGTCGTCGGCGTCAACTACGGTTCCCTCGCGGCTCTTCATCTTACCGTTAGGCAACTCTACCATTCCGTAAGAGAAGTGAACCAAGTCCTTGCCCCACTTGAAGCCGAGGCGGTCGAGCAGGATAGAGAGCACCTGGAAGTGGTAGTTCTGCTCATTACCTACTACGTAGATCATCTTGTCGATAGGGAAGTCCTTGAAGCGGAGGTCGGCAGTACCGATGTCCTGAGTCATGTAGACCGAAGTGCCGTCGGAACGGAGCAAGAGCTTCTGGTCGAGTCCCTCATCGGTAAGGTCAGCCCAAACCGAGTTGTCGTCCTTGCGGAAGAAGAGTCCCTTCTCCAGTCCTTCCTCTACCTTCTTCTTTCCCTCGAGGTAGGTGTTTGACTCATAATATATCTTGTCGAAGCTTACGCCCATCATCTTGTAGGTCTCATCGAAGCCAGCGTAAACCCAGTTGTTCATTTTCTCCCACAGGGCGCGAACCTCAGGGTCGTTGTTCTCCCACTTCACGAGCATCTCGTGAGCTTCCTTGATGAGCGGAGCCTCTGCCTTAGCCTTTTCAGTGGCAGCTTCTTCCTCCATGCCCTCCTTCTGGTACTGAGCCTTGAGCTCGGCTATTTCCTCACGATAGTGCTTGTCGAAAGCCACATAGTAGTCGCCGATGAGGTGGTCGCCCTTCTTGCCGGAAGTCTCAGGAGTCTCGCCATTGCCCCACTTGAGCCAGGCGAGCATAGACTTACAGATGTGGATACCACGGTCGTTCACGATGTTTGTCTTGATCACCTTGTTGCCGTTTGCCTCCATAATCTGAGCCAGAGACCAACCGAGGAGGTTGTTGCGCACGTGACCCAGGTGAAGAGGTTTGTTGGTGTTAGGAGAAGAGTACTCAATCATGACGAGTGGGCTCTGCTCTGTGACAGGTTTCTCACCGAACTTAGGGTCAGCGTTGATGGTGTTCAAGAGTCCTACCCATGCGGCAGGAGCGATAGAAAGATTCAGGAAACCTTTAACCACATTGAAGTCGGCAATCACATTGCAGCAGTTCTTCTTCAGGTATTCGCCAATTTCCTGTGCAGTATCCTCAGGTTTCTTCTTTGACATTTTGAGGAATGGGAACACGACGAGGGTAAGGTTTCCTTCGAAATTACTCTTGGTTTTCTGCAGGGCCACCATTTTCTCAGGCACGTCCTGTCCGTAAAGCTCTTTCACCGCAGCGATGACCGAGCTGATGATTTCGTTTTCTATCTTCATTTATACTAATTTTACCGGTAATTATTCAATAATTATGCAAGAAACATTCTCCTTCTTTGGCAGGAATGTGTTTTGCGGTGCAAAGTTACTGCAAATAAAGGACAATGCAAAATAAATCACGATAAATTTTAAGGGCAATCTCCCCCAGAGGTCTACACTCTTTCGAGAATAGTACCGAGAGCAGAGAATAAAAAACTCATAACTGCTATCCTGAAGGTCTATACACCTTCGAGGATGATGGCAGCAACGTCTTCTGGTGTGTTCCACAGAATGCCGTCGTTCAGTTCGTCATCCGTAAAGCCACGAAGGGCTTCCTCTGCTTCCTTTGCTGTGATGGCAGGAGTGCCGTCCTCGTTTTTCGCATCGAGCAAAGCCTTCAGTATGGCTGCTCTGTATTCTTCGATAGTCATCATGTTCCTAATGTCGTTATGTTGTCTGTTTCTGGTGACAAAGATACTGTTTTTTTTTACAAAAGAGCAAAGTTTTTTCTCATTTTATTTCGATGAATATTGAAAAGTTTTAATTATTCTTGTGTTTTGCTGGTCTGGGAGTTCTTTCAGGAGTTTTTACGGGAGTTGAGTTATCCCGTTGGGCAGATTCATTTTACCAGTTTGAAAAGTGAGAATGACGGGCGTAGATGTTTGTCTGTTTGTCGATACAAAGTCATCCTTTTTAAGAGAACAAGTGTAAAGATAACATTTTTAACATAAAGAATGGTTGCCAAGTCAGAAAAAAAACTTATTTTTGTAGCAAGACAACAACAATTTTGCAAAAATAGAGTTCCTGACGCTTGCGGCAAGGGGACTCTGATGAACTGGATAAACCAAACAAATCCCTTAATATCATTCAACAACAATGAAACGAAAACTATTCCTTACTTTGGGTTTGGCAGCTTTGGCCATGTACTCTTACGGAGCCAAGAAGCCTAAGACAACAGCCCGGAAAATGAACAAGACAACCGTTCAGCAACCCACTTTCACCGAGTGGCACGACCTGCAGGTGAACGAAATCAACCGTTTGCCTCTTCACACATCCTTCTTCACCTATCCCTTTGACGACATGGTGTATGAGGAAGGCGGAGTGGTAAAGAACCGCAATCTTTCCAGTGTAGACAAGACGATGAGTCAGAATTTCCTTTCTCTTGACGGAATATGGAAGTTCAAGTGGGTGGAGAATGCCGACCTGCGCCCAACAGATTTCTATCTTACCAACCTCGATGACTCTCATTGGGGCACGATTCCTGTTCCTGGCAACTGGGAACTCAACGGCTATGGTCAGCCGGAGTATGTGAACATAGGCTTTGCCTGGCGCGGACATTTCGATGAGCAGCCGCCTGCCGTGCCAGTCAAGGACAATCATGTGGGCTCTTACCGTCGACAGATAGACATTCCTGCCAACTGGGACGGCAAGCAGGTGATAGCCCACTTCGGAAGCGTAACTTCCAATATTTATCTATATGTGAACGGACAGTTTGCCGGCTATGCAGAAGACGGCAAGGTGGCAGCCGAGTTCGACATCACTCCCTTCCTAAAGAAGGGCAAGAACCTCATAGCCTTCCAGACATTCCGTTGGTGCGACGGTTCCTGGTGCGAGGATCAGGACTTCTGGCGTCTGAGTGGTGTGGCTCGCGAGAACTATCTCTATGCCCGTGACGCCCATCTGCAGCTTGAGGACATTCGCATCACTCCCGATCTGGTGAACAATTACAAGGACGGCGTGCTGCAGGTGGCAGCCAAGGTGAAGGGCCACGGAACCCTCAACCTCATCCTCTTCGACAAGGACGGCAAGCAGGTGGCAACAGCTGTCGGGGTTGCCAAGAATGGTCTGGCTCAGCTGTCTATGAAGGTAGACAATCCTCATAAGTGGACAGCCGAAACACCTTATCTCTACACCCTGCAGGTTTCGCTGTCGGGAGTTGGCAAAAGAGCCGACATGCGCCAGGCCAGTGTGACACCCGTCAAGGTGGGTTTCCGCAAGGTGGAAATAAAGAACCGCCAGTTCTTGGTCAACGGTCAGCCTGTACTCATCAAGGGAGCCAACCGTCATGAGATGGATCCTGATGGTGGATACGTGGTAAGCATGGAGCGCATGCTGCAGGACATACGCCTGATGAAACGACTGAACATCAACGCCGTGCGAACCTGTCACTATCCCGACGATCCACGTTGGTACGACCTCTGCGACGAGTATGGCATCTATGTGGTGGCAGAAGCCAACCAGGAGAGTCACGGTTTCCAGTATGGCAAGGATGCCGCAGCCGGAAAACCTATGTTTGCCCGACAGATTATGGAGCGCAACCAGCACAACGTGTGCAACTTCTACAACCATCCCTCGATCGTAACCTGGAGCCTGGGCAATGAGACCGTGATGAGCGACAACTTCATGCAGGCTTACAAGTGGATCAAGAGTCAGGACCAGAGCCGTCCTGTGCAGTATGAGCAGGCAGGCCATGGTGATGGAACCGATATTTACTGTCCGATGTATTATTCGGTGAAAGACTGCGAGGCATACAGCAAGAATCCTGCGAGCAACAAGCCTCTTATACAGTGTGAGTACAACCACACCATGGGCAACTCGGGTGGCAATCTGAGCGACTATTGGGCGCTTGTGCGTAAGTATCCCATCTTCCAGGGCGGTTTCGACTGGGACTTCGTCGACCAGGCACTGCATCGCCATCCACAGAAGCCTATGAGCATCAAGGCAGAAGCCATGAGCAACGAGCAGCTGCGGCAGATAGAATACACCTACGGTGGCGACTATAACAAATACGACCCCAGCGACAACAATTTCAACTGCAATGGAATCGTAGGTCCCGACCGTCAGCTCAATCCTCATGCCTACGAGTTGGCTTATCAGTATCAGAACATCTGGACCACGATGAAGGACGCTCAGAAGGGAGAGGTGAATGTATATAATGAGAATTTCTTCGCCGACCTGAGCAACTGCGCCCTGGCGTGGAGCCTGATAGAAGATGGCGTGGAGACTCAGAACGGAACCCTTGCCGACATCGACGTGGCTCCACAGCAGACCAAGACTTTCACCATTCCTTACGACCTGTCGAAGGTGAAGGGCAAGGAGGTGTTCCTCGATATTGACTTCCGACTGAAGAAGGCAGAGCCGCTCATGGAGGCAGGACAGATCATAGCCTACAGTCAGTTGGCGGTGAAGGAGAAATCATGCTGCGGACATTGTACGTCAAAACAGGCAAGCACCCCAGCCGGCAAGAACGTGAAGGCAAAACTCATCGACCGGAAGGGCGAAGCCGACCTGGCTATCGTCACTCCCGACCTCACCCTGAAGATAAGCCGCGCCACGGGACTCATCTCTGCCTTTACCTGTCAGGGCAAGTCGCTCCTGGGCGAGGGCGGAACCTTGAAACCCAACTTCTGGCGAGCTCCCACCGACAACGACATGGGCGCTGGTCTGCAGAAGAAGTTCAAGTTGTGGAAGCAGCCTGAGCTGACTCTGAAAACCCTCACGACAGCGAAGGACAAGAAGGCGAACACCTTCAGCATCTGTGCCACCTACACCCTGCCACAACTGAAAGCCGACCTGTCGGTGACCTATCTCGTCATGGCGAATACAGGCATGGTGAAAGTCACCGAAACCCTTCAGATGGCAGAAGGCGAGAAGGCGGATGACCTCTTCCGCTTCGGCATGCTCATGCAGTTGCCTTACGATATGTCGGAGAGTGAGTACTATGGCCGAGGACCTATAGAGAACTATTCCGACCGAAAGGAATGTATGCGCATAGGCATCTATCGCGACCAGGCCGACAATCAATATTTCCCCTACATCCGTCCACAGGAAAGCGGAACCAAGAGCGGTATGCGCTGGTGGAAGCAGACCGACAGCAATGGCTTCGGACTGACGGTAAAGAGCTGTCAGCCTTTCTATGCCTCAGCCCTTCACTTCGATACCGACGAGTTGGACGATGGCGACGAGAAGGAACAGCGCCACAGCTTTAATCTGCAGAAGTCAAGATTCACCAACCTCTTCCTCGATGGCGAACATTATGGAGTGGGAGGCGAGAACTCCTGGGGCGCATGGCCTTTGGCTCCTTATCGCGTACATGCCGGCAACAAGAGCTTCAGCTTTGTCCTTGTGCCTGTGAAGAAATAAGAAAGGAGAGTCTTTCCAGGAGTTTTTCAGAACCCTGCGAAACTTGAGTTCCTTATTTCTTAATCATGTTTTGTTTTTTTATCATTCTCTCTTAAAGCTGCGCACGTTTTCCAACGGACTTTCGGCTGCAAAGACATAAAATATCATAGAAAGGCGGCCATGATGGTCTAATCATTAGACGAAAAATGCCGATAGTGGTGTCAAAAGTTATTTTTTCTGCAACTTTTGGCACCCTTATCGGCACTTGTTTATTCAGAATTCAAATTTCTGATGCAGAATTGCTTATCCTAAAAGGGGAGTTACAGCTCTATCGGAACCACTACTTTTATGCTGAAGTTGCGGCCCATATTGTAAACGCCTCTTCTGCCCGTCACCTGGTTTACGTCAAGATACTTCAGACGGCTCAGGTGGTTCTGGTAAGCACGGTTGGTAAGGTTCTCGCCAGAAAGATAGAGCGAGAGAAGGCGCTTGCCGTGGAGCTTCACGTCGGTTCCTGCGTAAATATTCAATAAGGTGTAGGATGGCGTGGCGGTCTCCGTCTCGTTGGCTGCAAAATAATGGTTCTGGCGAAGATTGCAGTCCATCTGCAGCTTAACGAAGAGATGGTCGAAAGTCTTGCCGTCGCAGACGAACTCATACCTTACATCCGAAACCCAACGAGGGGCTGGGGTGAATGGCAGATACTTTGATTCGGCAGGCTGATGCAACTGCACGGAGTTGACATACGAGAAGGTGTTGCCGAAATGCAGGCACTCTACAGGATGGATGTCGATGCTTGCTTCACCACCCAGAATGCGGGCGTCGCCTGATGTAAACTGATAGGCAGGCGTGTCGTCGATGAGGACAGGCTGATTATTCTCATCAGCCAACTTCTCGCTGTAGATGTAATGGTTGATGCGATTGGCAAACAGAGAAAGGGAAGCCGAAATGATAGGCGAAGAATAGTCTAAACCAAGGTCGAATTGCCAACTGTTTTCCGGCTTCAAACTGGTATTTCCCAATTCGTATCGCTGGGTTCCCTCGTGCACACCGTTAGATGCTAATTCGCTGATGTTTGGAGCACGGAAACCTCTTGCTACGTTCAGCTTGATATTGAAATCGGGCAGGATTTCGTAAGCCAATCCGATGCTGCCGGTTACTCCCTCAAAGCTGCGCTTGAAAGCTTGGAAGCGGAAAGCGTCATGATCCGAATCGGGACCAGCCAATCCTCCATTGTTTTCCGAAGGCTCCTCTTCTCTCAAAGCCTCGCTGTGCAGGTGGCGATGATCGTATCTGATTCCTCCGCTCAGGTTCAGTTTGCCTATCTCCTTGCTCACCGTGGCAAATACACCATAATCGAAGAGATGATAGGCTGGAATCAGGAATTCAGAGCCTTTGTTTATCGACTGCTGCCACATGCCGTTGATGCCCGTAGAGAACTTCCATCCATTCATTTCCTGCGAAAGGTAATGCAGGTCGTAATTCACGGTATGGAGCATGAAGTCGAGTCCACATTCTTTCGGATTCTCTTCCTCCTCAAACTCCTGACGTCGGTTCTGCTGATAACCCAGAAGGAGTTTCAGGTTGCCGTCGCCCAGAAACCAGGAATTATCCAGCACAGCCTTGTAATGATGAATCTGCTGATAAGGCATCGGTTTGCCATAGCTCTTCACATCGTAACCGTCGGGCACTTCCAGCTCTCCCGTTTTCTCATCTCTTTCTCCCTCCACGATGCCCGGAGTGAGATGATAATAATCGAGTGTGAGGTGCGAATGCCCCATTCGGTAGTTCCAGCCGAGAAGCTGCGAGAACGCCTGCTCTCTGAGCGAAGAGCCGAATACGTAACCATCGTATTTGTTCTTGTAGGCATGCGCCATCTTGCCGCTGTAGCGGGTGTTCCAGACGAATCCGCCCTGGTTGCCGGCAAAGTTGAGCGAATAGTCAAAAAGTCCGTTGTTGGTTTGATAGCCCGTAGAGAAATTCGCTCTCATGTCGCCCTTGGCAAGTGTAGGAGCAGAGTGGAAGATCAGGACGCCTGCCATCGCATCCGAGCCATACATGAGGCTTGCCGGACCTTTCAGAATCTCTACGGAATGAACCGAAG
>OIWV01003421.1_pt1 | contig 10364 bp, 10 predicted proteins | sample 1587751 | NCBI WGS metagenome assembly OIWV01 (sample SAMEA3888913, study PRJEB22519) | human gut metagenome | biome: human gut; feature: human-associated habitat; material: faeces | place: Denmark | collected 2010 | reverse complement strand
GCGCTCACGCGCGGTCTGCTCCGCGAGCTCCACCGCGCGCTGCACCCCGTAGCAGAAGCCCGCGCTCTTTGCCTGAATGACCTTCATGAGATCCCTCCCAGCGCATAGGCCTGCCGCATGACCTCCTCGGCATTGGCCTGATATTCTTCCGCCGTGCCCTTGCGCCCGGTGTACTGCGGGTCATAGGGCTTGCCGAAGATGATCGGCACGCGGGAAAAGAGCTTTTTCTGCCGCCCGATGAACACCGGCAGCATCTGCACGCCCGAGCGGATGGCGATCATGGCCGCGCCGCCCTTGACGGCGACGGTGCCCGGCTCGCGCACGCGCGTCCCCTCGGGGAAGAGCAGCAGGTTCCACCCGTCCTTCAGACTGCGGATGGCCGTTTTCACGGCACCGATGTCCGAGTTGCCGCGGTCGACGGGAAAGACCCCGATCCCGCGCAGGATGGCCCCGAGCACTGGGATCTTCAGCAGCTGCTGCTTGGCCATGATGCGGATGGGATAGCGCCGCCCGAGCGCGATGACGAGCAGGATCGGATCGATGGCGCTGCTGTGGTTGGGACAGAGGAGCACCGGCCCCTCCTGCGGCACGTTCTCCAGCCCCTCCACCCGCAGCGGGTGCAGCAGGGAGAAGATCGGCCGCAGAATCGACCAGATGAACTCATAGAACTTATTCCGCGGTCTCACGCTTCCACGCTCCTTCGGATGACGTCCAGAATGGCCCGGCGGCTCTCGTCAAAGTCCATGGCGCTCGTGTCGACGAGCACCGCGTCCTCCGCGCGGCGCAGCGGGGCGATCTCGCGGTGCGTGTCCGCCCAGTCGCGCTCCTCGATCTCGTGCAGTACCTCGTCATAGGGGCGGGGCGTACCGCGCTCGGCCAGCTCCTTCATGCGGCGCTGCGCGCGCACGTCGGCCCCGGCGGTGAGATAGATCTTCACGTCCGCGTCCGGGAGGACGACCGTACCGATGTCGCGCCCGTCCATGATGACGCTGTGCTGCTTGGCCATGTCGCGCTGCATATCCAGCAGGAACGCGCGCACGGCGGGAATGGCCGACACGGCCGAGGCAAACTTCGACATCTCCGGCAGGCGGATGCGGTCGGTCACGTCCTCGTCGTTCAGAATCATCCGCTGCAGGCCGTCCGCGCCGTAGCGGATCTGAATCCTGACCTGCGGCAGCGCCGCGGCCACGGCCTGGGCGTCGTGCGGGTCGATCTGGTGGTCGTGCATATAGCAGCCGATGGAGCGGTAGATCGCCCCCGTGTCGACGTACACGATCCCCAGCTCTGCCGCCACGGCTTTGGCCAGCGTGCTCTTGCCTGCGCCGGACGGTCCGTCGACCGCCACGGCAAAAACTTTGTCACTCATTGCTGCATCTCCTTATATTCTGCGGCGGCGCAGCCCGCGCAGTGCCCGGTTGCCCAGGCAATTTGCAGGTTAAAGCCGCCGGTATATGCATCCGTATCCAGAATCTCCCCGGCGAAGAAGAGCCCGCGGACGAGCTTCGACTCCATCGTGGCAGGCTGTACCTCGCCCACCTTGACGCCGCCGGAGGTGATGATCGCCTCGCGCACCGGCCGCGGGCCGGTCACGGGGATCTCGAAGTGCGTGAGCAGCTGCACCAGCGCGCGGCGCTGCTCACGCGTGAGGGAGTTGGCCTTCTCCTCGGGCGGCAGGCCGCAGCGCCGCAGCACCACGGGCACCATGCTCCGCGGAACGAGACCGGAGAGAATTTTATCCATGTCGCGGTTGGGATTTTCCGCGATGTCGCGCAGGATGCGGCTCTCGAGCTTCTGCTCGTCGAGCGCGGGCTTGAGGTCGATCACAAGGCGGTAGCGCTCCTTGTCCCAATTGCGCAGGTGTGCGCTCGCGGAGAGCACCAGCGGCCCGGACACGCCGAAGTGCGTGAAGAGCATTTCGCCGAACTCGCGGAAGAGGGGCTTGGTCTTCTTGCTGTAGACGGCGAGCTCCACGTTCCTCAGCGCGAGCCCCTGCATCGCCGCGCAGTCGGGGCTGTCGCTCTCAAGCGGAACGAGCGAGCCGCGCGGGGGGACGATCATGTGACCAAGCGCCTGTGCCATGCGGTAGCCGTCACCGGTCGAGCCGGTCGCGGGGTAGGAGACGCCGCCCGTCGCGAGAATGACGGCCTGCGCCGGGTAGCGCGCCTGTTCGCCGAGAACGGCGCACACCGCACCGCCCTCCGTCTCAATCGAGAGCGCGCGGTCCCGCACGATGCGCACATGCAGCCGCCGCAGCCGCCGCTCCAGCGCGCCGGAGACGTCGAATGAGCGGTCGGACTGCGGGAAGACGCGGTTTCCGCGCTCGGTCTTGAGCGGCACGCCCAGCTCCTCGAAAAAGGCCATTGCGTCCTGCGCGTTAAAGCGCGAGAATGCGCTCCAGAGGAAGCGTCCGTTGCGGGGGATGTTCGCCAGCAGCTCCTCCATGGAGCAGTTGTTCGTCACGTTGCACCGGCCCTTGCCGGTGATGTTCAGTTTTTTTCCGAGCCGTTCGTTCGGCTCGAGCAGCGTCACGCGGGCGCCGCGCTCGGCCGCCGCGATGGCGGCCATCATGCCGGCGGCCCCGCCGCCGACAACTGCAATTTCGTTATTCATCGTCTGCTTTCCCGAAAACACTGTATTTCGACCACACCCGCTCAAGCTCGGCGAACGTGCCGGAGACCTCCTCACTCTTGCGGCGGCCGAGCGCCAGAATGAGCGCGTTGAGCAGGCTCAGCGGCGCGGCCATGGAGTCGACGAACGAGATCATGTCGCTGCGCACGAGCAGAGAAGCCTGCGCCGCCTGATACAGCGGCGACATGCGGCTGTCCGTGATGGCGACGACCTCGGCGCCGCGCTCGCGCGCGTACTGCACGGCATTGACCGCCGTTTTGGAGTACCGCGGAAAGCTGATGCCGAGGAGCACGTCACCCGGCCCGATCTGCACGAGCTGCTCGAAGATGCTGCCGCTGACGGAGCTCTGCACAAGCGTGAGGTTTTTAAACAGCAGCTGCATGTAAAAATTCAGATACCCGGCCAGAAACGCCGACGAGCGCACGCCGAGCAGGTAGATGTGCTCCGCGCCGAGCAGCAGCTCGACCACCCGGTCAAACTCCGCGCGGTCGATGTTCTCGATGGCGGTGTGGATGCTGTTCATGTCGCGCTGCATGACACTGCCGAGCACGTCGCCGCCGCTCATCTGGTCGTGCGAGACCTGGATGCGCTGGATGGACGTCAGCTTGCCGCGGATCAGCTCCTGCAGCGCCTTCTGCATGCTGGGGTACCCGTCATAGCCGAGGTGGACGGCGAAGCGCACGACCGTCGACTCGCTGACGTGCGCGATGACGCCGAGCCGGCGGGCTGTCATGAAGGCGGCCTTGTCATAGTTTGCGAGGATATAGCCCGCGATGCGCTTTTGCCCCTTGGAAAACGAGGGCATGCTCTCTTCAATCGCGTGCAGCACGTTACGGCTCATAGTGCAGACTCCTTTTCAGTGTGCGGATTTCGGCCTCGGTCAGATAGCGCCACTTGCCGGGCTTGAGGTGCCCGAGCGAGAGCGTGTGCTCGCGCACGCGCTGCAGCCGCAGCACGTTCAGCCCCACCTGACGGCACATCCGGCGGATCTGGCGGTTCTTTCCCTCGTGGATCGTGATCTCCAGCAGGGCCTGTCCCGGCCAGCGGCGCAGAATCTCCACCTTCGCGGGGCGGATGCGCTCGCCGTCGAGCATGCGGATCGCGGACAGACGTTCGGGCGAGCGCTCGAGCGTGCCGGAGACCGTGACCTGATAGACCTTGTCCACCTCGCCGCGCGGGTGGAGCATGGCCTGCGCCAACGCGCCGTCGTTCGTCATGAGCAGCAGCCCCTCGCTGTCGCGGTCGAGCCGCCCGACGGGAAACACCCGCGTGTCGCAGTCGGCGACCAGCTCCGCCGCCGTCGCGCGCCCCCGCTCGTCGGCAAGGGTCGTCACATAGCCGCGGGGCTTGTTGAGCATGAGATAGACCAGCTCCGGTGCGGCGGCGAGGGGCTTTCCGTCCACCTCGATGCGGTCGCACGCGGGGTCAGCGCGGTCGCCGAGGGCGGCTACCTCACCGTTGACGCGCACGCGCCCGGCAGCCAGCAGCTCTTCCGCGGCGCGGCGCGAGCACAGCCCGCTCCGCGCTATCAATTTTTGCAGCCGTTCTGTCAAAACAATTCTCTCCCAGTATCAGAAAGTGTAGAAAACGTAAAAAAGGTCTCACCGCGTTCGCGGCGCCGCAGCGCCGCGAATCAATTGAAATCCGTTTTTTGCGGCGGCGTGTACGCTGCAAAAAACACCCTGCGCGAAACGCAGTGTCGCAGCCCTGCCGCAAGCGGCAGGGCAAGGCGCGGAGTGAAGCGCAACCCCTCCATCAAAAGGGTTTACCCTTTTGATGGAAGATTAAGCATCTCCGCATGATCCGCCCAGTCGTTGCCGTCCTGCAGCGTCACGGCGACGAGCGTGCGCCCGTCGCGCCTTACGCAGCTGACGAGCGTGCGCCCGGCGGCCTTCGTGTAGCCGGTTTTCATGCCGATGCAGCCCTCGACGCTCTGCAGGAGCTTGTTATGGTTCGTCATGGTGCGCCCGCCCACCGTCACGCTCCGTGTCGAGCACAGGCGCACGAACGTCGGGTTCCGCGCGGCGTAGGCCGCGAGGAGCGCCATATCGCGCGCGGTGGAGTAGTGCTGCTCGTCGTCGAGGCCGTTGGGGTTTGCAAACGAGCTGCCCGTCATGCCGATGCGCTGCGCCGTCTCGTTCATCCAGCCGACGAAGCGCGCGACGCTCCCGCCGCAGTGGTCGGCCAGCGCGACGGCCGCATCGTTTCCCGAGCAGAGCAGCAGCCCGTAGAGTAGCGTCTCCACGGTGAGCGTCTCGCCGGGCTTTAAGTACATGGACGAGCCCTCGGCCATGTGGCGGGGCTGTATGGTCACGACCTCGTCGAGCCGCGCGTGCTCGAGCACCACCAGAGCCGTGAGGATCTTGGTGGTGCTGGCGATGAGCATTCGGCGGTCGGCATTCTTTTCAAAGAGAATCTCGCCCGTGTCGGCGTCCATCAGGACGGCCGCGGCGGCGGAGACCTCCAGCGCCTCTGTGCGCGCGGGGACGAGCGAAAGCGTCAGCAGCAGGCACAGAAGCAGACAGCAAAAACGGCGCATGGAACCACCTCATCAAAAAATTGGTGGTTCCATTATACGCGCTTAGAAGTCCGTGTTTGCTTTCTTTTTGTCGATATAATTTTCCACGCGGTCCATGACCTCGGGGACGAGCTCAAGCACGCGGTCGGCCGTCGTCATGGCGGGCATGGCCACGGGCATGACGCGCGTGATGCCGTCCTTGACGACGAGAAAGGCCACGGGGTCGACCTTCACGCCCGCGCCCGCGGCAATGCGGCGCTTGCGGCTGTGGTTGAGCACCGACGGGTTTTCCCGCTCAAAGGGGGTCATCGACTGGATGATTGCCTCCGTACGCGAGATGGCCTTTTCGTCAAGCTGCGCGTTTTTGAGCGCGCCCATATTCATCCCCGGCATCATGCCCGCCAGATCCTGCAGGCTTCCCATGCCCTTGAGCTGGACAAGCTGATCGTAAAAGTCAGCGAGGGTGAACTTGTTGGACTTGAGCTTCTGCTCGAGCTCGGCGGCCTTCTTCGCGTCAAACGCGGCCTCTGCCTTTTCGATGAGCGTGAGCATGTCGCCCATGCCGAGGATGCGCGAGGCCATGCGGCCGGGGTGGAAGGGCTCGATCTGGTCGAGCTTTTCGCCGGTGCCGATGAACTTGATGGGCTTGCCGGTCACGGCCTTGATGGAGAGCGCCGCGCCGCCTCTGGCGTCGCCGTCGAGCTTGGAGAGCATGACGCCGGTGATGTCGAGGTATTCGTCGAAGGTCTTGGCGGCGCTGACGGCGTCCTGGCCGGTCATGGCGTCGACGACGAGCAGGATCTCGTCGGGCTTGACGGCCTCTTTGATGGCCTTGAGCTCGTCCATGAGGGCCTCATCGACATGCAGGCGGCCGGCCGTATCGAGGAAGACCATGTCGTTGCCGTGCCGGACGGCGTGGGCAACGGCGGCCTTGGCGATATCGACCGGGTTCGTCTGCCCCATCTCGAAGACAGGGATTCCCAGCTGTTCGCCGACGACCTGCAGCTGCTTGATCGCGGCCGGGCGGTAGATATCGCAGGCGGCGAGCAGCGGATTTTTGTTCTGTTTTTTGAAAAGCCCGGCGAGCTTGGCGCCGTTGGTGGTCTTGCCCGCGCCCTGCAGGCCGACGAGCATGACGACGGTGGGCGGCTGCGAGGCGATCTTAAGCTTCTGGTTTTCGCTGCCCATGAGGGCGGTCAGCTCTTCGTTGACGATCTTGACGATCATCTGCGCGGGCGTGAGGCTCTCGAGCACGTCAGTGCCGACGCAGCGCTCGGTGGTCTTTTTGATGAAGTCCTTGACGACCTTGTAGTTGACGTCGGCCTCGAGCAGCGCCAGACGGATCTCGCGCATGGATTCCTTGACGTCGGCCTCGGACAGGCGGCCCTTGCCGCGCAGCTTTTTGAACGCGTTCGAGAGCTTTTCGGTTAAGCCTTCAAATGCCATGTGTTACTCCTTTATCTCCTGCACGGCGCGGAGGATCGCGCCGGCCTGCGGCGCGGCCGCGGGGATGCGGGCGAGCGCCTGCGCGTTCTGCGCGATCACCTCGAGCTGCTTCTGCAGCCGCGCGTCGCGCGCGATACAGCCGAGCGTGCGCTCATAGCCCTCGAGCAGCTCTTCGGCGCGGGCGAGGGTATCGTGGACGCCCTGACGGCTGATGCCGGCGGCGGCAGCGATCTCGCTGAGCGAATAGTCCTGATCGTAGTACAGATCGAACAGCTGCCGCTGTTTCTCGGTGAGCAGCTCGCCATAATAGTCGTACAGCAACGACATCGTAAGCGCGTCGGCCCGCATGACAAGCCCCCTCCGATCCAGCATTCTTGACAACTATACACGATTTCTCCGCCGCTGTCAAGTATTTTTCCTTGACAGATCCTCCGGTCAGGAAAATTCTGTGGCATCTTTACTTTTTCTCTTATTTATGTTAACATAACCTTACTCTCTCATCCAAAATTCCCTGAAAGGAGCATCCCGATCATGAAAACCTGGCTGAAGCGGGCTGCCGCGGCGGTGTTATCCCTGTCGCTGCTGGCCGCACCCGTGCTGGCCGCGGCCGAGACCGCCGGCAGCAGCACCCTGAACCTGTCGGACAACACGGTCTATACATACAGTACCCAGAGCGTCACCTCCGATTCCGGCAAGCAGACCAATCTGCACGAGAACATCTTTACCTACCGCAAGGAGGCGCAGGTGCGCCCCGTCGTCGCCTTCGGCTCGACGCTCTACGGCACCAGCGCCATGAACAAGACCATCAAGACCCTCGAGGAGCAGGGCTACAGCATGGTCGCCGGGATCAACGGCTCGTTCTTTGACCGTTCGACCGGCATCCCCTACGGCATCGTCATCACGAACAGCATCCTGCGCTCCGGCGGCTCGGCCAATGCGGTCGGCTTCCTGGCCGACGGCTCGGCCGTCATCGGCGATCCGGAGGTCACGGTCACGCTCGACTACGGCGGCGACACGCCGCTGCTGGTCAACTACAACAAGGCCATGACCACGCAGAACGGCGTCCTGCTCTACTCACAGGACTATGACACCCGCACCAAGAACACCATCGAGGGCTACCATGTCATCGTCCGCCCGTCCGGCTCGCGCGCGGCGGAGCTGCGGCTCAGCCAGACACTGACGGTCGAAGTCGTCGGCATGGTGGAGGATACGAAATCCTGCGCCATCCCCGAAGACGGGTTCCTGCTCGCCATCGCCAACGATACCATCTATAAAAACGCCCTTGCTGCGCTCCAAAGCCTGGTCATGGGCGAGCAGCTGACCATCCAGGTCACCTGCGCCTCCGGCTGGGAGAACGTCACCTCCGCCTGCGGCGGCGGCGATATACTGGTCGAAAACGGCAGCGTCTGCACCGACTTCACCCTCGACTCGGCCAAGAAAATGGCCGCCCGCACCGCCATCGGCGTCAAGAACGACGGCTCGCTCGTCTTCTACACCTGCGACGAGGCCGGCAACTCCGAGGGTCTGACGCTCGCGCAGCTGGCCGAGCGGATGCAGGCGCTCGGCTGCCGGACCGCGCTGAACCTTGACGGCGGCGGCTCGACGGCCGCGGGCGTCACCTACCCCGGCTACGCCTCCGGCGCGACGGCCAACGTCCCCTCCGACGGTAAGCTGCGCGAATGCGCGAACTTCATCTTCCTCGTCCGCCAGAAGAAGGACGCGGGCACGGCCTCGAAGCTCTACCTCTACCCCTTCGGCGGCTATACGCTGCCGGACGCGAAGATCGCCCTGGCCGTCAAGGCGGCGGACAGCAGCTACATGGCGGCCGCCGTCCCGACGGACGTCACCCTCGGCGGCACGAACGTGACCGCCGCGGGCGGCAGCTATGTGACCGTCGACCACGGCGCGAAGGGCGCCGCGACCGTGACGGCCGCTGCCGGCGGTCTGCGGGCCACGGCCAGCTTCGCCATCCCGGAAGCGCTCACCTCCATCACCATCAAGCATGAGGGCAAGAACACCGCCCTTTCCTCCCTCCGCGTCGCCGGCGGCAGCACGACGGAGCTGACCGCCACCGGCTGGTACTACGGCAACAAGGTCTATTCCGCCGATACGAGCTTCACCTGGTCCGTCTCCGACGCGCTCGGCACGATCGATGAAGACGGCACCTTCACCGCCGTCCAGACCGGCAGGGACGTGACCGGCACGCTCACCGTGACCTACGGCGAGACGAACTGCACCCTGCCCGTGACCGTCGGCTCCTCGCAGCCGTTCGATGACACGAAGGGCCACTGGGCCGAGAGCTACATCACGGAGCTTTACTACGCGGGCACGCTGCAGGGCTCGGAGAAAAACGGCAAGCTCTATTACCGCCCCGACGCGAGCATGACGCGGCAGGAGTTCATCGTCGCCATGATACGCTATCTCGGCACCGACCTGAGCGCCTACGCCTCCGTCCAGCTGCCGTTTGACGACAGCGGCAGCATCGCCTCCTGGGCCAAGAGCGCCATGCAGGCGGCCTATCAGCTCGGCTATCTGACCGGCTCGAAGACGAACGGCAAGCTGCTCGCCAAGCCCGGCTCCACCATCTCGCGGCAGGAGGCCATGACGATCCTCTCGCGCACGAAGGACTTCGCGGACGCCGATCTCAATGTGCTCTCCGCCTTCTCCGACAGCGGCAAGATCGCCGACTGGGCCCGCACCGCCCTGGCGCAGATGACCCAGCAGAAGATCATCTCCGGCTCCAAGGGCAAGCTGAACCCCACCGGCAAGGTCACGCGTGCAGAGGTCGCAAAGATGCTCTATATGCTCTCGGAGCTGTAAGCCGCTATGGACAAAACGCATATGCAGATACATTCAAGATACCGGACGGCCCGCGCATCCTGCTGTTCTGGACGCTGTTTATCGGCGTCGGCGCGGTCGCAGGCGCGGCCGGGATGCTGCTCGACCCGAGCGGCCGGGCGCTGGGCATGGACGCGATGCTCCCCTATTTTCAGGTGCTTCCAATGGCAAGCATCCTGTTTCAGGGCTGCATGTTCTTCGTGTTGACCCAGGAAGCGAGCGCACTTTGAAGCCCCGGGCTGATCTGGTCCATTGCCGTCTCCCCCATTCTTACGCCTTCAGTGCCAGAAGGCGCACAATTGCGTCCATGGTTGCTTCAAAGTTCTGTCTGGTCTTGCCGCGAGAGATATCAAAGCTCTCGGCGCGGCGGTTGATGCTGAAAATGGCGCTCACACCCATCTCATAGCCGCCCTCTGCGCCGTCTCCGACGGAGCCGACGATGACCGTGACCGGAACATGCTTCTTCGCGGCTCTTCCCGCGATGCCGATGACCGCCTTGCCGTGCAGGCTCTGGCTGTCCATCTGCCCCTCGCCGGTAAAGACCATGTCAGCGCCCGCAAGCAGCTCGTCAAACCGGACGCACTCGAGGACGGTCTCAATGCCGGACTGGAGCTTGCCGCCCAGAAATGCGACGATGCCTGCGCCGAATGCGCCCGCAGCGCCAGCACCCGGCATGTTTGCAATATCTGCCCCGGTTTTCTGCTGCATGAGATTTCCGAGATGGACGAGATTCCGGTCCAGAAGCGCGACCATTTCTTTATCCGCGCCCTTCTGGGGCGCAAAGACGTATGCCGCGCCCAGCGCACCGTACAGCGGGTTGTCAATGTCGCACATGACGGTCAGGGGCACATCGTCCAGCGCCGGATGGCGGCGGGAGAGGTCGACATCCGCGATGTCCGCCAGCGTGATGCCGGTGGGCACAAAGCTGCGCCCC
>OIWV01003413.1_pt1 | contig 10385 bp, 5 predicted proteins | sample 1587751 | NCBI WGS metagenome assembly OIWV01 (sample SAMEA3888913, study PRJEB22519) | human gut metagenome | biome: human gut; feature: human-associated habitat; material: faeces | place: Denmark | collected 2010 | reverse complement strand
CCTCGAACAGCTGGCGGGGGATGTTCTCCTTCAGCTTTTCGCACAGCCGCCGGGCCCGGGGATAGGCCTTGTCCTTGTGGGCGATGAAGCTCAGGGCGTCCACGCCGTCGCCGTTTAACAGCAGGTCCACCTTCACCAGCTCGCTGGGCCGGTAGCCGGACAGCTCATAGTCCAGGGAGGCATAGCCCTTGGTGTTGGCCTTCAGCGTGTCGAAAAAGTCATAGATGATCTCGTTGAGGGGCATCTGATAGTGCAGCTCCACCAGGTGGGTGTCCAGATACTGCATGTCCTTGAACTCGCCCCGGCGGTCCTGGCACATGGGCATGATGTTGCCCACATACTCGTTGGGGGCGATGATGTTCACCTTGACGTAAGGCTCCTCCGCCCGCTCGATGAGGGAGGGGTCCGGGTAGTTGTGGGGATTGTCCACCGTCACCATTTCGCCGTTGGTCTTGTAAACGTGGTAGATAACGGAGGGGAGGGTGGTCACCAGATCCAGGTCAAATTCCCGTTCCAAACGCTCCTGAATGACCTCCATGTGGAGCATTCCCAGGAAGCCGCATCGGAAACCGAAGCCCAGAGCCGCAGAGGACTCCGGCTCGAAGCTCAGGGATGCGTCATTCAGCTGCAATTTTTCCAGCGCGTCCCGCAGGTCGGGGTACTTGGAGCCATCCTCGGTGTAAATGCCGCAGTAGACCATGGACTGGGCGGGCCGGTAGCCGGGCAGAGGTTCGGCGGCGGGGTTTTCGGCGTCGGTGATGGTGTCGCCCACCTGGGTGTCCTTGACGTTTTTGATGGAGGCGGTGAAATAGCCCACCTCACCGGCCTGGAGGGCGTCCGTAGGCTCGTTGCCCAGGGGCTTGAGATAGCCGCACTCCAGAATGGTATACTGGGCCCCGGTGGCCATCATGCGCACCGTCTGCCCCCGGCGGATGGCGCCCTGCTTGATGCGGAACAGCACCACCACCCCCACATAGGGGTCATACTGGCTGTCGAAGATCAGGGCCTGCAGGGGGGCGTTGGGGTCGCCGGTGGGGGCGGGGACATTGTGCACCACGTCCTCCAGTACCGACTCCACGTTCAGGCCCAGCTTGGCGGAGATTTCCGGCGCATCCATGGCGGGCAGGCCGATGATGTCCTCCACCTCCTGCTTGGCCTTCATGGGGTCGGCGGCGGGCAGGTCGATCTTGTTGAATACCGGCAGAATCTCCAGGTCGTGCTCCATGGCAAGATAGGTGTTGGCCAGGGTCTGGGCCTCCACCCCCTGGGTGGCGTCCACCACCAGCACCGCCCCCTCGCAGGCGGCCAGGGACCGGGACACCTCATAGTTGAAGTCCACGTGGCCCGGGGTGTCGATGAGGTTCAGGGCGTAGATCTCGCCATCCTTGGCCTTGTAGAACAGGTGCACGGCCCGGGACTTGATGGTGATGCCCCGCTCCCGCTCCAGGTCCATGTTGTCCAGAATCTGGTTCTCCATCTCCCGCTCCGGCACGGCGTCGCACAGCTCCAGCAGCCGGTCCGCCAGCGTGGATTTACCATGGTCGATGTGGGCGATGATGGAAAAATTGCGAATATGGGATTGTTCAAACATTTGCGTTCCTCCTCAGGGGAATAACAAGTTATATTCCCACCTATTATAACGGATGTTCCGGCAAAATGCAATTCCTGTTGCCGCCGGGAAGAAAAAGTGTTACAATAAAGGCACCCCAATTTTTGAGAGGAAAGGACGAACGCCATGAAGCTGAGTTTTTTCGGCGCTGACCAGTGCGTCACCGGCAGCTGCCATTGTCTGGAGGTAGGCGGCAAGCGCATCCTCATCGACTGCGGCCTGCAGCAGGGCCGGGACGAGGTGGACAACCGCACCCTGCCCTTTGCCCCGGGCAGCATCGACTATGTGCTCATCACCCACGCCCACATCGACCACTCCGGCCGGGTGCCCATGCTCATCAAAAACGGCTTCCAGGGCCGCATTCTCACCACCCGGCTCACGGCTCAGCTCATGAGCATTATGCTCCAGGACTCCGCCCACATCCAGGAGAGCGACGCCGAGTATAAAAACCGCAAGAACCGCCGGGCCGGGCGGCCGGAGGAGGAGCCCCTGTATACCGTGGCCGACGCCCAGCGGGTGCCGGAATTCATCGACACCTGCGAGTATGGCCAGCCCGTCCACCTGTGCGACGGGGTGGACGCCGTGTTCATCGACGCGGGCCATCTGCTGGGCTCCGCGTCCATCCGCCTGACCCTCACCGAGGGAGGCCAGACGAAAACCATCGTGTTCTCCGGCGATATCGGCAACGTGGACCAGCCCATCATCCGGGACCCCCAGTTCTTCACCGGGGCGGACTATGTGGTCATGGAGAGCACCTATGGCGACCGCAACCACACCGAGGTGTGGAGCTATACCGGCCAGCTGGCCCAGATCATCGATGAGACCCTGGGCAAGGGCGGCAACGTGGTGATCCCCTCCTTTGCCGTGGGCCGCACCCAGGAGCTGCTGTATTTCATCCGGGAGATCAAGGATCAGGGCCTGGTGACCTCCGTGCCGAATTTCCCCGTGTATGTGGACAGTCCCCTGGCCAAAAGCGCCACCACCATTTTCTGCGGCGATCTGCGGGGCTATCTGGACCAGGACGCTCTGGAGCTGGTGAAGGACGGCACCCATATGTTCAACTTCCCGGGTCTGCATCTGACGGAGACCGTGGACGAGTCCAAGGCCCTGAACGAGGACCACACCCCCAAGGTCATCATCTCCGCCTCCGGTATGTGCGATGCCGGACGCATCCGCCACCATCTGAAGTATAACCTGTGGCGGGCGGACAGCGCCGTGGTGTTCGTGGGCTTCCAGTCCCCGGGCACCCTGGGCCGCACCCTGCTGGACGGGGCTCCCTCCGTGAAGCTGTTCGGCGAGGACGTGGCCGTCCGGGCCAAGGTGGTGAATTTCCAGGGCCTCAGCTCCCACGCCGACCACGACCATCTGCTGGACTGGATCGGCCATTTCAAGGAGCCCAAGCCCCAGCACGTGTTCGTGGTCCACGGCGACCGGGAGGTGGCGCCGGTGTTTGCCCAGACGGTGGGCCAGCTGGGCTTCACGGCCCACGCTCCCCAGTATACCGAGGAGTATGACCTGCTGACCTGCGCCCAGCTGGCGGCGGGCTATCTGCCCCAGCGCAAGACACGCACCTTCGAGGGTGCGCCCCGGACCAGCGCCGCTTATCAGAAGCTGGTGCAGCTGGGCGATTCCCTGGTGGGCCTTATCCGCCGCAGCAAGGGCCGGGACAACAAGACCCTGGCCTCCTTTGCCGAGGCCCTGCGGAAGGTCATGGAAAAGTTCGAGATTTAACCAAGTTTTGGAAACCTTTCAGGGGCGGACAGCTCTGTCCGCCCCTAATTTTCGTATGATTCGCACGAGAGGAGGGCGCTTATGCCCGCATTGGAGAAAAACCGCATTTACCGCGCCCATATCGACGGCTATTCCAGCGAGGGCCTGGGCATTGCCCGGATAGACGGCCAGGTGGTGTTTGTCCACGGGGCCATCCGGGGGGAGGTCTGCGACGTTCTGGTGATGAAGGTGCTGAAAAACGCCGCCTTCGGCAAGATCGCCGCCCTGGTGGAGCCCTCCCCGGCCCGCCGGACGCCGGACTGCCCCTACTACGGCCGCTGCGGCGGCTGCGACTTCCGGCATATGTCCTATGAGGAGGAGCTGTGGGCCAAGCGTACCCGGGTCCAGGACGCCCTGACCCGTATCGGCGGCGCGGAGATCACTGTGGAGGACATCCTGGGTGCGGAACAGCCCCTGCACTACCGCAACAAGAGCATTTACCCCATTTCCCCGGCGGGGGAGGTAGGTTTTTACCGGGCCCGCAGCCACCAGGTGGTGAATGTGGAGCACTGTCTCATCCAGAAGCCGGAGGCCGATGCTCTGGCTCAGGCAGTGCGGGACTATATCGCCCGGTTCCAGGTGGCCCCCTACGACGAGGCCACCGGCCGGGGCCTGCTGCGGCATCTGTATGTCCGCACTGGTAGCACCGGGGAATCCTTGGTGTGCCTGCTGGTCAACGGCTCCCGTCTGCCCCATGAGGAGGAGCTGGTGGCCATGCTCCGGGCCGCCGCGCCGAAAACCTGCGGCGTGGTGCTGGGGGAAAATACCCGCCGGGGAAACGCCATCCTGGGGGACCGGTACCGGACCCTCTGGGGCCGGGACTATCTGACGGACACCCTGTGCGGCCTGGAGCTGCGGCTGTCGGTGCCGTCGTTTTATCAGGTGAACCACGACCAGGCCCAGCGCCTGTATGAAAAGGCCCTGGAATACGCGGGGCTGACGGGCCGGGAGCTGGCGGTGGACCTGTACTGCGGCGCCGGGACCATCACCCAGGTGCTGGCCCGCCGGGCCCGGCACGTCATCGGCGGCGAGATCGTCCCGGAGGCCATCCGGGATGCGGAGGACAGCGCCCGCCGCAACGGCGTGGGCAACGTGGAGTTCCTGTGCGGCGACGCCTCCCGGCTGGCGGCGGAGCTGCGGCAGCGGGGCCTGCGGCCCGACGTGATCTGCGTGGACCCGCCCAGGAAGGGGCTGGCCCTCGACGTGGTGGAGGCAGCGGCCTCCATGGAGCCGGAGCGCATCGTCTATGTCTCCTGCGACCCGGCCACTCTGGCCCGGGATGTGGCCCGCTTCGCCCCCCTGGGCTACCGCCCCATCCGGGCCTGCGCCGTGGACCTGTTCCCCGGCACGGCGAACGTGGAGACGGTATGCTTATTGTCCAAACTTCAAAGCAAGGAACATATCGAGATCGAAGTGACTATGGACGAGATGGATTTGACTTCGGCTGAGAGTAAAGCAACCTACGAGGAAATCCGGGAATACGTTTTCGAACATACCGGACTGAAAGTCAGCCACCTCTATATCGCACAGGTGAAGCAGAAATACGGCATCATTGAGCGTGAGAACTACAATAAGCCGAAATCCGAAAACGCCAAGCAGCCCCAATGCCCACCGGAGAAGGAAAAAGCGATCACGGAGGCATTACGTCACTTTGGGATGATTTGAGGCAGATGTCTTAATCATTAAAGGAACGGTGAGGGTATGAAGTACAAAATTGCAATCTGCGATGACTCCGGTGCGGACAGACAGTTTGTTTTGAATATGGTGCGCGCTTGGGCCTCGTCCGCCGGTCACACGGTGCATATCGACGATTTTCCCTCCGCCGAGAGCTTCCTGTTCCGCTACGCAGAAGAAAGCGACTACGACATTCTCCTGCTGGATATCGAAATGGGCGCGATGGACGGCGTCACGATGGCAAAAGAGCTTCGCAAGAGCAACGACACGGTGCAGATCATCTTCATCACCGGCTATTCTGATTATATTTCAGAGGGCTACGAGGTGGCGGCGCTCCACTATCTGATGAAGCCTGTGAAGGAAGAAAAGCTCCGGTCGGTGCTGGACCGCGCCGTGGAAAAGATAACAAAAAACGAACGGGTCTTGCATTTCGAGGCCGGCGGAGAAATGGTGCGTGTGCCGATTTATCAGATTCGATATGCAGATGTGCTCGGCAACTATGTGACCGTTCACGCGCGAACGGATGTGACGGTGAAAATGACATTGGGCGAGCTTGAAAAGCAACTCGACGAGTGCTTCTACCGCGTGGGGCGCTCTGCGCTCGTGAATCTGACGCAGATCAGCCGCGTCACCAAGACGGAGATCCGGCTCAGCGACGGAACCGCCATCCCGCTGCCGAGGGGCGCGTATGAGGGCGTCAACCGTGCCATTATCAACATGAGGTAAGGCGTATGGAATTGTTTGCAAAGAAAATCGAAAAGCAGCTCGCCTCCTATCAGCAGGAGCTGATCGAAACGCATTACCGGGAGGTAGACAATATGTACCGCCAGATCCGCGGCTGGCGGCACGACTACCGCAACCATATTCAGACCATGAAGGCTTACGCTGCCGCGGGAGATTGGGACGCCATCCGAAACTACCTCGACCTGCTGGACACCGATCTGCAAACCGTGGACACGGTCATCAAGACCGGCAATCCCATGACCGACGCCATCTTGAACTCCAAAATCTCCCTTGCAAAGGCGAAGGGCATCGAGGTCGCGGCGGATGCCCACATCCCCGTCAGGCTGAAGTCCTCGGAGATCGATCTCTGCTGCATCCTCGGCAATCTCTTTGACAACGCCATTGAGGCCAGCATGAAGCTGCCGGAGGATAAGCGCCTCATCCGGGTCTATATGGATATGAAAAACACCCAGCTCTACATCTCCTTCACCAACTTTACCGCCGGGAAGAAAATGCAGAAGGAGGGAGGGCTGTTCCGCAGCACCAAGGGCGAGGGGCATGGCTTTGGCCTTGTTCGCATCGACGCCATCGTGGAGCGGCTGGACGGATACATCAGCCGCAACAGCGAGGACGGTGCATTCACCACTGAAATACTGCTTCCGCAGGAGTGAGAGCTGCAATTCATCCCCCGGAAAAAGCGATTCGTCCCCGGAATCAACCGGGGACGATTTTTTTCTGCTATGCTATGCGCGTGAGGTGAAACGACATGAAACACAGAGAAAAACCGAAGTACAGCGTCCGGCAAAATGTCTGCTTTATGGTGCGGACCGCTTGGGAGAAGCGCAGGAGAGTGCTGCTCCTTTGCGTTGTGGTCGCGGCCATCAAAGTGGCGTTGGATTTGGCGCAGCTCTATGTCACACCGGAAATTCTTACGAGGGTGGAGCAGGGCGTTCCCGTGGGGGAGTTGCTGACAACTATCGGATTTTTCACAGCGGCACTTCTTCTCTTACAGGGGGCTGCGGCGTATTGCGATGCCATCCGGATGCCCGGTGAGGTCGATGTTCGCTGTGCCATCATCCGCATGATCTCCCGGAAAAGCTGCGAGACCTCCTACCCAAATGTCCACGACTCCAAAATTCTGAAGCTGGAGGAGCAGGCGCAGCGGGCCACCAGCGGCAACGACGATGCGGCGGAGCATATTTGGCGAACGCTGACGGAGCTGCTGGCAAATCTCGGCGGCTTTGCCGTATATCTGCTGCTGTTCTCCCGCTTGAGCCGCTTTTTGATCCTGCTGGTGGTGCTGACCGCCGCAGCAGACTTCTTCGTTTCCCACTACATCAGTGAGTGGGAGTACCGCCACCGGGATGAACGGGAACAGTATGACAAGGAACTGCACTATTTTCTGACGCAGCCTCGGCAGATACAGCTTGCCAAGGACATCCGCGTCTTTGGTTTAGTCCCTTGGCTGCGGGAATTGCGGGAAAAATCCATGAAGGCACTCTCCGCCTTCATCGCCCGCCGGGAAAGGACTTATCTCTGGGCTAATGTGGCTGACGTGGCGCTGACGCTTCTTCGCAACGGCATCGCGTATGCGTATCTGATTCGGCAAACTCTGGTACATGGCTGGCCTGCATCGACATTTTTGCTCTACTTTACCGCCGTCAGCGGCGCTGCATCGTGGGTGACCGGCATCCTGACCCAGTGCAGCCAACTGCATAAGGAGAGCATCGACCTGTCCAAAATACAGGAATATCTGAACATTCCGGAGCCGTTTCAGTTTGAGGGCGGAGCGCAGCCGCCCGCAGCCGACGGATATGAGCTGCGGCTGGAGAACGTGTCCTTCCACTATCCGGGCACGGAGAGGGATATTCTCAGACACATAGACCTGACCATCCATCCCGGCGAAAAGCTGGCGGTGGTGGGCTTGAACGGTGCGGGCAAGACCACCATGGTTATGCTGCTTTGCGGCTTCTACGACCCCACCGAGGGGCGCGTGCTGCTAAACGGGCAGGATATTCGTGAATTTGACCGCAGCGCGTATTACCGCCTGTTTTCCGCTGTATTTCAGGGGTTTTCCATTTTGGATACCACCATTGCGGAATGTGTTGCCCAGACCACCGAGCATATCGACAGAGTAAAAGTCGATCACTGCCTTGCACAGGCCGGCTTGACAGAGGCTATTGCCAAATTCCCCCAAGGGGTGGATACCCACTTTGGCCGGGAGGTGTATCTGGACGGCGTACAGCTCTCCGGCGGCCAGACCCAGCGGCTGATGCTGGCGAGAGCGCTTTATAAGGACGGGCCCATCCTCGTTCTGGACGAGCCTACGGCGGCGCTGGACCCCATTGCGGAAAACGATATTTACCAAAAGTACAGCGATATGACGGCAGGTAAGACCTCCGTGTTCATCTCCCACCGGCTGGCGTCTACCCGCTTCTGTGACCGCATCCTCTTTATAGCAGACGGCGGCATCGCCGAGGAGGGTACCCACAAGGAGTTACTGGCAAAGGGCGGTGCTTATGCGGAGCTATTTGCCGTGCAGAGCCGCTATTATCAGGAAGGAGGTGTGCAGGATGAAGAAGAAAGCTGAGGGCATGAGCCTGCGGGAGACCTTTGCCATCCACCGCCGGGCGGCACGAGATATGCGCCGGATCGCACCGGGCTGCTTTATGCCGTTTATCCTCTGTGCTGTTGTGGAGGCAGCATCGCCCTATGCGGTCATCTGGCTCTCCGCCCGGCTTGTCGATGAACTATCCACCCTTCGCAGACCGGAGATTCTGGCCAAATGGGTCCTTTGGATCGTAGCGGTCAGTGCTGCGGCAGAGCTGCTCAAGGCCGTGCTGGAGAGGTGGAAAAATGTCCGGAGCGAACTGCTTGACAGACAGAAAGAAGTTTTGTATACCGAGAAATTTCTGCGGATGGATTATGCCGACTGTGACAGGCAGGAAACACGTGATCTGTTCTCTCAGATCCGGCAGAATGCCGACTGGTCCGGTTGGGGCTTTGCCCATCTCAAGCTGTACTATACGCAGGCAGTCCAAGGCATCACCGGCATTTTAGGGGCTGCCGCCTTGACGGTGAGCCTGTTCACCCGGCAAGTCCCGACCTCGGCGGGAAAATTGACCACTCTCAATCACCCGCTTTTCCTTGTGGGCATCCTTCTGCTGATTGCCGCCGTTACCTGCCTTGGTCCGGCGCTGGTCGGCAGAGCCTATTCTGCCTGGAACACGCTGGCAGAGCAGGTATGCTTCGGCAATCGCGTGTTCAGCCACTTCGTTTTCATGCAGCCGGGGGACAAGGAAAAAGACATGGATCGCAGAATGTACCGCCAGAGCGAACTGGCGGAGCATTATGTCCGCACAGTGAATATCTTCGGCGTCGGCTCTCCCGTGGCAAAGGCGTCCCAAACCACTGTGGGACTGAGCAAGGCGCTGGCCGCCTCTCTATCCGCTGTTCTCTCCGGCGTTGTGTATGTGTTCGTATGCTTGAAGGCGCTGGGCGGTGCCTTCGGCATCGGCAGCGTGACCCAGTATGTCAGCGCCGTGACCACATTTTCCGGCAACGCCGCCCTGCTACTGAGCACCGTCAGTCATATGCGGGCCAATGCTGAGTTCCTCAAGGCCATCTATACGTTTCTCGACATTCCCAATTCCATGTATCAGGGGAGTCTCACCACCGAAAAGAGGTCGGATCGTCAGTATGACGTGGAGTTTCGGGATGTATCCTTCCGTTATCCCGGCTCGGACATCTGGGCGCTGCGCCATGTGAATATGAGGTTCAAGGTCGGAAAAAGGCTTGCCATCGTGGGCGAAAACGGCAGCGGCAAGACCACCTTCATCAAGCTCCTGTGTCGCCTGTACGACCCGCAGGAGGGGCAGATTTTGCTCAACGGCATCGACATCCGCAAGTACCGCTATGACGATTACATGGGAATATTTTCCGTGGTATTTCAGGATTTCCAGCTCATCTGCCAGCCTTTGGGTGCGAATGTGGCGGGCAGCATGGAATATGACCGTGACCGGGCAAGGAAAGCTCTGATCGATGCAGGCTTCGCAGACCGTCTTGCAGCGATGGAAAAGGGTCTGGACACCATGCTTTACAAAAATCTCTCCGAGGACGGTGTCGAGGTTTCCGGCGGCGAGGCGCAGAAGATCGCCATTGCCCGCGCACTCTATAAGGACGCGCCCTTCATCATCCTCGACGAGCCAACGGCGGCGCTGGACCCCATCGCCGAGGCAGAGATCTACAGTAAGTTCGATGAGATCGCAGGCAATAAGACTGCCATCTATATCTCCCACCGCCTGTCCTCCTGCAAATTCTGCGACGAGATCGCCGTGTTCCACGAGGGCGCGGTCATTCAGCAGGGCAGTCACGCCGAATTGCTCGCCGATCGGGGTGGCAAATACTACGCGCTCTGGAACGCACAGGCGCAGTATTATACGGAGTGAAGCTGCTCTGTGCGTCAGAAAGAAACCGCTGTAATCCCCATCCCGCGCAGGATGGAGATTACAGCGGTTTTGTGTTTTCAGAGCAGACATTGCAAGCTGCATTTTGGCAGTTTGTATATGCACCTGCGAGGAAAATGAGGGATTGCAAAGGGAGGTCTCGC
>OIWV01003411.1_pt1 | contig 10389 bp, 8 predicted proteins | sample 1587751 | NCBI WGS metagenome assembly OIWV01 (sample SAMEA3888913, study PRJEB22519) | human gut metagenome | biome: human gut; feature: human-associated habitat; material: faeces | place: Denmark | collected 2010 | reverse complement strand
GTGCCCTGCGTCATCCTGCGCGCCATGAGCGACAACGCCGACGAGGACGGCCACGAGGTGCTGGTGGTGAAGAAGTTCAGCATCGCCGAGTACGTAGCTACCGCCACCAGGATCGTGGCGGCCATGGTGGAAGCACTCTGAGCAGCCGGAGCGGCCTTTACAGAAACTGCTCCAGTTTCAGCCGGTTCTCTTCCTCCAGATCCTGCAGCTTCTGCATCAGGCGCTTGGAGCCGGGAGCCGCATCGGGATAATCCTTCTGGCTCTTGATGCAGTCCATCACGCCCTGACTGCTTCCCTCGCTGAGCATTTCGGCCAGATTGCGGGTGGATCTGTCGGTGAGCGTTTTCATGCCGATGCCCATTTTGGTGTTGAGCTTTGCCATGATGCTCTGGCCCTGAGCCGTGCCGCCGCAGGCCTCGATGGCGGTGTGGGCCTCCTGATTCAGTTCCCGGTAGAGGTTCCGCTCCCGCAGAAGCTCGGCCCGGAAGGCAGGGTCCTCGGTCATGGGCACGATCTGTTCCAGCGTGTTCTTGCCCATCTCCGTGTTCTGCACCACCGCTTCCAGCAGATTCAGGTTATCATTTTTCTGATTTTCCATACAAAAATCCCCCTTTGTGGCACTAGCTTGTACCGCAAAGGGGGATTTTATGCATTCGGTTTATTTGCTGCAGATCTGGTCGCCGCCGGCGGTCTGGGCCGCCTTCAGGCGCTGTTCACACAGCTGATACAGTGCGTCCCAGTTTTTGCCCCGCACCTCGCCGGTGCAGGCGCAGCCGATGGACTGGGTAAAGGGCACCCGGCGCATCAGGCCCACCGATGCCACACACGCGCGGGGCATCTCGGCATAAATGCCGTTCAGCTCCTCGGCCAGCTCTGCGCAGTTCTTATCCGCACAGCCAATGGCAAACAGCGTGTCCGTCAGGCGGCAGACCACCCGCTCTGCAGGGCGGTCGTAGTACTTTTTCCACTGGTTGGCCACAAAACAGACCAGCTGGTTCATCACGGCATCGCCCTGCCGGGCGCGCATCCCGTCCTCATCGTCCAGCGCCACCAGCGCCAGCGAAGCACAGCGGTGGGCATCCGTCCACTCATCCAGCCGGGTGCAGAACTCCGTTTCAAAATAGCGGCGGTTGAACACGCCGGTCAGGAAATCGTGATTCATATCGTCCCGGCAGAGCTCCCGCTCCCGCGCGGTCATCCGATCCTCCGGCAGGTCGCTGCCCGCCAGCGGAGCCGTCATCTGCAGCTGCCAGAGCTTGCCGTCCGCCTCGATCAGGCGGCGCAGCACGCAGTCCACCTGCCCATTGCGCAGGACATAATCCACCTGCAGGCCATCGTCCTGCCAGGTGTCCGCGGCCTCCTCATCGGCTTCCGTCAGGGTCACGTCCTCAAAGGCGGTCTGTGCGTTTTCTGCAAAGGCACGCAGATCCTGTTCCGTCCATTCTTTTTTCATGCGTTTTTCCCCATTATCCGGTGCCGGACTCTCTCCCTTCCGGCACAGCTTTGCCACATGGCCGCTAAAAGCGCAGCCCCATTACCGGAATTATACCATCTTGTGCCAGGCGTTTCCAGCAAAACGCACAAACTTTAACGTAATTTTTTACATTTTCGTCAAACTGCTAAACACACTCCGGGTTTCCGGCCCGGTTATGTACGGCAGTACACGGCGCACTCCGCCAGAATGCGCTTGGCCAGCGCGGCAGTGTCGAACCCATCGGCGGCGCGCCAGCTCCAGTTTCCGCCCAGCTTGCCGGGGCTGTTCAGGTGGGCTTCCTCGCCCAGGCCCAGCCAGTCGGCCATGGGGATGATGGCACGGTCGGCCACAGAGCCCAGCGCAGCCCGGAGCAGCGCGGTGCGGGCCGCCTCTGTTTTGACAGCGGCCACCTCCTTTGCGGTGGGCTGACAGCTGGTCAGATGCAGGTAGGCGGCGGCCACAGCCTTCTCCTTGGCCGATGCGCTCTCGTCCCACCAGGCGGTCAGCGTCGTGTTGTCGTGGGTGCCGGGGTAGACCACGCTGTTCTTGACGTGGTTGTGGGGCAGGTACTCGCTGTCCCCGCCGCCGAACGCGAACTGCAGCACCTTCATGCCCGGGAAGGTGCTGTCTGCCAGCAGCTCCCGCACACTGGGGAACAGCTCACCCAGATCCTCGGCGATGATGGGCAGCTTGCCCAGCGCACCTTCCAGCGCGTTGAACAGCTCCATCCGGGGGCCGGTCTCCCACTTGCCGGTCTTGGCGGTAGTGCTGTCTGCCGGGATGGCCCAGTAGGTATCAAAACCGCGGAAGTGGTCGATGCGGAGCAGGTCATAGATGCCCAGCGCATGGCGGACACGCTGGATCCACCAGGCATAGCCGGTCTGCTTATGGTAGGGCCAGTTGTACAGCGGGTTGCCCCAGAGCTGGCCTTCTGCCGAGAAGTAATCCGGCGGGCAGCCTGCCACCCGGGCAAAGCCGCCGTCTGCATCCAGCTCAAACAGCGGGCCGCCCACCCAGGCATCCACGGAATCTGCCGAGACATAGATGGGGATATCGCCCAGGATCTGCACGTTGTTGGCGTTGGCGTAGGCTTTCAGCTTCTTCCACTGGATGCTGAACTCGTACTGCAGAAACTTCCAGAAGCCGATCTCTTCCTCGTTCTCTGCCTTAAAAGCTTCCAGCGCCTGCGGCTCCCGCTTGCGATACTCCCGGGGCCACTGGGTCCAGCTCTTCATGCCGTTGGCGGTCTTGAGGGCCATGTAGAGGGCATAATCCTCCAGCCAGCCCTCGTTTTCCAGCGTGAAGGCATAGTACGCATCCGGATAGTAATGGGCACAGCCGTGCTGGCCTGCACACTGCCTGCGCCAGGCGGCGTAGGCGGCACGCAGGACCTTGTAGCGGCTGGTGTACAGGGTGCCGTAATCCACGTTCAGCGGGTCCTTGCCCCAAGGCTCGGCCTTGAGCTGGGCGGCTGTCAGCAGCCCCTCGGCTTTCAGAGCATCCAGATCAATGAAATAAGGGTTGCCCGCAAAGGCAGAGCAGCTCTGGTAGGGGCTGTCCCCATAGCCCGTGGGGCTCAGGGGCAGGATCTGCCAGATCTTCTGGCCTGCCGCCGCAAGGAAATCCACAAATTTTTCTGCCTTTTTGCCAAAGCAGCCGATCCCGTAGGGGCCGGGCAGGCTGGACACCGGCATCAGAATACCACTTTCACGCATTGTAAATCCTTCCTCGTCTCAAACTTTTTTGCTGGGGCTTGTCTGTTTTCTATCATAACATAACCGCAGACTATTTTCCACAGGCAAAAAACGTGGTATACTTGTTTTTATATTAGGAGGTGCTTATGCAGCCAACCGAAAAATACTATGAACACGATGCCTACCGCCGGGAGGCGGTGGGGCATATTTTAGCCGCAGAGCCGGACAGCCGGACCGGCGGCGGGCGCATCGCGCTGGACGGCACGGTGTTCTACCCCGAGGGCGGCGGCCAGCCTGCCGACCGGGGCACCCTGACCCTTGCCGACGGCACGGTGCTGACCGTCACCGATGTCCACGAGCAGGCGGGTGTCATCTGGCACATGGTCACTTCCCTGCCCGCCGGGGCGGTGCCCGGGGCCGAAGCGGCACAGGCCATCGACTGGGCATGGCGGTTCGATAAGATGCAGCAGCACACCGGCGAGCACATCCTCTCCGGCATCCTGCACAGCATGTTCGGGGCCGAGAACGTGGGCTTCCACATCGGCTCCGATGCCGTGCGGATGGACACGAGCATCCCCATCTCCGCCGAGGGGCTGAAAGCGGCCGAGACTGCCGCCAACCGCATCATCTGGGAGAATGTACCGGTGAACATCACCTACCCCACCCGGGAGGAGCTGGCCGCCCTGACCTACCGCTCCAAAAAGGAGATCGAGGGGCAGGTGCGGATCGTGACCATCCCCGGGGCGGATGTCTGTGCCTGCTGCGGCACCCACACCGCCTTTACCGGCGCGGTGGGCCAGATCAAGATCCTGGCCGCCGAAAACTATAAGGGCGGCGTGCGCCTGAGCATCGTCTGCGGCGGGCGCGCGCTGGAAGCCGCACAGGCCATGCGGGCACGGCAGGCAGAGATCGGTGCCCTGCTCAGCGCCAAGGCCAGCGAGACGGCCAACGCCGTGCACCGGGTGTATGACGAGTACACCGCCCTGAAATTCACCCACTTCGGGCTGTGCAGCCAGCTCTTTGAGGCGCTGGCCGCGCAGGTAACGCCCGGTGCGGATGCCATCCGCATCGTGCCGGGGCTGGACCCGGACGGCCTGCACCGGCTGGCTGTCCGCCTGACCGAAGCCACCACCGGCCTGTGCGCGGCCCTGACCCCCAACGAAAAGGGCACCGGCTACTGCCTTGCCCAGGCGGGCGGCGATGTCCGTGCCCTGACCAAAGCCCTGAACGCCGCCCTCAATGGCCGCGGCGGCGGCAAACCCGGCATCTGTCAGGGAAGCTGCGCCGCAGAGCCGGAACAAGTGAAAGAATTTTTGAGAAAGACGAAATAACTCCTTCCGTCATCGCTGCGCGATGCCACCTCCCTCAATGAGGGAGGCTTTGGCTGTACGGAAAGCTTTCCCTCTTCGCCAGTGGCTCCCTCGCTGAGGGAGCTGCCGCCGAAGGCGGCTGAAGGAGTCACACAACATCAAGGAGAATTACAAACTATGAGAATGCGTTTCAAACCCTACGCCCACGATGAGCTGATGGCCGCCGATTTCCACGTCCACGAGCCCCTGATCTGGGGCGGCAAGTGGCACGCACAGTATGCCCGCCCGGAGCAGCCCTTTGTGCTGGAGCTGGGCTGCGGCAAGGGCGGCTTTCTCTCCCAGCTGGCCTGTGCCCACCCGGAAAACAACTATCTGGGCATCGACATCACCGACAAGGTGCTGATCCTTGCCAAGCGCAAGATCGAGGCCGCTTACACCGAGGCAGGCCGCCCCATCGACAACGTGAAGATCATGAGCACCGACATCGAGCGCATCAAGGGCGTGCTCACCGCCCAGGATACCGTCAGCCGCATCTATATCAACTTCTGCAACCCGTGGAGCAAGAACGCTTCCTCCAACAAGCACCGGCTCACCTATCCCCGCCAGCTCATCCAGTACCGCGAATTCCTGAAGGACGGCGGCGAGATCTACTTCAAGACCGATGACGACGACCTGTTCCGCGACAGCCTGGAGTACTTCCCCGCTTCCGGCTACGAGATCACCTGGAAGACCTTTGACCTGCACGAAAACGAGCCGGAGTGGAACATCCGCACCGAGCACGAGGGGATGTTCACCGAGATGGGCATCAAAATCAAGGCCCTGATCGCCAGAAAGCTGCCCGGCGATGCCGCCGTGACCTGGATCGAGCCCAAGGTCCTGAAAAAGAGGAAGGCTGCGGAGGAAGCCGCTGCCGCCGCAAGGGAGGAGTAAGATGTCCTTTTTTGTCAACACCATGGTCTGCGGCTTTTCGCTGTATCAGATCCTGGCGTTTTTCCTGATCTACTCCTGCCTGGGCTGGTGCCTGGAGGTCATCTATGCCGCCGTTTCCACCGGCCAGCTGGTGAACCGCGGCTTTCTGAACGGCCCGGTCTGCCCCATCTACGGCTTTGGCATGATCATCGTGCTGTTCACCCTTTCGCCGCTGGCAGACAACCTGCTGCTGCTCTATCTCGGCGGCGTGATCCTGCCCAGCGTGCTGGAACTGGTGGGCGGCTGGGCGCTCTACAAGCTCTACCACACCCGGTGGTGGGATTACAGCGACTTCCCCTTCAACATCGGCGGATATATCTGCCTGGAGTTCTCCCTTTTGTGGGGCGTGGGCACCGTTGTGGTGATGAAGGCCGTTCACCCCGTGATCGCGGGCTTTGTGGCGATGGTCCCCCAGATGGTGGGCTTTGTCCTCATGTGCATCCTGTACGCCTGCTACGCCGCCGACGTGGTCGTGACCGCCTTTGCGGCCTCTGACCTGGCCCGTGAGCTGGATGCCCTGGAAAAGGTGGCCGACAGTATGCACGCCGTGTCCGATGCCATGACCGAGCTGCTGGGCACCACCGCCATGGATGTGGACCAGAAGATGGACGAGAGCCGCCTGCAGCTCAAGCTGGCGGCTGCCGAGGCCCGGGACAATGCCGCCAAACTGAGCCCCCGGGATGCCGCTGCCGCCCTGCGCGCCAAGGCCGACGAGGCCATGGAGGCTGCCCGCAAGTCCTCCCAGGAGGCCCGGCTCAATGCCTCTGAGGCCGCCACTGCCGTCAAGCTGGCTGCCAGGGGCACCGCAGAGCGCACGGCAGAGCTGCTCCGTCTGGAACAGCTGGCCGAAGAGCTGCAGGCCCGCAGCGAGGAGATGCGCGCCCGCACCCGGAGCTCCAAGTACTTTGGCAAGGGCCGTATGCTCCGCGCTTACCCCAAGCTGCGCCACGGCGAAAAGCACCGCTCTCTGGACGAGCTGCGGGAGCGTCTGAAGTACGAGCGCAGGCACTGACCCTGCCCGTTGCAGCAACCCCAAATGCCCCTGACCGGCTTCTTTCGGTCAGGGGCATTTTCATTTTGCCGCGTCCTCCATAAGATCAGGCAGATCTTGTGCTGCCGCAGGATTTTATTCTCATTATGTTTTCAACATTGTACGCCCCTTTTTTGTACACTCTTCCAAATCTTTTTTCGTCATATTGACAAAAAAAAAAAAAGAGTATCTTATCCTGTGCAATATGCTATTCCCGCTAAAAACTGAAGAATCGGCAAGCCAGTCGAAAGGCTGCGACGCAAAGCTACAAGGGCCTGTAATATGGCAGCCAGCCGCACGTTATTCTCTCCGGGTAAGGTAACACGAAACCTTGCACCTCCTTGTGAAGATGCGTCGGCTTCCCTTCAGGAGAGCGAGCGCGCAGCGGGTCTACAAGGGTTCAGAGCGTTGTACCAGCCGTTTGGCCGGTATGGCGCTCTTTTGTTTTGGCTGAAATAGAGAGAGTTTTTTGGGGAAAATTATTGAAAAGGAGTAAAATTTTATGCGATACAAACCACTTGCACTGCGTGTTCTTTCCACCGCAGCTATGCTTTCCATCGTGGCATCCTGCGCCGCTCCGGCCTTTGCGGCCACCTATGATCTGTACACCGGTGATGTTTCCGTCAGCGCGGAATCCGACGGTAAACAGTACGTCAGCCAGTGGACGGATGATGAACATACCCACTATGCCCAGAATGACAAAGGCAAAGACATCAATCACCTGGAAGACAATAACGTCACCCTGACGAGCAAAGGCGAGGAAACTAAGAACACCATTACGGTCAGCGCCGAAAAAGATCAGGAAGCCAAGGTCACACTGGATAATGTAAACATCGACACACGGGATGGAGACACCCCCTATGCAGAAGGTAATGCCGCTATGGTTGTAAAAGGTGCAGGTGATGTAACCTTGGAACTGGACGGCAGCAATGTTCTGACAAGTGGATTGTATAATGCTGGTCTACAGAAAAACGATTCCGATTCTACCGGCACGCTGACCATTCAGGATAGAAATGATAAAGCCGGGTCGCTGACCGCAACCGGCGGCATGGGTGGCGCTGGCATTGGCGGCTCCGCAGTTTCGTCCGATCATTACAATAACGGAACTGAAAATATTACAATCACTGGTGGCAAGATCACCGCAACCGGAGGTCAAGGGGCTGCTGGTATTGGCGGCAGTTATACACTTCCATCCAATGATCCCAAAAAAGATGTTAAGAATATAACCATTACTGGTGGAGAGTTAACAGTGACGGGCGGTACAGACGCAGCCGGCATCGGTGGTGGTTACAACTCCGAAGGCGATGTAACTGGCATTCATATTTCCGGCACAAAGAATACGACCATTACCGGAGGCAAGATTGCGGCTGCCATCGGCGGCGGTTCGTTTACGGACGTTCATGCCGGTAACAGCTATCTCGCAGGAACTGTCAGCGATATTAAAATTTCGGATGCAGATCTGACGGCCATTGCAGGGCCTTCCGGTGTAGCAATCGGAACAGGGCATGGCCATTATGTCGGAAATGATTTTGTTTCGATCACAGGCAATTCGCATGTTACGGTACAAAAGAACGAATCGATTCGCGATGGATCAAGCGGAATGATTACATATGTGTATGGAGACAGTGCATGGATCGGCATCGGCGGTGGTTGCAAGCTTCAGTCGAACACACCGATCCAATCCGAAGAGAAAGTGATTGATTTCCCTTGCCTTGTACCCGGCAGTTTGACCTATAAGGACAAAGATGGAACCATCGACCATGTGTTCACCGGCAAGGGACACCCGTGGGACGATGGCGTTGTCACCACCCCCGCTTCCTGCTTTACCGACGGCGTAATGACTTACACCTGCACAAAGTGCGGTGTTGTTAAAACAGAAGTGATTCCCGCAAAGGGCGCACACACCTGGGGTGAGTGGGAAACCGTGAAGGAAGCCACCACCACCGAGACCGGCCTGCGCCAGCGGGTGTGCAGTGTCTGCGGCGCGGTAGAGCAGGAAGAGATTCCCATGCTGACACCGGCAGTTCCGACTGCTCCGGCCGCTCCGACTGCTCCGACTGCTCCGACTGCTCCGACCGCTCCCACGGTTCCCGCAGCAGAGAACACCTCTGCCCCGGAGCTGCGTGTGCTTGCACCGGATAGCATCCCCCAGACCTTCACCGTAAAACAGAGCGGCACTGTGCGCACCTATGAAAGCCCCTATAACAGCGGCACTCTGACCGGCACCATGGAAACGCTGGAATACCTGCAGGAACAGGGCGCACAGACCATCGTGTTTACCACCAACCAGCGCACCAGCTCGTTCCAGATTTCGGAGCTACTGGCACTGGTGAACGAGGGCGATGTGTTCTACCTGAACCACATGGATGCCAACGAACCCACCCTGCTGGTGGTTGCTAACGACCACAGCGAGCTGCTGGGGTAACCCTTATTCCTTAACCATCCCCGAATATTCCCAAATATACGTAGAAGCGCCTCATCCTTCACCGGATGGGGCGCTTCTGCGTTGTAATGTGTCGAATTTTCTGTTATACTGTACCTGTCGGCCTTCCGACCTCGATCTATAAGAGGAAGGGGGTGATTCCTATGGATATTTTATTCTCTTTCATCCTGTCCGTCGCAGCGGGTGTGGTCAGCTACTACATCTGCAAGTGGCTTGAGGAACAGTTCAAGGCCGGTAAGCACTAACCCTTAGCAAGCAGGAAGCCCCTTTGACAGTCGCAATGTCAAGGGGGCTTCTTGTTGCTTTGGTGATCCTATGGATATCACCTTATTCTCTTTCGCACTCCTATTATATGCGTTGGAATGCCAAAAGTCAAGCGTTTTTCGTATACCCACAGCAAGCAGGAAGCCCCCTTGGTATTCGCAGTACCGAGGGGGCTTCTTGTTGCTTTGGTGGAACCATGGAATGGTTCCGTAGTCTCATCTACAACTTTAGTATATGCACTCCTGCGCAAAAAGTCAAGAGGGCCGCCACAGATTTTGTTTCGCATCTGCGCCTGTTTCAGCTTATCACGCCCACAGATCCTCGGGGTACAGGCCCTCCTGGGTTTTCTGGGCGATGGCGGCCACCACGGTGGGCTTATCCTCGCGGTAGGTCACGCCGTACCACTTATCGGTGCTCTTGAGCACGGTGACCGCTGCCTTGCCCTCATCGATGAGCTCGCTGGCCACGGTGGGCAGGAAATACTCGCATTTGAGGGGGTTCTTGGGCAGATTCTCACGCAGCCAGCCTGCAAAGCGGTGGTCGGCCTCGTCCAGGAAGCTCTTGCCGAAGCCCCACAGGTTCATGCTGACAGGTGCTTCCACCGGCAGGTCATCCGTGCCCTCACCGGTGAGGGAGGTGCAGCGGATGCCGCCCTCATAGGTCTCGATGCCGGTGCGCTCGGTCACGCTGTGCAGGGTGCCGTCCGGGTTCACCACGCAGACACCGCGGGAGACGGTGCCGTTCTCAGAGACGGTATTTTTGAGCAGGTAGCTCACCATGCAGTAATCGTAAACTGCGCCGTCCTGATGGGTGGACAGATACTCATAGATGACCTTGAAGGCCTCGGGGCCGTAGTAATCGTCCGCGTTGATGACGGCGAAGGGGCCATCGATGAGGTCTTTTGCGGCCAGCACGGCGTGGCAGGTGCCCCAGGGCTTGACACGGCCCTCGGGGATGGAGAAGCCTGCGGGCAGCTCATCCAGCTGCTGGAAAGCGTATTTCACGTTCATGCCCTGAGAGACGCGGTCACCGATGGCGGCTTTGAAAGCCTCCTCGATCTCGTGCTTGATGACAAAGATCACGGTCTCAAAGCCTGCGCGGTGGGCATCGTACAGGGAGTACTCCACAATGGGCTGGCCCTTGGGGCCCACCGGGTCGATCTGCTTCATGCCGCCGTAACGGCTGCCCATGCCGGCAGCCATGAC
>OIWV01003410.1_pt1 | contig 10391 bp, 6 predicted proteins | sample 1587751 | NCBI WGS metagenome assembly OIWV01 (sample SAMEA3888913, study PRJEB22519) | human gut metagenome | biome: human gut; feature: human-associated habitat; material: faeces | place: Denmark | collected 2010 | reverse complement strand
TAAAGCCCAGCGCAACGTCCGAGATGATGGAGAGCTTACTGACTGCGTCCATCGTCACAAAGCCGAGGCCGTCCAGTCCGAGTCTGCCAAGGCAGTACGGGCCGACCAGAATGCCGGCCACCAGATACGCTGTCACGGACGGAAGCCGTAGCGGCTTGAATACACGGGTCATGAGAAGTCCCGCGAGAATTGCAACGGAAAGTGACAAAAGAATGTTCATTTTTTCTTTCTCCCAACTTTTTTTGATACTCCATTCAGCGACTACCATTATAGAAGCTTTGCCCAAAATGTCAACATAGTTTTCATGTGAAATCAACAAAAACCGGCACTTTCTTCTCGAAAGCACCGGGCTTTGTATCTCTGTTTCGCCGTTATCCATCGATATGCCGCTGGATGCGGTTGATGATCATTTCCAGAGCGATCAGGTTCTTTCCGCCCTCCGGAACGATCAGATTTGCGTTTTTCTTGCTGGGCTCCACGAACTGCTCATGCATCGGCTTGACGGTCGTCAGATACTGTTCAATTACGGAATCAATGGTGCGGCCACGCTTTTTGACGTCGCGCCGGATCCTGCGGCAGAGCCGCACATCGGCGTCCGCGTCCACGAAGATCTTGATGTCCATTTCCTCGCAGAGGCGCTTGCTCTGGAAGATCAGGATTCCTTCCACAACAATGACCTTTTTCGGTTCGATGCGCAGAACCTCTTCGGCGCGGTTGTGCACCGTATAATCATAAGTCGGGCACTCGATGGCGACGCCCTGCTTGAGCAGGCGCAGATGCTCGATCATCATATCCGTATCAAATGCGTCGGGATGGTCGAAATTAATATATTGACGTTTCTCTACCGGCACATGGCTGTTATCTTTGTAATAAGAATCTTGAGGGAGTAATACGACCTCACCGGGAGGTAAACTTTCTATGATCTTTTTTACCACTGTAGTTTTCCCGGAACCAGTCCCGCCCGCTATACCTATAATTAGCATGATTTCTTATATTAATCCATATTTATGTTTATAAATGCAAAGGTAAGAAATATTTATAGTGGTAGTATTTCGCTATTAATAGAAAAAACGAGATAAAAAGAGCTGAATTCTATGTTGTATAGCATGTTTGTCTTAAATAAAGTTAATGATCAGGCTTTTCTTGTTGGAAAATTATGCTGCATAACATAAAGTCTCTATATTTGCACTGTGTTTTTCATGGTATTAGATTTAAGGTTAACAATGAGATTGGCTGTCCGTGACGGATGGCCTTTTCTTTTATCGTAGGTCACCTCAACAATAATGATCGTTAGATGCGTTCCCCATTGTATTCATGATTTATTACTGTAGAACCTTCCTGTTGGATAAAGGTATTATCGGAAGTAGCTTGTACGCCTGTATCCAAAGATCTTTTCACGGATGTGAAATGATCTTTTCACAAGGGTGAAACGATCGTATCACGAGCGTGAAAAGATCTCTTCACAGGTGTTAAAAGATTAGATCGTCCGGAGCTTGGCTATACTTTCCACCGTTCTTATCCCTTGTGTGAGGTTACTTGCGGCACAGATCTTCAATTGATTGTTACGATATCACGAGTCCATCCCCCTTATTTACTAAAGATGGGAATCAGATAGGTTAGTTTCGCGGATATTATTTGGCTGGAAGATTTAGAGAATGTGTCTCCTTTACGGCTATTGAACATATCGCCCAGCGCATAGTAATAACGACCTTCCAACAGGAAAGAGCCTATTCCGGTGCGGAGCTCGATTCCCGGTCCGCCGCAAAGCCCCCAATCGAACTTCTTTTGGACTTCCAATGTATGTTGTTCGTCCGGACGGTTCGCGTTCGGGTTCTCGCCATTAAGGTTCGACTCCGTGCTTTCGCTCAGCGCATAACCGATTTTAGGCCCTAGATTGACGAATACACGCACTCGCTTGCTTCCGAAATGGATGTGCGTCAAGAACGGAAGCTCCATATAGTTTACCGTACGGCTATATTTATATTGAGGTTTCTCCTCAAACTTCTCTTCCCATCCATGTTGGGTAAAGTTCAATTCCGCCTGTATGCCTAAATTGGGTTCCGTATTCCAACGTATCGTCGCTCCCCCGTTAAACCCAAGTTTCATCTTCGTAGGGACTTTTGGGGCAAAACTTACGCTAGAGAAATTTAATCCGAAGGACGCTCCAACCGCAAGCTCTTGCTTAAAAGTACTTTTCTGCGCATGGCAAATCGATAAGCTTGCCATGCACAGAAATATCGCTACAAATATCTTTTTCGTCATCATATCAATTATCTTACCTCACTGCGGGTTACCGTATAATCATTCTTGTAATGTACAATAAACAAGTTCGTATTGATAAAACCGCCCCAATTATTCACTCTATGGAAATCGAATCCGGTCTGGATGCTCTTATAATGGATCTTGTCTAAATTATTCTCGAAGTTCGAGCCATATTTATTGATGGCGCCTAGGAAATACATACCCGTGTCAAAGCCTAGGATTCCATATTTCGGGAATGTGTTGATTAAATTCTTGCTATACCAGTTTTTATAATCGGAATAAAAGCTATGGACTTCCGGAGATAAGTTGTCCGCATAGAAATTACTATAGATATAGGTGTTCAATGCGTAGAAGTCCTCCAGACACTCTCTTGTATAGGTCTGCCATTCCGGATAACCGAATAGGTTGACCATATAAGGCTCTTTCTCCTCCTCTTTCAACTCGGAAAGCATACGGAGCGGTGCCTTGATCTTATTCACCGCATCTAAGGAGGCGGAGGTTGGCAATACCACATTCCGCTTGTCCCTTACCATGGCTGCCTCTATATCCGTGGCGAAAGTATCCCCTTTATAAGTTACTTCCTTGAACGGGATATCGCGTTGCTGCATCTCCGTCTTGAAGGCTTTGATAAATTCCGGCTTTTCTTCTTTATCCTTTATATTGACAAGTATGATATTGTAATCCGAGAATAAATCGCATCCGGCTTGTGCCGCCTTGGAGTATAAATAGGAATGAGGTGTGTTTACTTGATAAACATTTGCGTTTGACAAGACATCATCATTCTTGGAGGTGAAAGGGATCACGTATTTGATATTATGCTTTTGGGCAAAATCAGCGATCAATCCGATTTGGTCGTTCTGTACGGCGCCAATGATCAAATTAGCGTTTGATAACGCATCTTCTTTCAATATCTCCTTGACTTTCTTCGTACCGTTTCCAGTATCATATACCGATAGCTCGATAGAGGTTCCCATATTTCGCAAGCTGTCGACCGCCAATAGCAATCCCTCGTAATATTCCACGAAACGGGAGGTCGCAGATGATTGCGTTGTCTCGTTCGTCATGAACGGCAACAATAAGGCGACTTGGATACGGTTCACCTTCTTTATATCTTTAGGAGTAGAGAGGAGGGCGTTCACCTCACGCTCTTCCGGCTGTCTTATGTTTTGGGTGATCACTTCTTCACTGGCTACCGGTATCTTGATAACCATGCCCGCTTTCACTCCGTTTTTCAGCTCGGGGTTGAGTCTTAAAAGCTCCACGCTGGAAATATCGAACTTCCGGCAGATACGGTACATGGTCTCTTTTTTCTGTATGGTATATTCCATTTCCTTCTGTACGGTCTTTTTTTCCGTAGTAGGCAAGGTTTCCAGTCGTGTCGGCGGGATCCGGATATTCTTACCAATCGTAAAGGTCGATGTGGAGAGACCCGGATTGGCGGCGATAATATCCGTAGCGGGCACTGAATATTTAATGGATAAAGAGTACAAGGTCTCTTTCGGCTGGATCGTATGGTATGTATAGTTATCTGCTTTGCCGGAAGGTGCGATAGCGGAGTCCTTCTGCGGGATTCTTAACGTAGAACCGGCCTTGATCCCTTCTTTACTTTCCGGATTCAACCGATAAATATCCTCTACGCTTACGCCATACATGGTCGCTATGGCGTATACGGTTTGTCCGCGTTCGATGGTATGATAAAATATATCGCTCCCTTGTTCGTTAGTAAAAATAACTTGCTTATTATTCTTTTGGGAATAAACGGTTACGCTCGATAAACTTAAAAAGAACGTCAATGCGTATATACTAATCTTGTTCATTTGCTGTTCGGAGTATTTTGTGACAAAGATAGTGAATTTTGCTTATCATGCTACGTATGTCCTTTTATTTCCCTAATTTTGGAACCGTAATTTTTAGACTATATATGCTAAAGAAGGAATTAAGAAAGATACTGTTATCGCTAAGTTTTGTGTTTGTAGCGGCTGTCTCGTGTGCCCAGTATGTGGTGACGGGAGGAAGTGGTAGCCCGATGAAAGCCACGCAGAGTTCCGGCGATTCCGCCGAGCGACTTGAGGTCTACTTGGTGTATGGAATGGATAACGTGACGATTAGTTATACCTCATCATCTTCTTCTTCGCATCAATGGTATCGTTATAAAACCAAGCGATTGGAGGCCGAGAAGGTGGCCTCCACCCAAAATGGAACTACTTCCACCATTCGGAATGTAGAGGAGGGATATGGCTATTTTGTCGAGGAAGGAGCCGTATCTCGTTACGTCTGGATCGTTGATTACAGCAAATACACCTTAAACATATCCAACCTGCATGTCTCCGATAATAGCGATCCATGTAGCGGATTGGTCTTGGCTGGGACAGGTACGATCCAACCTATTTATTATTATTGGCCGAATACGGGAACAAGACGTGAACTGTCTCGCCAATTTGATGTTATTTATAATACATTGGAATATAATTCGGATAAAAAAGAATATACCTCTAAACAAGAGACGGCGGTCATCGAGGGCAATTTGTTCGGTAAATCCATTCCCGCTCCTTGGTGTGATACGGAGATCTGTGTGAAAGGCGATTATTTCGCTCGTCATTTTGGAAAGGAGGTTACGCTTTGTATCGATGAATATCAGGCCGCTGCGGTAGATGCTCATATAGACACGTTGCTGATTGAGCAAGAGGCCCCGAATATGAATACGACGAAGAGCGGTTATTGCGCTCCCGCCACTGTTCAATTTTCGGCTATCGCGAATACGCCGACAGCCGCCCTGTTTAATTGGAAAATCTATCGGCAAGGGGAAGAAGATAATCCGGTTGTTCGTTTTACGGGTGAGGAGGTGGATTATACGTTCAACCAATCCGGGACTTTTATCATCAAGTTGGAAGTAAGCGACCAAAGCACTACTTGCAGCACGGAAGATGAGGTTCAGATTGATATCTCGGAGTCTTATCTGATGATACCGAACGCATTCTCCCCGGGTACCACGCCCGGAATTAATGATGAGTTCCGGGTTGCCTATAAGTCGTTGGTGAAATTTAAGGCATGGATATTTAATCGCTGGGGCCTACAGATGTATTACTGGACAGATCCGGCCCAAGGATGGGATGGAAAGAAGGGCGGTAAATACGTTCAGCCGGGTGTGTATTTTTATGTGATAGAAGCCGAAGGTTCCGATGGCATTAAGTACAAGGAAAAAGGCGATATAAACATTCTTAGACCTAAAACAATTCAAGATGAAAATGAGAATATCCAAGAATAATTTAGCTAGTTTTTTATGTGGAGGCGTCGTTTGCTTGACCGCATGTATCTCGATGAGTTCGAATGACGTGGAAAAAGTGATAGAGAGCCGTCCGGTTGTCTCGTCCATGACCCTGTCTCCGGATGTTCCGTCCTCGGTTCCTTTTTGTGGGAAACTAATCGATATTACCCGCTATGATATGCGGGAAGCCTATGACCGTGAATTGAGTAGCTTTACTTCCATTCTACGACGATGCTTCTGATCAAGCGGGCGAACCGTTATTTCCCGGTGATCGAGCCGATCTTGAAGGCGAACGGCATTCCCGATGATTTCAAATATCTAGCGGTGATAGAAAGCCATTTGGACCCCCGTGTATCCTCTCCGGCTCGTGCTGTCGGGATGTGGCAATTACTGGAGGGCACGGCAAGGGAGTATGGTTTGACAATCACCCCGACGGTCGACGAGCGTTGCCATGTGGAGAAAGCTACTGGGGCCGCTTGCCGCTATTTGAAAGCCGCCTATAAGAAATATGGAGATTGGGCGGCGGTAGCCGCTTCTTATAATGGCGGCATGGGACGTATATCCGGTGAGCTGGTCAAACAAGATGCGGATTCCTCCTTTGATCTCTGGCTGGTGGAGGAGACTACCCGTTATATTTATCGAATCATGGCGATCAAGCAAATTTTCGAGAATCCGTCGAAATACGGTTTTGTGCTTCGTGCCCGTGACCTGTATAAGCCGATCCCTACCGTAGACGTGGCTGTAAGCCAAGATATACAGAATCTGTCGGCCTTCGCTAAAGAGCATGGGATCACTTATGCGGACTTGAAACGTTTTAATCCTTGGCTCCGTGATCGGAAGTTGGTGACAGGTGGGAAGACCTATAAATTAAGCATTCCTCAAGAAAAGGATATGTATTATAAGACCCCGAATACGGAAGTATACGATTCGGCTTGGGTCGTGTCGGAGAATTGATCCGATTTTTATTGATACAAAAAATAAAGTGTTTCATTTAGATGGTATAACAGCCCATCGTAATGAAACACTTTTTCTATACTACTTCTCGTTTAAACTGATTCTGTCTATTAGTCAACGATCGTCACACGGTGACCGTTGAACACGTTCAATCCGAGTTTATTCATTACATACTTAATAGCAAGCTGTGCCTTTACAGAGTTACCAGCTTGGTCAATAGGAGGAGCGAATGCGGAAATACCGAATTGTCCGGGAAGTACACCCATGACACCACCGCCTACACCAGTTTTTGCGGGAATACCGGAAGTGTACAACCAATCACCGGTGTGTTCATAAAAACCTACGGTAGAGATCATGGAAGTGATCTTCGGAGATAACTCTGCATCGAATACTTGTTTCTTTGTCACAGGATTAAGACCTAAATTTGCGACCGTAGCGGCAGCGACAGATAGTTGCTTAGCCGTGATACCCAAAGAACATTGGCGGGTATACAGATCCAAAGACATATCCGGATCGTCATAAATGCGATTGTAATTCTTTAGCAACCAAGCGATGGAGCGGTTATTGAAGTTCGTTGCGGACTCGGATTTGTAGAGTTCGTCGATCAACTGCGGTGCGCTTCCGCATAAATCCGTGATATTGGCTACGATAGCATCCCACTTCTGTTTGGAATCACCGACAGGCTTCACCATACTACAAGCCGTGATAGCGCCGGCATTTACCAATGGGGTAGAAGGATGGTCGTTTTCCAATAGGATAGCGATGATGGAGTTAAATGGCAATCCGGTAGCGTCGGCACCAATTTTCTCCAATAATTCTTTCGCTCCGTATTGGCGCAGTACCAAGATAGCGGTGTGTACTTTCGATACGGATTCGATACCGAAACGATATTCGGAATCCCCCACCTCGATGGTTTGTCCGTTTAAAAGGCAAATACTGATTCCGAATAGATTTTTATTGATATTCGCCAGATAAGGAATGTAATCGGCATTCTTACCATCCGTATTTGTCTTGTAAAGATCGTAAGCCTGTTGAGCTACTTCCTTTATTTGGGCGATCGTTATTTTTTTGTCCATATATGAATTGGATTAAAGAAGGCGTGTATGAAAACACTGATAGTCCTTTCATGCACGCCTTGATGAATTTTGTTTTTATTTCTTAGCGTTGCTCATTGCGGTGTGAGTAAATACCTTACCCTTAACCGGAACGTTTTTGTCTTGAGCGATGCGAGTAGGAGTCGGATATTCAAGTTTCTCCAATGCCTCTACAGCGTTCTTGATATCACCTAATAACATATCGGCCATATCACGGCTGAAACCTTGACGAACTACGACACGCATAACCACGTAGTTATCCAGCTTCTTCGGTAGTGTATACGCTGGAACCATCCAACCGCTTTGTTGCAATTTATCTTGCAAATCGTAAAGTGTCCATTTGGCGTTCTTAGCGTAATCCGGTTTCATGTACCAAATAAACAATGGATTCACAACCTCGTTGCTGTAATTAACGAATGGGGCCATCTTACCGATTTCTTGGTGGATGTATTTCGTGATTTCCATACTGTTATATTGGATTTGTTTGTAGCCCTCGAATCCGAGACGGATAAACTGATAGTATTGTCCGAGGATTTGTGCGGCAGGACGAGAGAAGTTCAAACCAACCTGAGTGATATTCGCTCCAAGATAGTTTACGCTGAATGCCATTTCTTCCGGCAAATATTTCTTGTCTTTCCAAACAACCCAACCCAATCCCGGGTAAACCAATCCGAATTTATGTCCGGATGTGCTGATAGAAAGAACCCATTTCAAACGGAAGTCCCATTTTGTCTCCGGGCTTAAGAACGGAAGGATAAAACCACCGCTGGCGGCATCTACGTGGATAGGTATATCATAACCGGTCTTGGCATTGTATGCGTCGAGCGCTTTGTCCAAGGCTTCTACGTCATCGTTCAGTCCTGTCCATGTTACACCTTGGATAGGAACGATACAAATCGTGTTCTCGTCACACATCTTAAGCGCTTCTTCCGGATCAAGTGTCGTCTTGTCTAAAGTCAAGGGAACTTCACGCATTTCGATTTGCCATAGCTGGGCGAATTTCTCCCATACGACTTGGAAGCCAGTAGAGATCACGAAATTAGGCTTGTCAGTTGGTTTACCTTGTGCTTGTCTCTTTTTGCGCCAACGTAACCAAGCGGCTACACCACCTAGCATACAAGCCTCTGAAGAACCGATAGCCAAGGCTCCGGTTTTCCATTTTTCTTGCTCGGGAGAATTCCAAAGACTCGCCATGATATTAATACATTTGGCGTTCATAACAGCGATTCTCGGATACTCTGTTTCGTCAATATAGTTGATGTTGATAGCTTCGTTCATCAATTTGGTAGCATAATCGTCCATATAGGTGGTAACGAAAGTAGCCAGATTAAGACGAGGCTGGGTTTGGGCGAATGTTTCGTCTTTAACCATTTGATAAGCAATCTGCGGAGTGGTAGGTTCCATGGGAATGGTGTCTACCGGAGCAGGTTGCAGCATTTCGTTTGAACCAAACACGGCTGTTTTTGCGTCACCGTCTCTCAAATCACAATTACAATCTTTCATTTTTACTTAAAGTTTAGGTTAGTAATACAATGAAGAACGTGGGAGTTTCCCGCGTTTTTCTCCCTCAACATAGGGGTTGGTGAAAAGTTCCTTGATTTTATGTTTTTTAATGTAAGTAGGGGGAATACAAAAAAACGATGGGAATCATTGTACTATGAACGAAAAAGAGATACCTTTGTTTATACATAAAATCATTGGATGCCCGTATCCGATATTTTAGGGGTATGTAATTAAACAATAAGAAGGAAATATGAAGAAGCGTTATCCCATCGGCATTCAGAATTTTGATAAACTGCGTTTAGGAAATTAACATAGGCGTAAACTTTGACACTACCCGGCATAATATTTTGGAATGGAAAGTAAAGGAATAAACGATATGTCGCTTTGAACCAAACGTCTTTTGCCTTGTTGTGTATCTCATACAATAAATTACTACAAGTATGAAAGTACAGACAGGGCAGGGGACCATTCCCCTCATTACTTTAATAGGTATATTTTCCATTTCGGCATTAAATGCATTGCCGGGATTGGCGGTTTCTCCCATTTTGGGCGATTTGAATAAAATCTTTCCGTCTGCTACAGACTTGGAAATCCAGATGCTGTCCTCGTTGCCGTCACTTCTTATTATTCCTTTTATCTTGTTGTCGGGTAAGCTGACAGAGAAAGTGAACAACCTCTTGCTGCTGCAAATCGGCCTGGCCATCTTTGGGGTGAGTGGTATCCTTTATCTGCTCTCCAATAAGATGTGGCAACTGATAGCCATCAGCGCCATGTTGGGGATAGGGTCCGGGTTGATTGTTCCGCTTTCCACCGGATTGATATCCCGTTATTTTGTGGGAGCTTACCGTACGAAACAGTTCGGTTACAGTTCTGCCATAACCAATATCACCTTGGTACTGGCCACTACATTGACTGGCTATCTGGCGGAAGTGAACTGGCATTTGCCGTTTTTGGTTTATCTGTTTCCTTTTATATCCATTTTTCTTACTCATTATCTGAAGAAAGACCTCTCCAGCTATCATCCGTCTGATGATATTCCGTCTGATACCGCCAAAGAAATGGGCAAGAGGGGAATGAATGTCAAGGCCTTAATCAAGCTGATGGCTTTTTACGGTCTGGCTACTTATCTGGTAATCATTATCAGTTTCAACCTTCCTTTTCTGATGGAAGAGTACGGGCTTTCCAGTGGCAGGGCAGGAATATTGATTTCCTTGTTTTTCCTTGCTATCATGGCGCCGGGCTTTGTGCTGAACAGGATAGTGCAAGTGTTGGGGCGTCGCATCTATATGGTTTGTTTGTTGATGATAGCCTGC
>OIWV01003403.1_pt1 | contig 10404 bp, 10 predicted proteins | sample 1587751 | NCBI WGS metagenome assembly OIWV01 (sample SAMEA3888913, study PRJEB22519) | human gut metagenome | biome: human gut; feature: human-associated habitat; material: faeces | place: Denmark | collected 2010 | reverse complement strand
GAGGTCGGAAAACGAAAGTAGGAAGAAAACTGCTTCGTTTTCCTCCTACTCGATTGCCTTTTAATCGCCGATTCTCTTTATTATTTGTAATTTTGCAGTTACTAAATAATTCGTTTAATTTCACTTTAGAAAAACAAGACAATAGGTATGTTCAAAAATATATCAATCAAGATATTGGTGTCGTGCATTATAATATGTGTTGGCACATACATTCTAACCAAATCGATATCTATAACGGCGGGTGTGGCAATCCTTTTATATTGTATGGACCGCTTGTTGTCGGCTTGGGTGGAGAAGAAGGAACGTCAGTATTTTCATAAAGACGATGATAATGGCGATGTTTCCAAATAGATTAATATTAACTTTACAATCAACAATTTATAATGGATAAACTTATAGAACTATATAATAGCTGGCATAATTCTATGCCGGTGAATACAGAACGCTTGGCTGGTGCCGGCAGCAACCGCGAGTATTATCGCCTGTTTGATGAGGATGGCAATAGTGTTGTTGGTGTAGTAGGTACGAGCCGTGACGAGAACCATGCCTTTATTTATCTGTCTGAACATTTCACTCAACGTCAGTTGCCGGTGCCTCATGTACTTGCTGTGAGTGAAGACGGGCTGCGTTATTTGCAAACCGACTTAGGTAAGGTATCGCTATTTGATGCCATTAGCGGAGGACGCGAGGCTGGTGGACGTTATAATCTTGAGGAACAGGAACTGTTGAAGCGCACTATACGCCAATTGCCTAATATACAGATACGTGGCGCTCGTGAACTTGACTGGCAAAACTGCTATCCACAACCGGTGTTTGACGAGGACAGCGTGTTGTTCGACCTCAATTATTTCAAGTACTGTTTTCTTAAACCTTCCGACCTCGACTTTAACGAGTTAAAGCTTGAAGCCAACTTCCGTCTGTTTGCAAAGGATCTCACTTCCGAGGAATACGAGTCGTTTATGTATCGCGATTTCCAAGCTCGTAATGTGATGCTTGACGCAGCTGGCAATCCTTTCTTCATCGACTATCAGGGTGGACGCAAGGGACCGTTCTATTATGACATTGCTTCTTTTCTTTGGCAAGCATCTGCAAGATACTCAAATAAGTTGCGTAGAGAGCTTGTTATGGAATACTACAATGCCTTGCAGCAATATATGGAGGTTCCGAGCATACGACATTTTGTTAGCCGCTTGAGCTTGTTCGTGCTCTTCCGCACGTTGCAGGTACTTGGAGCATACGGATTCCGTGGCTATTTTGAGCGTAAGAAACACTTCCTTGACTCTATACCTCCGGCAATGGACAATCTGCGTGCATTGTTAAAGTTTGGCGAGGAAGTATTCCCTTATCCTTATATGATGGATATGTTGCGCCGACTTACAGATATGCCGCGTTATGCCCACATTGAGGAGCCGGCTGTATCGCGTGCCGATGGATATAAGACTACGGACAAGAACGTCTATGATGCCCATCCTCAGGATGGTCCTGCTACATTCTCAAAGTATGACGGCAAGGGTCCGTTGCGTGTACGTGTGTTTAGTTTCTCTTACCGAAAGGGCATCCCTGCCGACGAGTCGGGTAATGGAGGAGGATATGTGTTCGATTGTCGTTCGACCCATAACCCTGGCCGTTACGAACCATACAAGAAACTGACGGGACTTGACGAGCCCGTTATCCGATTCCTTGAGGATGACGGCGAGATACTGACATTTCTTGACAGCGTGTACAAGCTTGCCGATGCCCACGTTCAGCGTTACATAGACCGAGGCTTTACCGACCTTATGTTCTCGTTTGGATGCACCGGCGGACAGCACCGCAGCGTCTATTCGGCACAACATCTTGCCGAGCACATACATAATAAGTATGGTATAGAGGTGCACGTGTGTCACCGTGAACAAGGTATTGAACAGACTTTTAAGGCAAAAAACTAATCATTTAGCGTGGTATGCAGAGTTAATATATAGCTTTTGCAGCAAATCCCGGTAAAAAGTAGAGTTAAGTATGTCTATTTTACCGGGATTTTCTGTAACTTTGCAAGAACATTATAAATAATCCTTATGATGCAAGCAATGATTTTCGCGGCAGGACTTGGTACACGTCTCAAACCGCTAACCGACACTATGCCAAAAGCGTTGGTAAAGGTAGGTGGTGAGCCGCTCATAAAACGTGTTATCGATAAGCTATCTGCATCGGGCGTTGACCGTATTGTTGTCAACGTGCATCACTTTGCGCAACAAATTACCGACTATCTAAAAGACAATGCCAATTTTGGCAAGGATATACGCATCTCTGACGAGACCGCGGGCTTGCTCGAAACTGGTGGCGGCATAAAGAAAGCCTATCCTCTATTTGATAGTACATCACCAATATTGATACACAATGTCGATATATTGAGCAATGTAGATTTGCATCGTTTCTATCAGATGGCGGTAGAGGAGGAAGGACGGGATCAAAAGGTTGACGCTGTTTTGTTGGTAAGTTGGCGCAAGACCAAGCGCTATCTGCTCTTTTCGGATGAAATGCGCCTTATGGGATGGACAAACATAGAAACCGGTGAGATAAAGAGTCCGTATCCCAATCTCGACCCCTCAAAGTGCCGTATGTATGCGTTTGCTGGTATACACGTGATATCGCCCCGACTGGTAAGATTGATGGACGAGATGCCCGACCGATTCGGTATCATCGACTTCTATCTTAAGGAATGTGCCACACACAATATCAAAGGTTATGTCAAGGACGACCTTAAGCTGATGGACATAGGCAAGCTTGACACTTTGGCACAGGCAGAAGAGTTCTTGAAAGAACTGTAGCAGCTTGAGGCAACTATCTATAAGACAAATAATAATTAATAACTAATAATTAAACAATAAAGTAATGCAACAGAAGATTATTATTCTTGATTTCGGTTCGCAGACTACGCAGCTTATCGGCCGCCGTGTTCGCGAGCTTGATACCTTCTGCGAGATTATGCCCTACAACAAGTTCCCAAAGGACGACCCCAGCGTGATTGGTGTTATCCTTAGCGGAAGTCCTTACTCGGTTCACGACAAGGAAGCCTTTAAGGTAGACTTGAGCCAGTTTGTGGGACGTATCCCGGTGCTTGGCATCTGCTACGGCGCTCAGTTCATAAGCTACGCCAATGGTGGAAAGGTGGAGGCAGCCGACTCTCGTGAGTACGGACGTGCCAACCTTGAGCATTTCGACGCAGAGAACCCTCTGTTTAAGGGATTTGTTGAGAACTCGCAGGTTTGGATGAGCCATGGCGATACCATTACAGCTATCCCTGAAGATTATAAGTGCATAGCATCTACAGCAAACGTTAAGTATGCCGCTTACGCTTCAACAAAGCAGCCGGTATGGGCTGTACAGTTCCACCCAGAGGTGTTCCACTCGTTGCAGGGTACACAACTTCTCAAGAACTTCGTGGTAGATATCTGCGGAAGCCGTCAGGACTGGAGTGCCGACTCGTTTGTTGAGACAACCGTAGCCGAACTTAAGGCTCAGTTGGGCGACGACAAGGTTATCCTTGGTTTGTCGGGAGGTGTAGACTCAAGCGTTGCAGCTGTATTGCTTAACAAGGCCATTGGTAGCAACCTTACATGTATCTTCGTTGACCACGGTATGTTGCGTAAGAACGAGTTCCGTGATGTTATGGAGGATTACAAGTGTCTTGGCTTGAACGTTATCGGTGTCGACGCATCAGAGAAGTTCTTCAGCGACTTGGCAGGTGTTACCGATCCAGAGAAGAAGCGTAAGATTATCGGCCGCGACTTTGTTGAGGTATTCAATGCCGAGGCAAAGAAGCAGACAGGCGCAAAGTGGCTTGCACAGGGTACAATCTACCCCGACCGCATCGAGTCGCTCAACATCACAGGCAAGGTAATCAAGAGCCATCACAACGTAGGCGGTCTGCCTAAGGAGATGAATCTCCAGTTGTGCGAGCCTTTGAAGTGGTTGTTCAAGGATGAGGTTCGCCGTGTAGGTCGCTCTATGGGAATGCCAGAGCACTTGATTACACGCCATCCGTTCCCTGGACCAGGCTTGGCAGTGCGTATCCTTGGCGACATCACTCCTGATAAGGTGCGTATCCTTCAGGATGCCGATGATATCTATATCCGTGGTTTGCGCAACTACAAGGTTAAGCTTAGTGGTGATGACGCACGCCGTGTGCTTGCAGCTGGTGTACCTGCCGACATGCACGACGGCGAGATTGAGGTATCTCTTTACGACCAGATTTGGCAGGCAGGCACAGTATTGCTCTCTACCGTACGCTCTGTAGGCGTTATGGGCGACGAGCGTACATACGAGCATCCGGTAGCTCTGCGTGCCGTTACATCTACCGACGCTATGACCGCCGACTGGGCACATCTGCCTTACGACTTCATGGCAAAGGTAAGCAACGAGATTATCAATAAGGTTAAGGGTGTCAACCGCGTATGCTACGACATCTCTTCAAAGCCACCATCAACAATTGAGTGGGAGTAAGAAACCGTGGCTGAAGCACCTTTGCTCACAGCGATGTGACAGATAGGTGAAGGCAGCACGAATCCAAAAGATAATCATATAGTTAAGCCACCATTTGAGCTCTTTGGAAAGGGCGCAAATGGTGGCTTTCTCATTATCGATAATATGCGGATTCGAGTGGGTTGTCCCCTCAAAACGTCCCCTCTCGTCCCCTTTTAATAATTAACTATATGAATATTTCATTCAATTTGAAAGAGCCTAAGAAGGCAGAATCATTGATACTGTTGTTCTGTCGATGGAATGGAAATCTCGTTAAACTAAGCACTCGCCACCGTATAGAATGTAGGACGTGGAACAAGAACAAGCAAAAATGTAGTATCAGTAAGTCAAAATATTCCGATGAATCTAATTGCATTAGCGAGAAAACGAATAAGTTCTTGGCTGAATTGTTGGATGCAATTCAAGGGTATGTTCTTTCTGATAACTTTAATGAAGCGACAACTGCACCTTTATCCGTACGAGAATCTATTGAGCAAATAATCGAATTGCTTATTAAGGCAGAAAATCACAACAAAGAAAAACTCCGTCGGACACCAATAGCATTCTTTAAAGAATATATTGAGCGCAAAAGAATTGATACACATACTGGAAGATATATTGCTGAAAGAACTAAGATTCACCAACGGACAGTGATTCATCGTTTGGAGTCCTTTCTTGCTGACACCCATCTTCCCAATGATTTCTCCACCTTTACATCTAAAAAGTTTGATTCCCAATTCACGGAATGGTGCTATTCAAACAAGAATTACAAGCAAAATACGGTGTATGCGACATACGGTGTATTAAAACCTCTGTTGAATGCAGCTAAGGAAGAAGGTTTCACTATAGCGGAGACATACAAAACACTCAAAGGGAAATGCAATGATGTGGATGCAGTATACCTCAATGAGGAAGAAATTAGCCGAATATACCACCTTGATATTCCTAAGCTCATAGAAGAAGGAGAAATAGATGCAAAATCAACTATAGAAGAGACGAGAGACTTGTTCGTTATCGGTTGTTGGACTGGTTTGAGAAGGAGTGACCTTAGTCGACTTAACAGAGCTTCATTCGATATTGAAAACAAAACGATTACTGTTACTGCTGAAAAAACGAAAAGACAAGTAGTGATACCTATGCACCCATTTGTGATAGAATTATGGCATAAGTATAATGGTGAGTTTCCGTCACTTCGTGATAAACATAGAGCAAACATACATATCAGAGAATGCGCACGACATGCCAAGATTGACGAAGAAGTGCGAATAGTTGAAAACAGAGGAGGGATTGTTTCAACATTATCCTTCAAGAAATATCAACTCATTGGAATGCACACTGGCAGACGGTCTTTCGCTACTAACATGTATAAGAGAAAGTTCCCAACTATAGCCATTATGCGACTGACGGGCCATACCACTGAATCGAACTTCCTAAAATATATCAAGGTAACTCCCGAAGAGAATGCCGCAATGATGGCCGAAGAGTTCTTTCATTGTCAAAATCCATTTTAAATTTTGGGGAATTAGGGACGTTTTGAGGGGACAACCCACTCGAATCCGCATATTATCGATAATGAGAAAGCCACCATTTGCGCCCTTTCCAAAGAGCTCAAATGGTGGCTTAACTATATGATTATCTTTTGGATTCGTGCTGCCTTCACCTATCTGTCACATCGCTGTGAGCAAAGGTGCTTCAGCCACGGTTTCTTACTCCCACTCAATCATGTGTCGAAACAGATTATCAGTCAGTTATCCATCATTCAAGGCCCTATAGGGGACGTTCAAAGGGGACATCTCAACAGCTAAGGTACAGCTTTCCCTATCAAAAAACAACCATTTTCGTTCATTTTTTGTCCATTTTTAGCTGATTTCGGCTCGTTTTGGTGTATTTGGGTTCATCTAAGCACGATGCCACATCGTAGATTCAACCCTACCTTATTATAATAGTAGCATCAACTGTAAATGCAACAACGCTCTTTTCTTGCTGTTCTACCAATCATAATAATCCACCGATTTAAGAAAAAAGGTTCTGAAGCGATATAACCTTCAAATCATTCTCAGAACCAACATGGAAATAACAACATCAACAAGTACCCAAAGATTCAGTCACAAACCGACCCAAGAGGAGAAGAAGAGCCTCCACTTTGAGGTGAAGACTATCACTGTGGAACAACTGTACCATCATGTCATCAACGGTGGTGCGTTCAACAACATTTATGACCTCAAAGGTACCTTTATGTTTAAGGGAAAGGGAATCAAGACAGACCACTACATAGGCACTCAGACCATCAACATAGATTTAGACCACCAAACCGAAACAATGGAAAAGTGCTACGAAAGGGTAACAGATAGACCAACCATTTGTTACACCACATCGTCTAATGGTAATGTGAACGAGAAGACGGGAAACGTAGAGTACGCCTATCGGTTCATCTATGTTTTGGACTCCATACTCCAAGGGAAGGAGTCCTACAAGGAACTGTACAGCCTTATATGCACTAGGAATAGACTTGACTATGACCCAAGAGCTTCCAATCCATATCAGAACATGTTTGGATGTGCGAACTGTGAGTCAAGATATACACCCACGGTTTACTCAGTCAATAAGTTTGGTCTTGAACATCAGACTACAATTAACAACAATCAAAAAGTAAAAAGGTGCAAATCCAATAATATGGCAACAACAACACAGCACAATATTATTGGTTCTGCACCTTTCATCGACAAACAGTTCTACGAAGACTTCCTAACCCAAGACTTCAAGACCATAATCTGTAAGTACAAGGACAAACTCCGAAACATCCAAATCTCTCGAATCCCATTCGTATCTGATGATGAGATGATGATTGACCTACCTTCAAACTTCTACGAGATAAGGAGACAATTTGAGGTTAAAGGAAAGGACAAGGGTAGATGCAAGAGACTAGTCTATGGTCAACATCGCAAAAGAAAACTCTTCCATAATCTAATGATACGAAGACTCATCACCGAAGACCTAAGTCCAACCGAACTGCTATATGACCTCTGCTGCGAAATGGAGTTTTACATTGACAACACCAATACTGCCCATCCCATCACGAAGAGAGACCTAATCAGCATCGTAGGGAGTGCAATGGAGGCTGACCTTGATACGTTTAGACAAAGTTACAAGAGACCAAGGGAGAGGATGGTGAACCGCAGATATGCCGAGAGGCACGGAATGACCAAGAGGGCTGTAGCCAACAAGGCCAATGCAGAGAGACTTCGTCTGAAGAAAGAAGAACTCTACGAAAGGATTGGAAAGTTGTATGACTGTTCTCTCGGAAATAAGGAGAACCTCGCCATCCTTGCGGAGTACGGAATAGACATCAGCATCGACACGTTGAAGAGGTTCAAGAAAGAAAATGGTCTGACTCGGAAATACGCCAAGAGGCGTTCATCGGAATCCGAGTCGGATGCCGCATGACGAAAGGGAAGTGTAGCAACCCTTCAACCGTCTCAATTTAATCTTGACGCTACCATTCTTGATGCGCCTCCCTCTGTCTCACAGTAACCTTTTAGGTTAATGGGATACGGAGGAAGCTACTATAATATGAGAAGGTTCGAACCTAATAGGATTAATTACCCTTGCCTTTCATCATTTTAATCACTCCAGTCATGACCTATCAGCCAACCAATAGCTGTGAAAATAAATTCTATAAGGCCAACAAACAGCTTAATCATTAAATAACCAATGTAGATGGGCATTATAATGAAATAAAGAAGCCACATACACTAAGATTGATTATGGTTAAGATTACTCTTCGCAAGAATCTTTAAAAGGATTGTCAGAAAGATGTTCAAGTGGTGTGTCTAAGAAAGCATCTTCTCCGATTTTGATGACGTTGGGATGAAGTCGCATTTCGGCAACAAGATTTCCATCATAATCATTGATAATATGTGTAAGATTTGCACACTCACAGAATGCCATATCACCAATTTCAGCAAGAGAAGGTGGCAGTTCTAAATAGTCAAGGAAATGGCAGCTCATAAATGCGCCACTGCCTATAACTGCAAGACAATCTGAAAAGAGAACATTATGTAAACTAAGACATCCTATGAATGCATCCTTCCCTATTTCCTTAATGTTGGGTAGGTGAATCGACTTCAAGTATCGACATCTGCTGAATGCGCAATCTTCAACGTAGTCAGCGTCTGACGTAAATGATTCTATGTTTTTATTAAAACAGAGAACAACGCTCTTACGACCATCGTGATAGTGTTTGTAGACAATATCATTTTCTACTGCATACATATAGTCATTATTGTACATCAACAGGAACTTGTCAGATAGAATAGGCACCACAGACGCTTTTATTCGCTGTTGGCGTTCCAATAGACGTGAGGTCATATTGTAGTTCTTGTACATTTTTTCTATGTACGCAAGCCTTGGCGCACTCAGTTTCTCATATAGAACAACAATATCTTCTCGCATCTCGTCCAATGAATGTAACTCGCCATCGGAACAGAACTCCTGCATGTATTCATACTGTTCTTCTGACACCTCAATAGATTCAAACTCTTCCAAAAGCATTGACTCAATGATGTCAGTGGCGGGAACCATGTTGCCGTCTTTGTCTATCAAGTCCTTGACAAGATAAACATCAATCTTGCACCTTAGCTTCATTGTTTTTCTCACTCCACTTTTGTTGCCAAATGTCCATCAAATAATCCATAGACGTCTCTATTCCAGCCTCCTTGGCCTTATTATACCAAAACTCTGCTTTATCTTTACTCTGTTCTGTTCCGGAACCACATTGATATCTCAGTCCCAGTGGGATGTATGATGGTGCATAACCCAATTCAGCAGCTCTATTTAACCAGTGAAATTCCTCTTCTTCATCAATAATACTCGTTCCATCAAAGCATATTCTATGCTTTTGATTTCTGTTTGCCAATTTTACCATACAATACGGAGAGCCTTTCATTGCACCTTCCAACAATGTTGTTAGCGAATGGTCGTAATCCTTCTCTATTCCAATTCCAAATTCATGAAAATCCGCTAATAGGCCATAGCCATCAATATATCCCAAGTCGATACACAATTTACAGATTTGAATTGCCAACTGTGGATTGGGGGCAATTACGGATGACCCAGTTGAGTATAGTTCTGCAACATGAATTATTACGTTTAAGTCTCCATTCTTTACTGATTCTATATCTATAGACTCGAACTTGGTTTGAGAGTTCTGCTTTATTTCCTTTTCCAATTGAACGAGGTCAATCAATGATATTAGTTCCTTTAACTTTTCCATTTTGCAATTGATTTATTTTTGTTGTGGCAGCGGTATGAGACCACTGCCACTATCAATATTAGATATTACGCCAATCACTTTTATCCGTTAACCTTCCATTCTTGAATATCATACGAACACCATTAAAATTGTAGTGCTTGAATTTATTGTTTCCAATAACATATTCGTTATATGGTCTTTGCGTGAGGAAAATGTTGTTATCTCCCTGCATCACTCTACCTAATTCCTGGAGTAGGACTAATGGAGTTCCAATAGGACAATCCATGAATTGAGCGTTATTCTTGAAGAGACCAACTACCTTTGCTACTAGAGCAGCACCATACTTCGCACTATACTTTTTCTGTACGATATTGTATTTGTGTTTGCATAAGTCAAATGCTGTTGGAGCAATTTTGGCTGTTGCTGGAATACCCTTAATTTCGAGGTTCTTGCACTTGTAAAAAGCATTTTCACCTATCGTTTTGAGTGTTGCAGGCATGGTTAATGAAGTTAATTTGTCGCAACCACCAAACGCAACATCTCCAATAGAAGTAAGTGCAGTTGGAATGTTGATTGCAGCCAAACTATTACATCCAATGTATTTACAACCGATTATTACTCAATATTTTATAGATAATAAGTCAGAAATATGG
>OIWV01003393.1_pt1 | contig 10432 bp, 9 predicted proteins | sample 1587751 | NCBI WGS metagenome assembly OIWV01 (sample SAMEA3888913, study PRJEB22519) | human gut metagenome | biome: human gut; feature: human-associated habitat; material: faeces | place: Denmark | collected 2010 | reverse complement strand
ATATGGGCATACGTTATCAAAGTAGCAAATAAAATTGAATTAAATTACAACTATAGATATTGACAATTATATCTATAGAGATTAAACTAAATATAAATAAAGCAGGCAAAAGGAAGCTAAATGAATATTAGCTTAAAATTTTATTATGTGTGAAATGGAGAAATTGCTTATGAAAGGAAAAGAACTTCTTGTATATGTGAAGAAAGTGTTTGAAATGGAGTCTGCTATAAGAATTCAAGAAGAAGTTTTGAAAAAAAGTGGATGATGAAATGGAAAGACTTAATCATCCATATTATAAAGAGACATCTGGACTCTATAAATATGATTACCAGGCGGAACCAAAATATGAAGGATATTGCATGGATGATTATATAGGTGCATTTATTGTGTGGATAATATTATCAGTAATAATATTATTTATAGGAATTTTTACTTGGTTTTTAGAGTATGATGTAGGGGTGGAGGGCATATTTATAAGTGGTCAGCTTTCTTTTATTATTGTAGGAGGGTACATGTTTCTAGGGAGTCTCTCAGCAAGAGCATCTTTTAATGAGGAATGGTATAAAACAAAAGAATATAATGATTTAGTAAAAACTCAAACGGATAAAGATAATGAAGAAATAAAAAGAAAAAACGAAGAAATTATTGAATGGAATAATAACCATCGTCAGAAAATTGAAGCAAAGAAGGCTATACTTGATATTTATAGAGTTAAGCTTGTGGATATATTGAAAGAAACTAAAAATACGCTTGAAACTTATTATCGTAAAGATATTATATATCCTAAATATAGAAGCTTGATTCCGATATCTTCATTTTGTGATTATTTACAATCAGGTGTATGTGAAACGCTTGAAGGTCATGAGGGATGTTACAATAAATTTGATCTTGAAGTAAGACTTGATACGATAATAAGTAGAATAGATGATGTAATTGATAATCTTGATCAGATTAAATTTAATCAGCATACTCTTTATGAGGAAGTTGTAAAATGTAATGAAAAGCTTGATAATCTTTCTACTGGTATCAGTGAGATGACAAACAATATAACAGGAAGTATTGAAGAAGTAAAAGCTAAAACGGTTGCGGCTATTAATGGTAATGACCATTCAAATACGATGCTTGAATACTATGCAGAGGAGACATTACATAATGTAAATAATATAAAATGGCTGCAACAAATGGATTATATTGATCGTGGCGGACATGCTTGGTAAAGCAGAACAAAAATTATATGAAATAAGCTGGATGAAAAGTCTAATCCCACAGCTATGCTGGGGAGAATTTAAAGTAAATAAAGAAATGTTAAATCTAGTAAAACTAATAGATTTAGGATTAAGAGAACAGAAAGGATAATTTTATGAAGAAGAAATTTGTAGGGGTATTACTTATAGTAGCAATGACGGTTGTAACACTTGCAGGTTGTGGCGGAAAAGCAAATGTAAACAAAAAACCAGAAGTTTTGTCAGATTTATTTGATGGTAAACAAAGGGTTTGGTTTTATCTTGATAGGTCGGATTTGTATGATGGATTAGCATATGATACTGATGTAAAAGCTGTAATTATTACCGAAAATAAACAGGTTACAGGGTACTATTACAATTTGATTGGTATATATAACAAAGATATGATTTCAGGAGAAGAAGGACCTTTTGCCAATTCGAGATTTTTGTTAAGTGATTTTTCAGGATTAACGGATAGCGAAATAATAGAGAAAGTAAGTGAAACTTATGCAGATGGTTCAGTAACATATCCGATTGAAATTCAAACTAGTATAAAAAAATATACGTATGAAGGAGAAGAACTCCCTTATACAATAGAATACGATGGTGAATTAGATTCAAGTGGAAACGGATTGGAAAATGAAACTCTTTATTTTTTTGATACAATTCGTGATGTTATGTTTCCATTTAATCAATCATATCAAAATGAAACTCTTTATAGGTCATTTAAGTTTGATTCGCTGGTTGAACCAACCGTAATAAAAGAAAAAGAATATATTGGAATACAAGATACAAGTGGGAATATGTTAATTACACTTAATAATTATGCCGAGTTTGAAAATATTATGCTTGATAAGCCGGAAGGCATGTAAAATAGAGGTATGTATATATAGCTGATATTAACATGGAACAGGATAGCTTTAAGTTGTTTCATAAAATCAATGATGTTTTATAAGTTATTTAGACCAGTAATTTTTGATAAAGTTACTGGTCTTTTGTGTATAGAAGAAATGGTCTTTTAACTGGCGATAAATCCCGGTGGTTGGATGATAACATTTTTCTACACACATCTTTTACACAATGTGGTTACTTTTCGTTTACAACTGTATATTTGCTATAAATGATCCACATAGGTTTACATGGGTGTAACAAAGGCAATGAACTTCGATAAGGTTCTGATAAAATATTTTCAGCATTTCTCCTAGTAGACAACAATCTCATTTTATGCCTATAATATTCCATAGACAGGTGTTTTTTTGCAGAGGAGGTCAAACGCATATGGCACCAAATGTAGCAATTGGAATACAGGATTTTTCTACAATTATCGAGAACAACTATTTTTATATAGATAAAACAGCTTTTTTGAAAGAATGGTGGGACAGTGGAGATAGTGTTACTTTGATCACAAGACCAAGACGTTTTGGAAAGACATTGACCATGAGTATGACCGAGCAGTTTTTTTCGCTGGAATATGCAGGGCGTTCTGATTTATTTGAGAGTTTCGAAATCTGGAAAAATAAGGAGTATCGCAAGCTGCAGGGAACTTATCCGGTCATCAGTCTTTCATTTGCCCGGATCAAAGAACGTGATTATGAGAAAACAAAACAGAAGATGTGTGAGATTTTAAGGAACATTTATATCAAGTTTTCTTATATCAAAGAGAGTGCAAGGCTGACGGATGCAGACCGGGTATATTATGACCGTATGCTGGTCGAAGATATAAGAGAGACAGATGCGACATCCTCACTTTATCAGTTATCAGATTTTCTCTATAGATATTATGGTAAAAAAGTGATCATTCTTTTAGATGAATACGACACTCCAATGCAGGAGGCATTTGTGGATGGTTACTGGGAAGAACTGGTGGCATTTACAAGAAGTCTGTTTAATTCAACGTTTAAGACGAATCCGGCATTGGAACGTGGAATCATGACTGGCATTACAAGAGCGAGTAAAGAGTCCATTTTTTCAGATCTGAATAATCTTGAAGTTGTGACAACAACATCTGATAAGTATGCGACAACGTTTGGTTTTACCGAATCGGAGGTGTTTCATGCGTTAGAGGAATGTGGACTTGAAAGTGAAAAGAATGAAGTGAAAAGATGGTATGATGGATTTATTTTTGGAACACATAAGGATATCTATAATCCATGGTCAATATTGAACTATCTTGATTCACAGCAGTACACAACTTATTGGGCGAACACGAGTGCAAATAGTCTGGTCGGGAAATTAGTGCGTGAAGGAAACCGCAATATCAAAGAGAAATTTGAGAAATTATTATGTGGAGAGTGTATCTGGTCAGAAATTGATGAACAGATTGTGTACAATCAATTGAATGGAAATGAGCAGGCAGTTTGGAGTCTTTTGCTGGCGAGCGGTTACTTAAAAGTGCTTTCTTATGAAAAATACAAGGATATTCCGGAAGGAACCGAGCCAAAATATCAGCTTGCGCTTACAAATCTGGAAGTAAAGCTGATGTTCCAGAGAATGATACGCGACTGGTTTGCCACTGTGCAGCCGGATTATAATGATTTTGTGAAAGCGATGTTCATTGGTGATGTGGATGCAATGAATGAATACATGAACCGTGTTGCATTACAGACATTCAGTTACTTTGATACAGGGGACAGGGCTTCCGGAGCAGAACCGGAACGCTTTTACCATGGATTCGTATTAGGACTGCTCGTGGATCTGCAGGACAGATATTATGTGAAATCCAACCGGGAGAGCGGTTTCGGAAGATATGATGTCATGCTTGAACCGAAACATCCCGGACAAGAGAATGCGGTGATCCTTGAATTCAAAGCGCGGAGCACAAGGAAAGAAAAAAGTCTGGAAGAAACAGCACAGTCAGCGCTTGAGCAGATTAGGCAGAGAAAATACCGTGAAGAATTGAAAACAAAGGGTATTAAGGAAGAACAGATAAAAGAGTATGGTTTTGCATTTGAGGGTAAGACCGTGTTGATTGTAGATTGATCATGTTACATTTAACGTTATCATTTATGCGATAGATTTGTTATACTTAAGTAGAAATAGCAAAAAAATAGTTTGGAGAGGCAGCTATGGCAGAATTTATAAAATTACCTGTTGGAATTGAAAATTTTGAAAAAATCCGCAGAGATGGTTTTTATTATGTTGATAAAACCGGTCTGATCGAGCAGCTTTTAAATAACTGGGGAGAGGTCAATCTGTTCACGCGTCCACGTCGGTTTGGTAAGACATTGAATATGAGTATGCTCAAATGTTTCTTTGAAATCGGTACAGATCAGTCGCTGTTTGAGGGATTATATATTTCTAAGAATAAGGCTTTATGTGATGCATATATGGGAAAGTATCCGGTCATATCAATCAGTTTAAAAGGGGTAAATGCAGACAGTTACGAAAATGCACGCAGCCTGTTGAAACGGATTGTGATGGAAGAAGCGAAAATGCACCGGATTATCATGAGTGGAAATAGGTTAGATGACATAGACAAGGCAGAATATATGTCACTTGTTACAGGAGATATGGGCGAGGACACACTTGTATACAGTATGAAAACGCTGACTGCATTACTGGAAAAGTATTATGAGAAAAAAGTGATTGTACTCATTGATGAGTATGATGTACCTCTTGCCAAGGCAAACGAGAATGGTTACTATGACCAGATGGTTTTACTTGTCAGAAATTTATTTGAAAACGTGTTAAAGACAAACAGTAGTTTAAAATTTGCAGTTTTAACAGGCTGTCTGCGTGTGGCAAAGGAGAGTATTTTTACAGGACTGAACAATTTTAAGACAAATTCAATCCTTGATGAAGAGTATGATGAGACGTTTGGATTTGTCGATGATGAAGTGAAAGAAATGCTTCATTATTACGGTCAGGATACACACTATGAAACGGTAAAAGAGTGGTATGACGGATACCGCTTTGGAAATGCAGATGTTTATTGCCCGTGGGATGTCATTAATTATTGCGATGCACACAGAAGGAATCCGATGCTTCCACCGGAGAATTATTGGACCAATACCAGTGGAAACGATGTGCTGAAACATTTTATAGAAAGTGCAGGAGCAGCAAAGGGGCTGGCAAAAACAGACTTAGAGAGACTTGTAAATGGTGAAATCGTAGAAAAAGATATACGTGAGGATCTGACTTATAATGAACTGTATGCATCCATGGATAACCTTTGGAGTACACTTTTCATGGCGGGATATCTTACACATAAAGGCAGAGTTGATACAAAAAGATTCAGACTTGCAGTGCCAAACAGAGAAATCCGGAACATTATCACGGAGCAGGTTCTGGCTTTGTTTAAGCAGAATGTGGAAAAAGACGGACAGCTTCTGAATGATTTTTGTACTGCTCTTTCAGACGGACACACAGATGAGGTCGAGCGGTTATTTTCAGAATATATGAAAAAGACGATCAGCGTCCGTGATACTTTTGCAAGGAAAGAGTTAAAGGAGAATTTTTATCATGGTCTTCTGCTGGGGATTCTTGGATTTAAGGCTGGTTGGTCGGTCATGTCTAACCGTGAATCTGGAAATGGATTCAGTGACATTATGATTATGATAGATGATGCTGAGATTGGAATTGTGATTGAAGTAAAATATGCGGAGAGTCATGATCTGGAGGCTGTTTGCAAGGATGCGCTAAAACAGATGATAGATAAACGCTATGCAGAATATTTTGAACAGCAGGGGATAAAGAAAATTCTTAAATATGGAATTGCCTGCCGAGTCAAGGAATGTAAGGTTATGTTAGAAGAAAACTAATTTCAAGAAAGATGTGACATGTAAAAATGTTGCATCTTTCTTTTTTATTGTTGCAGTCTGCGGTCAATTGGTTGCAATGTAAAAACGAACATGATAATGTGATAGTAACAGGAAACGGAAGATGCGCAAAACAAGGAGGATTTTATGATCTGGGAAGATGTATTAGCAAAATTTAAAGAGTTATTCGGGGATGAGGGTGAAATCGGTGTTTATTTTGCACCGGGACGTGTGAATATGATCGGTGAGCATACCGATTACAACGGCGGTCATGTATTTCCTTGTGCACTCACTATTGGTACATATGGTGTGGCAAGAAAAAGAAATGACAAGAAACTTCGTTTTTATTCTATGAATTTTGAGCAGCTCGGTGTGATCGAGTCCTCAGTAGAAGGTTTAAAACCGGAAAAAGAAGCTGACTGGACGAACTATCCAAAGGGAGTTATGTGGGCATTTGGCGAGAAGGGAATGAAAGTAGAGCAGGGTATGGATCTTGTTTTATTTGGCAATATTCCAAACGGCTCCGGACTTTCTTCTTCTGCATCAGTTGAAGTTCTGACCGGATATATTTTAAAAGATATGTTTGGATTTGACGTAACAAATCAGGATCTTGCGCTGATCGGACAGTTCTCTGAAAATAAATTCAACGGCGTAAACTGTGGTATCATGGATCAGTTTGCGATTGCAATGGGAAAAGCAGGTCATGCGATTTTCCTTGACACAGCAACTTTAAAATATGAGTATGCACCGATCAAACTGGAAAATGCAAAGATCGTGATCTCCTGCAGCAACAAAAAACGTGGGCTTGGAGATTCCAAATACAATGAGAGAAGAAGTGAGTGCGAGACTGCACTGGCAGAACTCCAGAAAGTTGTTAAAATTGATTCCCTTGGTGAACTCACGGAGGAACAGTTTGAACAGTACAAAGATGCGATCAAAGATCCTGTCAGGGTAAAACGTGCAAAACATGCGGTTTATGAGAACCAGAGAACCATCAAGGCAGTGGAAGCATTAAAGAATAACGATGTTGCTCTGTTTGGTGAGTTAATGAACGCCTCCCATGTTTCCCTTCGTGATGATTACGAAGTAACCGGTATCGAGCTTGACACATTGGTGGAAGAGGCATGGAAAGTAGACGGAGTGATCGGTTCCCGCATGACAGGTGCAGGATTCGGTGGATGTACCGTCAGCATCGTAAAGGATGAGGCAGTGGATTCCTTTATTGAAAAAGTAGGTGCTGCTTACAAAGATAAAATCGGTTACGCTGCTGATTTCTATGTAGTTGAGATCGGTGACGGTCCAGTAAAATTGGATTAATAATTCTTATAGATAATTGCGAAACTCATAAATAAGTAGATTTAAATTGTGAAAAATTGACAAAAGCTTGAGAAGACACTGGGGAGCCGCCGGTTCTTAGAAGTCAGATTCTGTATTTCATTCTGATTTATCAGAATTGAAATACAGGAGATGAGTTCTTAGTACCGTTGCGAGCGACACGTAGCGGAAGCGTGTCTTCGAAAATTTTGTTAATTCTTCACAATTGTTACAACCTAAATCAGAGTTTCGCAATTATCTAAATAATTCTTAAATAAAGAGGATAACACAATGATTCAGGAAAGAATTTTAGAATTGACAGAATATGGTCTTGTGACCGGGCTGGTAGAGCCGGAAGACAGGAGATTTACCATTAACCGCCTGTTAGAACTTTTTCATCTGGATGAATTGGACGATGAGGTGGCAGCAGCCTATGCAAAGAGAACTCCGATGACACAGGAGAGTGCAGAGGCAGCATTGGAAGGCATCTTAAATGAGATGCTCGATTATGCGGCAGAAGATGGACTGATGCCGGAAGATACGATCACATACAGAGACTTATTTGATACAAAGATCATGGGCATGCTTGTGCCAAGACCAAGTGAAGTGATCAAAAGATTCCAGGCACTCTATCAGATCAGCCCAAAGGAGGCAACTGACTATTTTTACAAATTAAGCAGGGATACAAACTACATTCGTAGATATCGTATCAAAAAAGACCAGAAATGGACTGCAGATACCGAGTTTGGAACATTGGATATCACCATCAACCTCTCCAAACCGGAAAAAGATCCGAAGGCGATCGCAGCAGCCAAGCTTGCAAAACAGAGCGGTTATCCAAAATGCCTTCTCTGCAAAGAGAATGAGGGATATGCAGGACGTGTGAACCACCCGGCAAGACAGAACCACAGGATCATTCCGGTAACGATCAACCACAGTGACTGGTTCTTCCAGTATTCACCATATGTTTACTACAATGAGCACTGCATCGTTTTTAACGCAGAGCATACACCGATGAAAATCGAGAAAGCAACCTTTGGAAAACTGCTGGATTTTGTGGAGCAGTTTCCACATTACTTTGTCGGATCGAATGCTGACCTTCCAATCGTTGGTGGATCTATTTTGAGCCACGATCATTTTCAGGGTGGACATTATGAATTTGCCATGGCAAAGGCACCGCTGGAAAAAGAGATTACCTTTGCGGGCTTTGAAGATGTGAAAGCCGGAATTGTAAAATGGCCGATGTCAGTTATCCGTCTGTCCGCACCGGATACAGAACGGCTGATTGAGCTGGCAGATAAAATACTTCTGACCTGGCGTGGCTATACGGATGAGGCAGCATTTATTTTTGCAGAAACAGACGGGGAGCCACATAATACCATTACGCCAATTGCAAGAAAACGAGGCAATAATTACGAACTGGATTTAGTGCTTCGTAATAATATTACAACAAAGGAGCATCCGCTGGGCGTATATCATCCGCATGCAAAGCTTCATCATATTAAGAAGGAAAATATCGGCTTAATCGAGGTAATGGGTCTGGCAGTGCTGCCGGCACGTCTGAAGGACGAGATGGCACAGCTTAAGACGGCAATTCTTTCCAGGGCTGATTTACGGAGCAATGAAGTTTTAAGTAAGCATGCAGACTGGGTAGAGGAATTTTTGCCGAAATATGAGAGCATTACGGAAGAAAATATCGACGGGATTATCCGAAAGGAAATCGGACTGGTATTCCGTGAAGTTCTTCTGGATGCCGGTGTATACAAATGCACACCGGAAGGAAGAGAAGCATTCTTACGCTTTATTGACACGGTAAATAAATAGAAAAAGGTGTTTATCCGGGAGAGGGATTCTGGTTAACATAAGAAAAGAGCATCATTGGCATAAGGTGTCATCCAATGGGAAGGATGAAAAGCACCGCCTTTGATGCTCTTTGTTGTATGTTATGACTCTTGCAAGAAGGAAAGAAATGCATTAATATAAGAGCGATATGAAAAATTATGCAAAAGAATAAGGACAGAATGGAGATTTTATGAAACAGCAGATAAAGAGTTCTCTGATATTATTATTGACCGCAACCATCTGGGGCGTTGCTTTTGTAGCCCAGAGCGTGGGCATGGAATATATTGGTCCCTTTACCTTTAACGCAATCCGATGCGTTCTGGGGGGACTGGTGCTAATCCCGGTTATTCTGGTTTTAAAGAAAAAGAAAGAGACAGGAGCAGAAAATCAGGAAAAAGAGGATAAAAAGACTTTGTGGGCAGGCGGAATTGCCTGTGGTGTAATTCTTTGTATTGCATCCAATCTGCAGCAGTTTGGCATTATGGAAGCAAGCGTTGGTAAATCTGGCTTTTTTACGGCGTTGTATATTGTGATGATTCCGGTTATCGGCATCTTTATTGGAAAGCATCCGGGAATCAAGCTGTGGTTTTGTGTAGCACTGGCAGTTGTGGGAATGTATCTGCTTTGTATGAAGGACGGCAGTTTTACCATTGAGCGGGCAGACATCATGCTTCTTTTATGTGCACTGGCATTTTCCTTTCATATACTGGTGGTTGATTATTTTTCACCGAAGGTAGACGGCGTAAAAATGTCCTGTATACAGTTTTTTGTATGCGGAGTACTTTCAGCAGTAGGAATGCTGTTTACAGAGACACCGGATATTTCCAATATTCAGGCGGCATGGCTGCCTTTGTTGTATGCGGGACTTCTTTCCTGCGGCGTTGGCTACACCTTGCAGATTGTAGGACAGAAAGGCATCAACCCGGTTATCGCATCCCTTATTATGAGCCTGGAATCCGTGATTTCCGCACTGGCTGGCTGGGTGATCTTGGGACAGGTATTATCACCAAAAGAAATTTTAGGCTGCGTATTGATGTTTGTGGCAATTATTATCACGCAGATTCCCATCGGAAACAAGAAAACAGATTGATTTTACGGATAGTCTCAGCTATACTGTAACAGAATAGAAAGAGAAAGAAGGCATAAGATATGTTGTCAAAAAAGATAAAACAGGCAATGGCAGGAAGCTCTGCAATTCGTGCCATGTTTATGGAAGGAAAAGAAATGGCTGCCAGATATGCAGATCACATCATCGATCCAGCCGTTCATACTGAAATACCATGGTGGATTAATATT
>OIWV01003392.1_pt1 | contig 10436 bp, 10 predicted proteins | sample 1587751 | NCBI WGS metagenome assembly OIWV01 (sample SAMEA3888913, study PRJEB22519) | human gut metagenome | biome: human gut; feature: human-associated habitat; material: faeces | place: Denmark | collected 2010 | reverse complement strand
TTGACGGACTGAAATGCGGAAACGCTACCGGTGCCGCATTTGCCGCATTGCTCTACAGCCGTCCGGCAAGCAGCAAGGAGGCGACACTTTTGTACGGCCCGAGTTTTAGACAGAACGCCCATCCATTCCATGGATTTTCCATTATTTTGCAGCATTATGACAATTTCGTTGCAAGTAGGTGCTTTTGGATTGCATTTGTCCCCTGTCCGTGCTATAATATGGACATTCGTTTTCGCTGAATGTACGCCCGGCAATGACGCACACAAGCGGAGCCAAACTCGGTTTTTCCGAAGAAAGAGAGGATTATTTTATGCATTTTTCCCGTTTCCACAGACGGCTCTGGTCCGTGCTGCTGGCAATGGTAATGGTGTTCAGTGCCGTGGTTCCTGCCATGGCCGCCGAAGACCATTCCGAGTCCGGGCAGGCAGACACGCTCTTCTGGGAAAAAATTGACAACAGCGCTTTTTCTGCGCCTTCTCCCTTCCGGGGGGATCTTGCGGCAGAGGATCTGACGCAAAGCTACGCAGATACGGACGAGGTCCGTGTCGCCATCGTTCTGGAGGATGCCTCCACACTGGAAGAGGGCTTCACCTCTGATCAGGTGGCTGCCTGCAATGCCGGTGCAATGGACTACCGGGCCTCTCTGGAGGAAAAGCAGGTGGAAATGGAAGACGCCATTTCTGAGCAGGTCCTTCATGGCGATGAACTGGACGTGGTCTGGAACCTGACATTGGCGGCCAATATGATTTCCGCCAATGTGACCTACGGCCAGATTGCAAAGCAGCTTGCAAAAAACACCGGGATAGACAAAATGTCCGCACAGGCGGTTGGCGGTGCGGTCGGGCACAATCCGATCTCGATCATCGTCCCCTGCCACCGCGTTGTGGGCACAAACGGTAGCCTGACCGGCTACGCCGGGGACCTTGACCGAAAAATCAAGTTGCTGGAACTGGAAAAGGTGGATATGCGGCAGTTGTTTGTCCCCTGCCAGGAGCACTGCCTTATAAAACTATAAATGCAGCAAAAGCCACAGCTCACCCGCCGTGGCTTTTGCTATTGCACAATTTCGTTGACAATAAAATAGATTTGCGACAACCCCTTTTAATGCAGATTTTGTATAAGAATACATGCTTCGCAAAAGATTGTAGGATTTTACTCACAAAAAAGATTACCCCATAGAGAGTTAGCAATAGATGCTATATCTACGCTATTCTCTATGGGGTAATCCTATGGGTGAAGGCAAAATCTTCACTCTCATTGAAAGCTGGTGGCCGGACTTGAACCGGCGACCTGCTGATTACGAATCAGCTGCTCTACCAACTGAGCCACACCAGCATGCAAGACAACAATAAATATTATACAGATTTTCCCGGATAAGTCAATACCCTGACGAAAATTTTATTGCTGTCCTGCGGGATGTCGTTTACTCCGCGTCCTCGCAGAAGGCCTTGAAGGTCAGGTAGGCCATGTAAACGTCGGCCTTGGAGACGATCTCAAACGGAGAGTGCATCGAGAGCACGGGTACGCCGATGTCGATGGTGTCGATGTCCTGGTTGGCCACGTACTTGGCAACGGTGCCGCCGCCGCCCAGGTCCAGCTTGCCCATCTCGCCGATCTGCCACACAACGCTGTTGGCGTCCATCAGACCGGTCAAGTAGCTGACAAGCTCGGCGGAGGCATCGCTCGTGCCGGACTTGCCGCGGGAGCCGGTGTACTTGTAAATGGCCACGCCGCGGCCTGCGTAGGTGCCGTTGTCGGGCTCAAAGGCGTCTGCAAACGTCGGGTCGTAGGCCGCCGTAACGTCAGCAGACAGGCACTTGGCGGCCTTGCAGGCCGTGATGTAGTCCGCCCCCTGCCCTGCGCAGAGCTGCTGCAGGAAGTGGAAGGTGTACATGCTGTTCAGGCCGGTGACGCCGTCGGAGCCGGTCTCCTCCTTGTCGGTCAGGACGCAGACGGAGGTATAGGCGGGGCTCTTGGTCCCGATCTCGGCCATCAGCGCAGGGTAAGCGTCCACGCGGTCATCGTGGCCGTAGGCACCGATCATGGAGCGGTCAAAGCCCACATCGCGTGCCTTGGCAGCGGGCACCACCTCGATCTCGGCGCGGGTGAAGTCGCGCTCGGTGATGCCGTACTTCTGGTTCAGCAGGATGAGGGTGTTCAGCTTGACAGCCTCCTTGACGTCCTCTTCCTCCACGGTGTCAGAGCCGATGAGCACGTTCAGCTCCTCGCCCTTGATGCCCTCGCTGAGCTTACGCTCGTTCTGCTCAGCACCCAGATGGGGCAGCAGGTCGGTGATGCAGAACACGGGATCGTTCTCGTCCTCACCGATGGCAAAGTTGACGCTGGAACCGTCGGCGCGGGTGAATACGCCGTGGATGGCCAGCGGGATGGTAGCCCACTGGTACTTGCGTATACCGCCGTAGTAGTGGGTGCGGAAGTAGCTCATGTGGTCAGACTCGTACAGGGGGTTGGGACGCAGGTCCAGACGGGGGCAGTCGATGTGGGCAATGACCAGACGGAAACCCTCTTCATAGGGCTTCTGGCCGATGGTAGCCGCCACAACGGCCTTGTTCTCCTGAATGAAGTAGACCTTCTCACCGGGGGCGTAGGCCTTTTTGGGCTCAAAAGCCTTGTAGCCGGCAGCCAGCAGCATCTGCTCGCTGACAACGGCAGCCTCGCGCTCGGTCTTGGCGCTGTCCATAAATTTCTTGTAGCCCTCGGCAAAGGCAGCAGCCTTTTCCTTTACGTCTGCCTGCTTGTCGGCAGCGTATTCGGGGGTGTAGAGCAGCTTTTCAGCGTACTCTTTTGCAGTAAGTTTCTCACTCATGATTTTTCGCTCCTTAACTTTTTATCATTGACCTGCGTACAGACGCTGATAGGTCTGGTAGCAGGCGGTGATCTTGTTGACGTAGTGGTGCATCTGGTTATAAGGGAAGCCCTGCAGCGTTTCCCCATCTGCCGAGTGTTCCTCTATTTGCAGCAGCTGATCCACCGTGCCCCAGCCGCTGTGGTAAGCCGCTGCTGCCGTGGATACATCACCTTTGTAGCGCACCATACACAGGTGCAGGTAGTAGCACCCGAACCGGATGGCGGTATCGGGGCTGTACAGGTCGGCAAAGGTCAGCGGCTCCTCCGGGGCGATCTTGCTGCGCATCCAGAGAAAGGTCTCCTCAGTCATCTGCATCAAGCCCCGGGCATCCACACTGGAGGTAGCCTGCGGGTCGAAGCCGCTTTCGGTGCGAATAAAGGCGTAGACCAGCAGCGGATCCAACTCATAGGCTGCTGCCCATTTTTCCACCAGCTGCTCGTACTTGCGGGGGTACAAAAGCTGCTCTGCCCGGTTGCACAAAGGCGGCACCACGCACACCGTAAGCACCACAGCCAGGCACAAAGCGACCAGCCGCCGCACCATCCGGCGGCGGCGCTGCTGTTTACGAAGGCGCTGTTTTTCCCGCGCGGCGCGGCGCTCCCGGGCGGCGATGGGGTCGTAGGCTTTTTCATAATTTTGTTCGTTCAAAGCGCTGCCGTCACGCCCCCTTCTGCCTGCAGCCGCTCACACAGGCGGGCGGCTGCGGCTTGCAGCGCCTCCAACCCGGCGTCGTTGTGCAGGGTGTAGTCTGCCTGTGCGGTCAGGGTTTGTTCCGGGGTCTGAGCGTTCAAGCGGCGGGCAGCCATCTCCGGCGAAATGCCGTCCCGCGCCACAATGCGCGCCACGCTGGTTTCAAAGGGTGCGGTGACCACGCACAGGCGGTCGCACTCAGCCTGTGCCGCCGTGCCCACAATGACTGCACCGTCCAGCACAAAAAGGGGCGCACCGGCGGCCTGCGCCGCCTGCTTTGCGGCGCGGATGCGTGCCACGATGGCGGGGTGGGTCAGACTGTCCAGCGCGGCCTTGCCCTCCGGGGTGGCAAAGGCGCGGTCAGCCAACAGACGGCGGTCCAGCGTGCCGTCCGGCTTTAAAATATCCCCGCCGAACCGCGCCGCAAGCTGCGGCAGCAGCGGCGAGCCGGGCAGCAAAATTTCCCGACTGAGCTGGTCGGCGTCGGCCAGCGGCACGCCGTGGGCGGCAAATACTGCTGTGACCGTGGACTTGCCGCAACCGCTGCGCCCTGTGATGCCCAGAGTGATCATAGGTCGATCACCCGGAAGGCGGCGGCGCGGATCAGGCGGTTGTACACTGCCATGGACAGGCCGTCCTTCTGCGGACAGCGGGCGTAGACTACGCCGTCGCCCTGCTCATCCAGCGCCCGCAGGGAGCGGAAGATGTGCTTTGCCTGATCGGCACCGTCCCCCTCGCGGCCGTATTCCACGCAGGGCACATCCAGCTTTGCGCTTTCGCCGGTAAAGCACAGGCAGCTGGGGTTCTCGTCTTTATGGGCGTCCACATAGGCCTTGAACTGCGCAAAGGTGCCGTTGAGCAAGGTCACATCGGCCTTGGGGGCGTAGTGTTTGTACTTCATGCCCGGGCTGCGCACCACAGCACCCTCCGGCAGCTTTTCCAGAATGGCCTTGGACACCTCCACCTCTTCGCCGAGGGCGCGTTCCAAGTCCTCCAGCGTGATGTGGCCGGGACGGAACAGGGTGGGTTTATCACCCACCACCGACACCACGGTGCTCTCCACACCCACATCGCACTCGCCGCCGTCCAAAATCAACGGCAGGCGGCCGTCCATATCGGTGAACACATCCTGTGCGTTGGTGGGGCTGGGCTTACCGGAAAGGTTGGCGCTGGGGGCGGCAAAGGCGCAGCCGCTCTGCTGGATGACCGCCCGCGCTACCGGGTGGCTGGGCATCCGGATGCCCACGGTATCCAGTCCGGCGCAGCACTCATCCGCCACCTCCGGCCCGCGCGGCATGATGATGGTCAGTGGGCCGGGGCAGAAGGCTGCCATCAGCAGCTGGGCACGCTCCGGCACCTCGCTGACAAGACCCGGCAGCATCTCCGGCCCGGTGACGTGGACGATGAGGGGGTTATCCTGCGGGCGCCCCTTGGCCACAAAGATATCGCGCACCGCCGCACCGTTGCGGGCATCGGCGGCAATGCCGTAGACCGTTTCTGTTGGCAGGGCCACAAGCTGACCCTGCCGCAGCAGCTGCGCGGCCTCGGCTACGCCTGCTTCATCGGCAGGCAAAACTCTGGTTTTGATTTCCATACGAATCATCGTTCTTTCTATCTGTAAAGTATATTTGCTTGGCAGTCGTTTGGATGGTTTTGCACCCGCAAAACCGGGTTTTACCCGCCCAGCCTTTGCAGCTTTTCGGTCTGCTCATGGGTGGCAAGAGCATCGATCACCTCATCCAGATTGCCGTCCATGATCTTTTCCAGATTATGGACGGTCAGGCCGATGCGGTGGTCGGTGCAGCGATCCTGCGGGAAGTTGTAGGTGCGGATCTTCTCGCTGCGGTCGCCGGTGCCCACCTGCCCCTGACGCTGGGCGTTGATGGCATCCTGCTGTTCCTTCTGTTTTTGCGCAAGCAGACGGCTGCGCAGGATCTCCAGCGCTTTATCCTTGTTCTGGAACTGGCTGCGCTCGTTCTGGCACTCCACCACCGTACCTGTGGGGATATGGGTCACGCGGATGGCACTGGAGGTCTTGTTGATGTGCTGACCGCCCGCACCGGAGGAGCGGAAGGTATCAATGCGCAGATCCTTCATGTCCAGCGCAAAGTCCACCTCCTCTGCCTGCGGCATTACCGCCGCAGTGGCGGTGGAGGTGTGAATGCGGCCTTGGGTCTCGGTCTCCGGCACACGCTGCACCCGGTGCACCCCGCTCTCGTACTTGAGGCGGTTATATGCGCCTGCACCGTCCACCGAGACAATGGCTTCCTTTACGCCGCCAAGTTCGGTCTCGTTCAGGTTGAGCAGTTCCAGCGTCCAACCACGGTTCTGGGCGTACATGGTGTACATGCGCAGCAGGCTGTGGGCAAACAGGGCGGCTTCCTCGCCGCCGGCACCGCTGCGGATCTCCATGATGACGTTTTTGCCGTCGTTCACGTCCTTGGGCAGCAGCAAAATTTTGAGATTATTTTCCAGCTTTGCCACATCTTGACTTTTTTCGCTGATTTCCTGCTGTATCATCTGCTTGAAGTCCGGGTCCAGTGAACCGGGCTCCTCCAGCAGGGCTTTGGCCTGCGCCAGATGATCCAGCGCGGTCTGCCAGTCCCGGTAAGCCTCCACCACCGGCTCGGTGTCGTGGTACTCCCGCATCAGCTTGCGGAACAGCGCCGGGTCGGCGGCGGTATCGGGCTGGTTCAGCCGTATGGAAAGTTCCTCAAAGCGGCGGCAGACCGCATCCATCCGGGAAGAAATATCTTGCATCCTTGCAGTTCTCCTTACAAATTCGTTCCGGTTCGGGTGCGTTGGCTGCGCTACTGCACGCTGCCGGGCTTTACCACCTTTTTGATGTTCTTTTCAATTTTGGCGCGGGGCAGCATGACCTCGCGTCCGCAGCCGGTGCAGCGGATTTTAAAATCCATGCCCACCCGCAGCACCTCGAAGCTGGATGCCCCGCAGGGGTGCTTTTTGCGGGTGAGGATGGTATCTCCCACAGCGATGTCCATATTTATCCGACCTCTCCCTTCTTTTCTGCCGCGCAAGCGCCCGGCAGAGCCAGTGTGTGCCGCCGCCCGCTGAGCGGGTGCTGCGCATACAGATATAGTATAATGCAAAGCCGCACAAAATGCAAATATCTGCGCACACTGCTGCATATCGTTGTAGCATCGCACAGAGACCCGAAAACCATATAGAAAGAGGAATGAAACATGATGCAAGCTTATCGTACCGAAAACAGTTACCGTTCTGCCGCCCGTTTGTCCCCTGCCGAGCTGCGGGCTGCCATGGCCAGCGGCGAAATTTTACAGGCCACTGCCCTTGCCTTTGACACCCGGCGGCAGCTGCGGTTTGAGCTGGGCGGCGTAAAGGCGGTGATGCCCTTTGCCCAGTGCGCAGACGGTGCCGAGACAGGTACCGTGCGGGATATTGCGGTGCTGACCCGGGTGGGACGCCCCACCTGTTTTGTCATCGAGGGGCTGGACACGGACGAGGACGGCGCGCCCTGCTACCGGCTTTCCCGCGCCGAGGCGCAGCGGCTGTGCAAGGCGGAGTATCTGGACACCCTTTCGCCCGGGGATATCCTGCCCTGCACGGTGACCCACATCGAGCCGTTCGGCGCGTTCTGTGATGTAGGCTGCGGCATCAGCGCCCTGCTTCCCATCGACTGTATGTCGGTAAGCCGCATCTCCTCCCCTGCCGACCGGGTCAGCGTAGGGCAGCAGATTTTGTGTGCCATCAAGAACCGGGACGCGCAGGGGCGCTTTGTGCTGACTATCCGGGAGCTGCTGGGCACATGGGCAGAGAACGCCGCCCGGTTCACCGTAGGCGAAACGGTGGTGGGCATCGTGCGCAGCGTGGAGGAATACGGCACCTTTGTGGAGATTGCGCCGAACCTTGCCGGGCTTGCGGAGAGCTGCTCCGGTCTTGCGCCCGGGCAGGCGGTAAGTGTCTACATCAAAAACATCCTGCCGGAAAAGATGAAGATCAAGCTGGTCATCGTGAACCACGCCCTGAGCCAGCCCCACCGGTTTGAGCTGCGGTACTTCATCACCGAGGGACATCTGGACAGGTGGGTGTACTCCACACCGGAGTGTCCCAAGCGTATTGAGACAGATTTTGCCGTTGCGGCTTGCAATCCGGGCTGAAAGCCTTTATACTAATAGAAAGAGTTTTTGTCTGCCCGCTGCCCGCCCTTTTGGCAGCGGCGCAGGCCTTTGATACCATGTGAAAGTGCAAGGGGGATGTAAGGAACGATGAGCGCCAATGATGCTTTTACCGCCGGTGTCCGTCCCGGCGGCCTGACCAGCAGCACCGAGATCCGGTTGCTGCTGTGCTATCTGGTGAAAAACGCCGGTCCCATTACCCGGCAGGAGATTGAGAACGCCCTGATGGAGGAAGCCCTTGTCAACTATTTTGAGATCGGCTCCTGTCTGGACGATATCACAAAACAGGCGCTGGTCACCCTGACCGGCGACAGCTACACCATTACCGACAAAGGCCGCAAGGTAGCGCAGGAGCTGGCCTACGACCTGCCCCGCAGCGTGCGGGAGCGGGCGGTGGCTGCCGTGCTGCGCTGCCAGACATGGGCCCGCAAGGAGGCCAAGTACAGCGCCCGCATCACCGAAAAGGCCGATGGTCACTGCACCGTGCGCTGCACCGTAAAGGGGCTGGACAGCGAACTGTTCTGTCTGGAACTGGGTGCGCCCGACCGGCTGAGCGCCGAACTGGTGAAGAAGCAGTTCATCCTGAAGGGCAACGAGATCTATCAGCTGCTGATCAACAAGCTGACCGAGGAAGAAAAATAAGACAGAACGATCCCCGCCCGCTGTAAGCAGAACTTACGGCGGGCGGGGATTTTTTCAGATACGCCTAGATCAGGATACAGATCAGTCCAGTGCAGCCCTCGTTGATGACCCGCTCCAGCGTTTCCTGCAGGCGGGTGCGGGCTTCCTGCGGGATGTGGAGCAGCTTGTTCTGCAAGCCGTCGTTCACCAGCTCGTGCAGACTTTTGCCGAAAATGTTGGACTCCCACAGCTGCACCGGGTCGTCCGCAAAGTCGGCCAGCAGGCTCTGCACCAAGTCCTCGCTCTGCTTCTCGGTGCCCACGATGGGGCTCAGTTCCGTGTGGATGGTGGCCTTCATCATCTGGATAGAGGGCGCGCAGGCTTGCAGCCGCACCCCGCAGCGCCCGTCCTGATGCACGATCTCCGGCGGTTCCAGATGCAGCTCGTCGATGGAGGGCATCACAATGCCGTAGCCGGTGGCTTCCACCTGCTCCAAGGCGCTGCGCACCTTCTCGTAGGCGCGTTTTGCCCGGGCAAGCTCCATGATGCAGGGCATCAGCCCCGCCTCGTCCCCGATGTCCAGCCCGGTCTGCTCGCTGAGCACCTGATAAAAGATCTCCGGCTTTAACTCCAAGCTCACCCGCACACTGCCGGCGGCAAGATCTGCGCCCGCCACTGCCGAGCGCTGCACGGCATCGCATTCCAGCGCAGGGGCGTCCGTTCCGGCGGGCAGATCCTTCATGCGGGACACCCGCTCTGCCAGCTGCATGGCAGCTGTGTACACCTGTGCTTGCAACCAGTGCCCGGGCTCCAGCATGGTCACCCAGCGGGGCAGAGCAAAATCCAGCTCCTGCACCGGAAATTCATACAGCACCCGCCGCAAAATCTCCCCCAGCATGGCGGCGTCCAAGTCCACGCAGCTTACCGGCAGCACGGTGCGGCGGTAGTCTCGCGCCATGCCCTCGGCCAGCTGCCGGGTCTCCGGCGCGTCCGGGTGGGTGCTGTTGAGCAGGATGATATAAGGCTTGCCCAGCGCTTCCAACTCGGTGACGACCCGCCTTTCGGCCTCTGCGTAGCCCGCCCGGGGGATATCGCTGACTGAGCCGTCGGTGGTGACCACCACCCCGATGGTGGAGTGCTCACAGATCACCTTGCGGGTGCCGGTCTCTGCGGCAAGGTCAAAGGGCACTTCCTGCTCAAACCACGGGCTTTTGACCATGCGGGGCTTTGCGTCCTCCTCGTGCCCCATGGCACCCTCCACCATGTAGCCCACGCAGTCGATCAGCCGCACCCGGCACGCCCCGCCGCCCTCCAGCTGCAAGGGCACGGCGGTCTCCGGGATGAATTTCGGCTCGGTGGTCATGATGGTGCGCCCCGCTGCCGACTGCGGCAGCTCGTCCCGGGCACGTTCCCGGGCAGCGGCAGAGCCGGACATGGCGGGCAGCACCAGCTGCTCCATGAACCGCTTGATAAAGGTGGATTTGCCGCTGCGCACCGGCCCCACCACACCGATGTAGATATCCCCGCCGGTGCGTGCGCCGATCTCGCGACAGATGCTGTTCTGTTCCTGTTTCTCCAAGGTCCTTCTCCCCTTCCTGTTGCGCTGCGCACCGCGCCCGTAGGGGTGGGTGTGCTCGTTGTATCGTATGAAAAGGGAGCGCTTATTATGCCGGGACGATCTTAAATGCCCTCCGCTTTGCTCTGGGCATAATCAGCGGAAAAATTATTTTATATAATTGCAATTGAAGAAAATCTGCGGATTTTCCTCAATTGCCTTTTCACGGGACTCAAAAAAGAGCTGCCGTGCAAACACACAGCAGCTCTCAGAAAGGTTTTATGAAATCACGGGGTCAGGCGGTTGGGGCCGCGGAACAGGAACTCGGCGTCCTTGATGCTCAGGCCGCACAGCAGCATGGTCAGGCGGTCGATGCCCAGACCAAAGCCGCCGTGGGGCGGGCAGCCGTACTGGAAGAACTCCAGATAGAACTTGACATCATCGGCCAGACCCTTCTCCTCGGCCTGCTTCTTCAGCACCTCGTAGCGATGCTCGCGCTGGGCACCGGTGGTGATCTCCACACCGCGCCAGATCAGGTCGTAGC
>OIWV01003385.1_pt1 | contig 10452 bp, 8 predicted proteins | sample 1587751 | NCBI WGS metagenome assembly OIWV01 (sample SAMEA3888913, study PRJEB22519) | human gut metagenome | biome: human gut; feature: human-associated habitat; material: faeces | place: Denmark | collected 2010 | reverse complement strand
TGCAATACACACTCGACAGCGAGTCGGCCACGTTCCACACCGCACGAACCACCCGATAAAAATAACCTGAAAAACCGAAAGCCTATGGGAATTCCTCCTCCGTAATCCGAGAAAAAAAGCGGATGCTGCAACATCCGCTCCGACTTAAACACCCCGACGTGCTTCGTAATGTAACGGAATTACGAAATGACAGAATCTTAAATCGTTACAAAATTATGAAAAAATCCGGAAAATCCGGCGGAAAAGGAATTATTCCACTTCCGCCCGGAAGATTCTTTTTGCTGACGCTGTTATTCACGCTGCTGGCCGCAGCCGGCGTCCGGGCCCAGAACCCGCCCGTAAGCATCAATGCAAAAGCAATCACAATCAACGAGTTATTCATCCGCATCGAGAAACAGGGCGTCTATACCTTCGCCTACAACAATGCCGACATCGACCTCAAGCGCATCGTGACCGTGCACGCCAAGGAGCGTCCCATCGAATCCATCGTCCGCGAATGCCTGCCCGAAGTCAACGTGCAGGTATCCAACAACAAGGTGATCCTGACGGGCCGCCGCAGCGACCAGAGTTCGATGCCGATGCACAAGCTGACGGGCACCGTGACCCTCACCGCCCGGCCGGACGGCATCGACTTTCAGCTGGGGAATGCAGCACCCGCCCGGCTCTTTGATCTGCTGCCTGCCGCCTATACAGGTGCCGTGGACGAGATCAAACGGGAGCTGGACGAGGACGGTGTTCCCACAGCCCAGGGTGTGGAGTGCTGGTCACCCGCCATCATCCATAACATCCTGACCAACGAAAAGTACATTGGGGATGCTCTGCTGCAGAAAACCTATGTTACGGACTGCCTCTCCAAGAAGGTTCGAAAAAACCGCGGTGAGCGCGTCATGTACTATGTTGAAAACAACCACCCCGCCATCATCTCAAGAGAGGCATTCGATCTGGTGCGGAAAGAAATGACGCGCCGCTCCAGCAAGCGAAAGGTGCTGCAAAAGAGCGGCAAGACGGAACTCGGGAAATATTCCGGCAAATACGCCCTGACGGAACTGCTGGTGTGCGGTGAGTGCGGTTCCCCCTACAAGCGGGTGACATGGGCCAGAGACGGAAAAAAGCGCATCGTCTGGCGGTGTGTCTCCCGGCTGGAGTTCGGTACAAAATACTGCCATGCCTCGCCTACGCTGGATGAAGGCAAGCTCCACAGCGCCATCCTCAACGCCATGAACGAGTACGCAGCCATCCGGCAGGAGGTCTGCCCCGATGTGCTGGCGATGGTGGAGGAAGCCAAGCAGGCGCTGACTCAGACCGGTACAAAACTGCTGACGCTGAAGCGCCGCCTTGACGAAGTCAGCCATGAGCAGGCAGATATGCTGGACATGCTGCTGTCCAACATGGCCGACGCTGATCTGAACGCCAGAATGAAAGCCCTGACGGATGAGAAGGCATCTCTCAAGGAACAAATTTTAGAGACCCAGCAGGAAGAAGTCGGTCTGGAAGAACAAGTTGCCAAGCGCCAGCAGATGTGGGATAGCCTGATCGAATGCAGCGAGGGCTACACGGAGTTCGACGATGAGTTCATCCGGCAGATCATTCAGAAGATTACGGTCGAGGACGCCGACACGATCCGCATCCAGTTTAGAGACTCCGATGTGGTGCTCGAGCAAGGATTACAATAAAAAGGAAAGGCGAAAAAAGATGGCAATTTTTATGACCGACACCCACGGGTATTTTGGTAGGCTCCGCCCTGCGGCATTCCGTGAGCAAGGCGACCTGAGCAAAGACGATTGTCGCTGTCGCTTGTTCGGACACTACCGAGACAACCGCGTGAGCAAAGTCAAGCCCATCCTGCGGATCGTGCAGATCTGCCAAGATCCCTACAGGCAGGCAGTGAAGGAAAGAGCGGCGCAGCGCCGCTTTTTCCTTTACTGCTTTGCGACAAAAACGGCAAAATGAGCCCGTGAAAAGGTCATTTGGCAGTTGCCATCAATAAGTTTCGACAGAGTAGAAAACCGGATAGCGGCCCACGGATGTAGCGGATCTGTTGGAAAGGTAGAAGAATGCTTTTGATGCTTCCTTTTGATAGACTGTGGATCTGCAGCCTGCTATACTGGAAGCAACAAAAGAACAGGAGTGGATAGCGATATGGACACGCTAATGGAATTCAGCATTCAAGGTGACATCTTCTTTTTCTATGATACATTGTCAGATGAAGAAAAAGAAACCGTTCGCAAGTGCATGCGGGAAAAGTACAAAGGTCATATAGTAGCCAATCCAAAAATTGATGAATTTTTAGAAGGTCTCGAACGTGATCATGGCATTAAGCTGAAAAGGCTGTCGGTAACGAGTGTCATTGCGGTGTGAGCGCGAAACAGACTTGAACAACCCCAGCAAGAATGAATAATATTCTGCTTTTTCAGCTTCGGTATCCAGTTTAGAGACTCCGATGTGGTGCTCGAGCAAGGATTACAATAAAAAGGGAAGGCGAAAAAAGATGGCAATTTTTATGACCGGTGACACCCACGGTGATTTCAGCAGGCTCCGCCCTGTGGCATTCCGCGAGCAAGGGGGCCTGACCAAAGACGATTACCTCATCATCTGTGGCGACTTTGGCGGCGTCTGGGATGGCAGTGAGATTGAACAACAATGGCTCGACTGGCTGGAAGACAGGTCATTCACCACCCTGTTCGTCAGTGGGAATCACGAAAACTATGATCTGCTCCGCAGCTACCCGACAAGTGTGTGGCACGGCGGGCTGGTGCAGCCGATCCGTCCCAGCGTTCTGCACCTGATGCGAGGGCAGCTCTACGAGATCTGCGGAAAGAAAATCTTTACCATGGGCGGGGCCAGCAGTCACGACATTCGGGACGGCATTCTGGAACCAGATGATCCGAACTTCGAGCGAATGCTCCGGCAGCTCAACGCCGCAGGCGCTCTCTACCGAGTCAATCACCGCTCCTGGTGGAAAGAGGAACTGCCCGGCGAGGACGAATACCGGACCGCAAGAGAAGCACTGGACAAAACAGGTTGGGACGTGGACTACATCATCACCCACTGCTGCCCCAGTAGCATTCAGGACACATTCAGCGGCGGGTTGTTCCAACGGGATGCCCTGACAGACTTTCTCGATGAGGTTCGAGAGCGATGCCGATTCCAATACTGGTTTTTCGGACACTACCACGAAAACATGGTGGTAGAGAAAGAGTTCGTAATGCTCTATAAGCAGATTATCCGACTGAAATGATGAGTGGAGGCGCACTGGCGATTGGCAAATGTGTCTCCACTTTTTATTTAAGTCAGTGAAACGACGTTTTCTCCCAACGATACCTGTACACGCGGGCAGACCGTGGCATTCTTCTATCGCTATGCAAATTCTCCTGCGGTGAGCGGAAGCAATTCTTTTGCCGATGTGAGTGAAACAGCTTACTATTATAATGCCACTCTTTGGGCGATGAGCGAAAAAGTGACCGAGGGAACCAGCGCAACGACATTCTCTCCGAATGATCTTTGCACGCGCGGTCAGATCGTGACATTCCTCTATCGCTATATGGGAAAGTAACAGAGCAGCTCAAGGCCCTGTTGGAAGAAAAGCAGCACCTGCAGACACGGATTGATGCAGCGAAGAAGGAGGCAGCCAACAGAATCAACGAGGACTCACGTATGGCAGAGTTAGCAGCTTACCTGGAGGAACACCTCAGTGGCTTCCAACAGTATGATGACGGGATCGTTCGCAAGATGATTGAACGGGTCACTGTAGTCGATGAGGAAACAATCCGGGTCAAGTTCCGATACAGCGATTTGGAGATTGAACAGACCGTGCGCTAGAATAAAAGTACGAAGGAATGGCTGTGCTGATGCACTGCCATTCCTTCGTACCTATTTGCAGTTGGCTTTGTCAGTTATGTCGGTAAAGAAAACCACGCCCAACGTACAGACTTCCTTTCATCCTGTTCAGATTACGATTTGCTTGGAGCTTCTGACCCAATTTCTAAAAGATTATTCCAGAGTGAGTCAATCTGAGCAGAATTAAATGTTATTTCAGCGCACAGCTTGTAAAGGCGGCGCTTGTAAACGGTCTCCTTGGCCGCGTATTGGCCCTGGATAAAACAGGCGGTACCGAAGCAGAACTTCACGGAAGAGATGTCCTCAGAAGGGACTGTGGTCAGTACACAGTCTTTTCGCAGTTTTCCCATCCTGCCCAATATGAAATCGGCCTGATAATCATTCCGGTTATAGCGGACGATAACCTCCTTTGTATGCGCAGAAAAAATTGTGCGGAGGATGTCATCGTTGAGCAATTCTGCCAAAAACGGTGCCTGGATAAAGATGCGCGGTGCCTTAAAAGCGGCGCAATGGTACAGAATATCCTGAAGTTCTCCGTCCAGCAGCGGGCGGTCGGCGTAATAGGCCGCTTCCAGTAAATCTGCCCAGTCACTCTGCGCTCCACGGAGTTTGAACGCCGCAATCAAGTCGTGGGGCAGTTGTTCCTCCTCCGGGGAAGCGGCGCAAGGACGGTTGGGCGGAGAGAAGAGGTTCCAGGCACCCAAGTGTCGGCAGTTGAGCTGTTCCGCCAGTACATCTGCATAGGCTTGGATTCCAGACTGAAAGTGAAAGGCCAGGGAGCAATCCGCCTGATTTAGATATACGAAGCAGAACTCGCGCTGATAGGACAGTGTGTGATAGGAGATATCAAGAATCCGATACAGCTCAGCGCTCTCAGCAGTACTCTGGAATACCACATTGGCCAGACGGCTCTCTCGGTAAATTACCGCTAGCGTATCGAACTGACTGCGCAGGAATTCCAGATTGAGTGGATACTTCTCCAGAAGGTATGCCTGCCCCCGCGGCGGCTCCCGGTAGGTGCCCAAGAGGGGCGTATCCGAGACCTCACCGGTGATCTGGTTTACCGATATGCGGCTGAGCTGGCTGCGCAGGGTCTTGACCTTCTTCTGGCTCTCCAGCACCTTTTTCCCCAAATCAGTCAGGACAATGTCGCCACAGGAAACAGCGGTGAGCTGTTCACTGTCCAGCTGTGATACGATTTGTAGCATAATACTTTCTGGCAGGCCGAACTGATCGGCAAGATCGGGGAGGGATTTGGAACCGATGCGGATGGCGGTGAGGACACATTCTTGAACAAAGGAGAGCACCTGGACACGCCGTTCCCAGACAGTCAAGCCGATTTCCTGGACAGGAATATAGACTGGAACCCGACAGATGAAATCATAGCCGGAAAGCTGCGGAGGAATGTATTTATCAACATTTTTTTGCCATTCAGACAGCATTTGTAAACTCCTTTATATCGATTTCCTGACAAAATTCGGGATGCTCCTGCATATAGCTGATCACATAGGGAAAGCGGTTGCCGGGGATACGGGGATTGCGGAGAAACTTTCCGTCACCGACAATGATCAAGGCCCGTTTCGCGCGGGAGAAGGCAACATTCAGCCGTGCTTCCTCTTTCAAGAATCCGATACGCCGCTGATTGCTGCTTCGGACGGTGGAGTAGATGATGATGTCACGCTGACTGCCCTGGAATGCATCCACGGTGTTGATATCGACTTCAATGTGGCTCAATGGGATTTGCTTGAGGCGGTTCCGGATTAGCTCCAGCTGCGCCCGGTATGGCGTGATGATGCCGATGGAATACTTCTCCCCTTGAGCGGAGATTTCTTGGTTCAGCCTTTGCAAGCAGCTTTGGATCACAGTGACTTCCAGATGGTTGATGTATCCGCGTTGGTGCCCGACGGATTGTTCAAAGCGGACGGAACCGGCATTGGAGGTGGTTAGCCAGGTGATGGCGCGGTTATTGAGCATGGGAAGGTTCGTAGTTCGCTCAGATGCCTTAACGCCATTTTGCACTTTGCTATCGTAAAAAAGAAAGCTGATGAGATCGCCGATCGCCGGATGCATCCGGTACTGGGTGGAAAGCGTCTCTTTACAGCTGTCGGGCAGGATGTCAAACAGTTTCCCGAACCCGGTGTTTTGAAGCTCATCAATCTGCGAAGAATGGAAGCTGGCTTTGAGGGCATTCCGATCAAAGACCGGTGGCAGTTGCTTGTGGTCGCCCACTAAAATTGCCTTTCGTGCCCGAACCAAGGGAACCATGATTTCCGGCAGAGTTGCCTTTGCTGCTTCGTCTACAATCACATAGTCGAAGGTCGAGTCACGGACGCGGGGATCCGAAATGACGCCAATGCAAGTACCTACGATAATGGAAGCGTTTTTGATATAAAACTCTCCCAGCTCATTGCTCTCACTGATGCGTCGGATCCATTGTTCGGAAATCAGGCAGATCTGTACGTAAGGATTGGTGCGGCTTTTCCCGTAAGTGTTTTCAAAGTCTGTGGCAACCCGTTCCAGACGTATGCGTTCTGTTTCTTCCAGATTTGCAAGTTTCAGCTCTTCCAACACTTGTGCGTATTTACAGAATGGCTCCATGGGGATGTGCTGTTCCAATAAACGTTGGGCCAGCCACGCTTTACAGTTCTCAACGCTTTCCTTCACCCATAGGGTCTGGCAGTGGTCCAATCCGAAACGTTCATTGATCTTGGGGTCAATATTTTCCTCGTGACCAATACGGATGGTCGTATGTTCCAGATAGGATGCAAGGTCTTCCAGCAGTTTATCCACGGCGGCATGAGATTGGGACACAATCAAAATTTTCTGATCTAGTGCAGGATTCCGTTGGTTTTCCCCCAGAATCTGCCGGATTACTTCCACCAGGACATTGGTTTTACCGGTGCCTGGAGGCCCCTGGATCAAAGCAATATCCTCCGCCTCCAGCGCTTTCCGGACCGCGCGCTTCTGGGTAAAATCCAGCTGTTTATTATAGAAGCAGGGCATAGCCTTGAGCTGGAAATACCCGGGCTGCTCGGCACCCACAAAAATGCTCTTCAGATTTCCGCCGTTAGCGGTTTCAGATCGGCGGAATTCCTCCAGTGCTGCCTCCTGGCGGCGGTACTGCTGGATCTCTTTGCGGTAATCCAAACAGATAGAACCATTGTTTGGCAGCCGGGGCTTCCTGGGTGCGGCCTTGATAGCCATCACAGCGCCGTCCTCCCGGTATTCCCAGAAGGTACCGACCTCTGCCAGAATTGGCTTCTTTTTGAAACGCCCACGCTGCTCAAAAATAAACAGGGTATCCTGGCTGAACGTCTCATCCGGCACGCTGTCCGGATCCAGCCGGAACAGGAACATCCCGTCTTCATAGCGGACACTTGTGTAGTACAACCGGACAGTATTCTTAGACGCGTCTGCAATCATAGCTTGGATGAATTCCCGCCAGATACCGTACTGTGTGTCGTATTCCCGGTCGATATTTTTCTGCGAGTGGATATCCGCTTGAAAATCAGCAACCCGGTTGCTTAGGATCTGGCTGCAATTGTTGGGAAGAGGGGTGTTTGCGATTCTGTGCGAAAACAGAAATTGAAAATGCCCAGGAACCTCCATGGAAAAGCGCTTGTGCTGCTCCCGCTTGAAGGCATCCAGCCGGCGGAAAGAGACCACCTGGAAAAAATCGTCCGACAAAACGCATTCCATTGAGATGCTGATGCCGTCAAAGCAATAGATGGAGGTCTGCCCCTCGGCACGAAGACGGATCAAGCCGCCCGCAAACTGGGCGGGAAGGAAGCTGTCCAGCAACTCTAAATAGGGCATATCCCGCCGTACTAGGTTACGTCTTTTCAGATCGTCGAGCGCATTGGTGGGGACGGCGAAAAAGTACCGCTCGTCGCTGCCGCAATACCGCTGGTAGAGCGGAGCCAGGGCCAGTTCGCAGTCATCAATGTTTTCATATCGGTCCGCCGGGGCAGGGGCACACATCTTCAAAAGGACTTCCTTTAACTTTACATCGATGCCGCCAGCGGATTGGATAGCCGTGGGCATTTCAGTAGCCGTCACTGGGACTTCACCGGTGAAAAGAAAATAAATGACAGCACCCAGCGAATAGATATCGCTGCGCTCTGTTGCATTTTCACTGTGGACGGTTACTTCCGGCGCGGAATAATTCTGGGTAGCAAACTGATATGTGGTTCCGTCCTGGAACATCCCGCGGATTTTTGCGATTCCGAAATCAATCAGCTTCAGCTCAAACGAGTCGGTAATGAGGATGTTGGAGGGATTGATATCCCGGTGAATCACGGAGTTTCGATGGGCGTGTTGGATGGCATTGGTCAGTTGCTTTACCAGGTTGTACCGGGTTGAGGCATTCGGAATCACATCTAGCATCTGGGACAGGGGGCGTCCCTGAACATACTCCATGGAAATGATGCCTTCACTCCGTCCATCCGGAGCGGCCTGGATATCCGAACGGAATATACGGACAATGTTCTCGCAGGCCTTCAGCCGTGTCAGGGCCTGTGTTTCCTTCTGAAAAATAGCTCGGTAGATAGGGGCCTCCAGATTCTGGACTCGCTTCACCACAAAGCGAAACCCTGCTTCATTTTCCACCAACTCTACAATTGTTCCGGAGTCCCTTTGCCTGCTCAGCGTCTGAATCACTTTTTCCTCCATGAATTGTTCCTTTCTTACCTCAATAGATGGCCTGAATGCGTGGTAACAGGATATTAAAAGTATAGCATAGCCAACGGATATCTGCAACTGTACACATAGTCGACAGGATATTTCGCAGAATAAAACTGTAGAACATCAAATTAACATAGGCAGATGTATCTTTTTTGGCAACAAAAGACATAAGGTGGCAACAATTCGGATATTTTAAGCGAAACGCTTAGAATACCAAAGGGTTGCCGCCTTTTTTATTTCAAATTTTGCACTCAGGAAAAAAGATATTTTCGCGTTATTTTGGTAACTGGGGAGATTCGAACTCCCCCTTTCACAGATTCAAAGGTAAAATCCTGAGAAGCGCCCTTTTTGCGGGCGCAGAATAGAGCGTTTTTTCCTCAAAATTTCATACGATCTTTCAGGCATCTGTTTGTTGGTTTCGTCGAAGCCATCAAGGAGACGCCCTTTTTCATTTCACAACTTAATCCGTCAACCGGCCGGAGCATTTTTAGGATGCTCCGGCCTATTTTTTGCTTACGAGGAGGACTTTACAATGAACGCTCAGAGCGGAACCGCGTAGCTCCGTTTCCTTGAAGAAACCGCCATTCGGCTGCGGCAGAACGGTTTCACGGTAGAGCCCATCGAGGATCACCACCTGCCCGTCTGCTGGGAAAAAGGGCGTCTCTGCCGCATCTCCGGCAAGGGCAGCGTGCTGTACCGGCAGGAGTGTGTCGACGTCCCCGGTGCACAGGACGCATTGCAGGCGGTGATCGACACCGCCAAAATGACTACGGAATACATGGCGATTCTGGAAACCGCGCCGCTTCTCAAAGCCGGCGGTCTCACCGGCGACTACCGCGTCCTTGCGGACTTCAGCAGCGCGGTGCTGGCGGGCCACCCCACCGAGCGCGGCGTCCAGTTTGTGACCTGGGAGTGGGACTTCGACCGAGAGGGCGTCCACCACGGACATTATTTTCAGCAGGACTACGACGCCGCCAAGCGCGACTTCACCCTGCGCAGCGGGCTTGTTCAAAAAGACGCCCTTTTTGAGACGGAGCAGCTTGCGCAGATCTACCACGCACTGTCGTTCGTCCGTGAACAGGACGAAACGCTATCCTTCGGACGGGATCAGGAACTGGCGGAGCTCATGGACCGGGTCGGCGGACTGCTGCCCCCGAATGTTCCGCGGCAGCAGGATGCGCCGGAACAGAGCGGCATGACAATGAAATAAGCATCCACGCAGGCCGGACAGAAATGTCCGGCATTTTTTATTTTACGAGGAGGAAAATCAATGGAAATTTACGGCACGATTCAATTCAGACTCATTCTTCCGCACTTCCCCGGCTTTCAGCAGGAGCCGTTGCCGGCACCTGTTTGCAGCCATTCCCCGGATTGCAAGGACTGCCCCTATCCCCGCCACGGCTTTCTCTGCTGGGGTGCGGACGGGACCTGCCTGCGGACCAGAATGAACAAAATCAACGGATTGGAGGAAAACACAAATGATGATTCAAGCGGTTCTCGGTAATCCCAGCCACCCGGAATACGGCGTGGCAACTATCCTGTTCCCCATCCCCCGCGACCAGTACGCGCACTGCATGGAGCTGCTGGCGGCGCTGGAGATCGGCGATGCGGTCAAGGCGGACTGCAAGGTGGAGAAGACCGACAGTTTCTACACTGTCCTGAAACGAGCGGAAATGCTCACGGTCAATGTGGAGGAGCTGAACTATCTCGCCAAGCGGCTGGAAAGCTTCGACACCGGCGAGGCCGCACAGTTTCAGGCGATGGCCCACAAGCTGGAGCTATTCGAGCTGAAGGATCTCATCAACCTGACCTTCTGCTGCCAACAGGCCACAGTCATCACTGACTTTTCCGACCTCGCCGCTGTTGGCCGTGACCACTACATGAACCTGCACGGCGGCAGCGCAAGTGTGGATGAACTGAACGCGCTGGACG
>OIWV01003384.1_pt1 | contig 10453 bp, 10 predicted proteins | sample 1587751 | NCBI WGS metagenome assembly OIWV01 (sample SAMEA3888913, study PRJEB22519) | human gut metagenome | biome: human gut; feature: human-associated habitat; material: faeces | place: Denmark | collected 2010 | reverse complement strand
CGTTCCGAGTACCTGCTCGCCGCTATCCTGATAGCCAACAACTTTGTGAATGTGGCTGTCGTCATGCTTTGTACCTACGGTATCAACGCGATCGTCAATTTCTCATCCGCCCCGATGTTGGGCTTTATTCTGGAGACGATCGTCCTGACCTTTCTCCTTTTGTTGTTCGGCGAGATCATGCCGAAGATTTACGCACAGAAAAACTCGCTGCGGTTCGTGCGCAGTTCGGCCCCTGTACTGAATGTCGTGGAGCGTGTCTGCCGGCCGCTTTCGAACATATTGGTCACGTCGACCAGCGTCATCAACAAGGCGTTAGTCAAGAAGAAGTACGATCTTTCGGTCGACGAGCTTTCCAAAGCATTGGAACTCACTTCCACCGAAATGCCGGAAGAGAAAGAGATGCTTTCGGAGATCATCAAGTTCTACAACAAGACTGCCGACGAGATCATGACGCCCCGCCTGGATATGGAGGATATCGACATCAAGACGAGTTTCCGCACCGTGGTCGATTTCATCATCCGATCCGGTTATTCCCGTATTCCGGTTTATGCCGATTCGGAGGATAACATCAAGGGAATCCTGTATATCAAAGACCTTTTGCCGTATGTGGAGAAGCCTGACACGTTCCGTTGGCAGAGTTTGATCCGTCCGGCCTATTTCGTGCCTGAGACGAAGAAGATCGACGATCTCCTGGAGGAATTCCGTACCAGCAAGATCCATATGGCGATCGTGGTGGACGAGTTTGGCGGAACTTCCGGTATTGTGACGATGGAGGATATCCTGGAAGAGATTGTCGGAGAGATTTCCGATGAATACGACGAAGATGAAAAGCAGTTCATCCGCCTGGCGGACGGCAGTCTTATTTTTGAAGCCAAGATATTGCTGACCGACTTTTTCCGTGTGATCGATGCCGATCCTACCGAATTCGGCAAACTGACGGAAGAGGTCGAAACTCTTGCCGGCCTTCTGTTGGAGATCAAAGGAGACTTCCCTCGCCGCCGCGAGATCATCGAATATGACGACTATCGTTTCCAGGTTCTGGAGATCGATAACCGCCGTATCCTGAAAGTCAAGTTCAACCGCATTTCGGACCAAGGAAAGGAGCGGCAAGAGGAGTAATGCGTATGTCGACCGGTATAGTGTGTGGGGGGCTGTTGGCCTTGTGTGTTTCCTGTACGGAATATACACCGAAGCCGCGCGGCTATTTCCGTATCGAACCGCCTGCCCCTTCCTACCAGGCACTTCCGGTAAGGGATTTACCTTATACTTTCCGGCTTTCCAGATGGGCAGAGGTGGAGTTGCCTCCGGTCGGGAATCCGGCAGGGTGGATCAATCTCTCTTATCCGCAGTTGAACGTGAAGCTCTATTGCAGCTATTTCCCTATCACTCCGGCTACGCTGGGCAGGGCGGAGGAGGAGTGTCGCGCGTTGGTTGTCCGGCAATCGAAATATCCGGAACGGATCAAGATGCAGGCGTACAGCAATCCGGAGGCTTCGGTTTATGGTTCGCTTTTCATGCTGGATGGCGAATCCGCTTCACCGTTGCAATTTATGTTGACCGACAGTGTCTCGCACTTTTTCCGGGGAGCTTTGTATTATGATTGTATCCCGAATGCAGATTCGCTGGCTCCCGTCACCCGATATCTGAAACAGGATATCGTAGAACTGATCCAATCTTTTGAGTGGAAGAAATAATGCCTCTCCTGATGAAACATACCGGTCCGTTGTGGGGAATCTGGAAGATCGAGGAGTCTTCCGAAGTGCTTCTGTCCCTTTTGCGGAACAGGGAAGAATATCTTCCGCAGCTGGAGCTGATCCGTGCGGAGCAGCGTCGCCGGGAATGGCTTGCCTGCCGTGTGCTTTTGCAGGAGCTTACGGGCGGCCCGGCCTGCATAGCCTATCGTCCGAACGGTGCGCCTTACCTGTCCGGCTCGTCTTTGCATATCAGCATCTCCCATACGAAAGGTTATGCCGCCGTTCTGTTGCAGAACCGTCCTGCCGCCGGTATCGACATCGAATACCATTCCGGGAGGGTGTCGAAGATACGCAGTCGCTTTATGAATCCGGAAGAAGAGGCGGGTATCGACAAAGAGCACGAGACGGAGCACTTGTTGCTTCATTGGTGTGCAAAAGAGACGCTTTTTAAGATGATCGGGCAGGAAGAAGTCGACTTCCTTCACCATCTGCATGTCCGTCCGTTTCCCTATGCGGAAGAAGGGAGTTTCACCGTCTATGAAACCCGTACGGAAGAAGGGGCGGTTTATCGGTTGGACTACCTTGTCACCCCCGATTTCGTATTAACCCGGAGTTGAATTGTTTTTTTCAGTATCGGTATATATATCCTAACCCATAGGGTTATGCCTTCTAAAGCTATGGGTTAGGAGTCGTAAAGCTATGCTTTATTTCTGCCAGATTTCCCAAGCCGCGAATGCTTGTAGCAGGAGCATTTCAAGGCCGTTCTTGACGACGGCTCCTTTTTCTTTCCCTTTCTTCATGAAGAGGGTTTCATCCGGGTTGTACAGAAGGTCGTACAACAGATGGTCCGGGGTGAGCAGGTCGTAAGGAATGTCGGGACATGCGTTGATATTCGGGTACATGCCTAACGGGGTCGTATTGACGATGACGGTGTACTGCTGCATTGTCTTCGGAGTGATTTCTTCATAGGTGATGCAGTGCTCTTTCGGTTTACGGGAAACCAGCGTGGCGCCGACACCCAATTGTCTTAATCCTTGGAAGACTGCTTTTGACGCACCACCCGTTCCCAGGATCAAGGCTTTGCGATGTGTCTCGTTCAGGAGCGGTTCGATGGAGCGCTTGAAGCCGATGATGTCGGAGTTGTAGCCTTTCAGTTTTTTGCCGAATATGCCTTTCGTAAATTTGATGACGTTGACGGCTCCGATCAGGCGGGCGTCTTCGTCCAGGTCATCCAAGTAGGGAATGACTTGTTCCTTGTAGGGGATGGTGACATTCAGGCCGTCCCAGCGGTCGGAGCACAGAAAGGCATCCAAGTCCTCCTTGGAGACCTCAAAGAGCCGGTAGTCATACTCCCCTAACTCGTGATGGATCATGGGGGAATAGCTGTGGCCCAGCGTTTCCCCCAGCAGTCCGCACCGCAGCATCAGACCACCTCGCTGTAACTGCCCAGATAGGAAAATTCCTCGCACAGAGAGGGCAGCTCGCCCATGAGCTGCAAAAATTCCGGGGCGTATACCGGCGTTTCCAGATCAAAGTAGAACATGAATTCAAAATTCCGCTCCGGCATGGGGCGGCTTTCCAGCTTGTTCAGGTTCAGGCCCAAGGCGTAGAACCGGGAGAGCACCCGGCACAGGGAGCCGGGCTCGTGAGGCAGCACCGCCATGAGGCTGGTGCGGTCCGCACCGGGGTAGATCTCCAGATTCTTGGAGATGCAGATGAACCGGGTGAAGTTGCTGCCCTGATCCTGCACCCCGGCCTCTAAGCATTCCAGCCCGTACAGCTTCATGCAGGAGCGGGAGGACAGGGCGGCGGCGTGGCCGTCCCCCTCCGCCACCTTCTGGGCGGCTACGGCGGTATTCTCACAGGGGATGACCTTCACATCGGGGAAGGCTTGCAGATACTGCTCACACTGGCTCAAGGCCTGCTGGTGGGAGTAGATCTCCGTGATGTCGCTCCGCTTGGTGCCGGGCTTCACCAGCAGATTGTGGTCCACCTTCAGCCGCACACTGCGGACGATGCGGAAATCGTGCTTCATCATCAGATCGTAAATGGCATTGACGCTGCCGGCGGTGCTGTTTTCCAGCGGCAGCACACCGTAGCGGCACAATCCCCTTTCGATAGCGGCAAACACCGCCTCAAAGGAAGCGAAGTACATGATGTGAGGCAGCTTGAACAGCTTGTCGCAGGCCAGCTGGGAATAGGCCCCTGCCACACCCTGACAGGCAACGGACACGTTGGAGGGAAACAGGTTTGGCGTCTGGTCAATGGCGGTCTGAATTTCCGTGGTCAGCGGGGATGTGCTCCCCAGCAGCCGTCCCTGATAGCAGCGGCTCAGTTCAAACAGCATGGTGTAGAGAGAGGCGGTGTAATCCCGCATATCCTCCGGGGCCTGCGCCGCTACATCCAGCAGCTTTTCCCGCTCCCGGACAGGGTCCAGCACCGGCAGGCCGTGCTCCTTCTTGTAGGCGGCGATGCCGGCGGCGGTGTTCATCCGCTGGGCAAACAACTCTACCAGTTGGCGGTCGATCTGGTCGATCCGGGCACGATAATCACTGAGTTCCATAGAGATTCCTCCCTTTTAAGACTGGCCCAACAGGGCGTCGTATACGGCGATGGCCGCCGCGGCTTCGATACAGGGAACGGCCCTTGGCACGATGCAAGGGTCATGACGGCCCCGGACCCGGAGAATTTCCGGGGTCAGGGTGTTCAAATTCACGCTTTGCTGCTCCTTGGCAATGGACGGCGTAGGCTTGAACGCTGTCCGGAAGGTCAGGGGCATCCCGTTGGTGATGCCGCCCAAAATGCCGCCGCAGTGATTGGTTGTGGTTCTGACCGTGCCGTTTTCCACCACAAAGGGGTCATTATTTTCGCTGCCACGGAGCCGCGCGGCCCCGAAGCCGATCCCGAACTCGATGCCCTTCACAGCGGGGATGCCGAAGACAATGGAGGAAATACGGCCCTCCATGCCGTCAAACAGCGGTCCGCCCAGTCCCACGGGCAGACCCAGCACAGCACATTCCACGATGCCGCCAACGGAGTCACCCTCCGCCTTGGCGGCGGCGATCTCTGCCCGCATGGTCTCCCCTACGGCGTCATCTACCACCGGGAATGGCTTGCCTGCCGTGGAAACGGTCAGAGGAGTGACATCTTCCACCGAGCCGATGGAGGCGATGCGGCTGATGACTTCAATGCCCTGCTTTTTCAGCAATTGCAGGCAGATGCCACCGGCGATGCACAGGGGGGCTGTCAGCCGCCCGGAAAACGCGCCGCCCCCGGCGAAATCTGCGTGACCGCCGTACTTCACTCCGGCGGTATAGTCCGCGTGGCCGGGGCGGGGCACCACGGAAAGGCCGTCATAGTCCCCGGAGCGGGTGTTGGTGTTGCGGATGATGGCGGTAAGCGGCGCGCCGCAGGTGACGTTCCCCACCAGACCGGAAAGAAATTCCGGCTGGTCCGCCTCCTTCCGAGGGGTGGACCAATCGTTGCGGCCGGGGGCACGGCGGTCTAAAAACGTCTGAAGGGCCGCCATGTCGATGGTCTCCCCGGCAGGCAGACCCTCCAAAATCATGCCGATGGCCGGGGCATGGGACTGGCCGAAGATGGTCAGATGCAGAAATTCTCCGTACCGGCTCACAGGCCCCCTCCTTTCAACGCGTCAAAATCTTCCCAGAAATGGGGGTAGGACTTGGAAACGCAGGCCATGCCCTGCACAGTGACCGGGCTTTCGCACAGACAGGCTGCCACGGCGGCGGACATGGCGATCCGATGGTCGCCGCAGGAATCGGCAATGCCGCCCCGCAGACGGCCCGTGCCGTGGATCAAAAGGCCGTTGGGCTGCTCCTCCACACCGCCGCCCAGAGCTGTCAGCAATTGAGCCGTGGTGCGGAGCCGGTCGGATTCCTTCAAACGGAGCCGTCCGGCGTTGAAGATCTGGGTGTCCCCTTCCGCCCCGGCAGCAGTGACGCACAGCACCGGGATCAGGTCGGGGATGGGGCCGGCGTCGATGGCCACGCCCTTCAATTCTCCCCGACGAACCGTTACGGAACCGTTCTCCGTGGAAACACGCGCACCCATGGCGGCCAGAATGTTCAAAACGGCCCGGTCCCCCTGAGAGGAGGCCAGATCCAGTCCGTGAACAGTGACGCCCTCCGGGGACAAGGCGCCCATACACAGGAAGAAGGCGGCATTGGACCAGTCTCCTTCGGCGGTGAGACGGTCCGGGAAACGAAGGCGCTGTCCGCCGGGAATGTGCCACGTCCCCCCGGTTTTCCGCAGAGAGACGCCGCCCCGGCGGAGGGTGTCCTCCGTCATAGTGACATAAGCGGCGGATTCCAGTCCGCCGGTAACGGTGAGGGCGCTGCCCTCATTCAACAGGGGCAGAGCCATCAGTAAACCGGAAATGTATTGGGAGGACACATCCCCCGGCAGAGAAAACTCGCCGGGGCGGAGCCGTCCCCCGCAGTAGAGCAGGTCATGGTTCTGCCGGATGGTCATGCCGTGATCCGTCAGGACCTGATCCAGCGGATGCAAGGGGCGCTGCGGCAGCCGCCCTTCCATGTGGAACACGGCGTCTGCTTCCAAAACGCCGGTCAGCGGCAGAAGAAACCGTAGGGTGGAACCGCTTTCCTGACAGTGCAGATGACGGGTCCCCTGGGGCTTCTGGGTGATGGGCCGCACCGTCAGGTCCTCACCCCGAAGCCAGATCTCAGCGCCCAGGGCGTTGAGACAGTCCGCAGTGGCGGCAATGTCTCTGGAAATGCCACGGCAGCGGATCACCGTCTCGTTTTGGCTCAGAGCGGCGCAGATCAGCAGCCGGTGGGCCTGAGATTTGGAGGCGGGGATGTGAACGGCTCCGGTACGGAAGCCAGGCTGAAGAATTTCGATCATCGCAGACCTCCCGCCTTCAGCCACCCGGCCACCTCGTCGGCCGGGACCGGCTCCACACGGCAATGGCCCACCCGCTCCGGTACGATGAACTTGGTCACATCGTCCGTGCGCTTTTTGTCGGCCTCTGCCGCCGCCAGAATGTCGGTCAGGGAATAGTCGGTCTCTGTGGGGAGGCCATACCGCTCCAAAACGGCCAGCAGCCGGGGCAGCGTCTCCGGGGTGCAAAGTCCCTTTTCCACGGCGGCCCGGGTGATGATGGCCATACCGATGGCGACCCCCTCCCCGTGGAGCAGGGTGAAGCCGCTGCAGGCCTCTACGGCGTGGCCTACGGTGTGGCCCAGATTCAGCAGTGCCCGCTGGCCCCGGTCAAATTCATCACCCCGGACCACGTCCCGCTTCATGCCAACACACACGGAGATCACCCGCTCGAACTGCTCCCGCACCGGGGTTTCCTCCAGCTCCCGGAGAAAATCCTCACTGTAAAGCATGGCGTATTTGATGATCTCGGCGCACCCGGCCCGGTATTCCCGCTCCGGCAGCGTATTCAGCAGGGATGGGTCGCACAGCACCAGAGAGGGCTGATAGAAGCAGCCCGCCTGATTTTTGCCGTGATCCAGATCTACGGCGGTCTTGCCCCCCACAGAGGAATCCACCATGGACAGCAGCGTGGTGGGTACCTGAATATAGGGAATTCCCCGCTGATAGGTGGCGGCGGCGAAGCCTGCCAGATCCCCCACCACGCCGCCGCCCAGCGCCACGAGGAAATCGCTGCGGGTGAAGCGGCGGTCGCAGAGGAAATTCAAAACCTGTCCGTAGGTGGAAAGATTTTTCTGCTGTTCCCCGTGCGGGAACAGGAAATGATCAACTTGAAATCCGGCGTCTGTCAGAGCTTTTTCGGCGGCAGCGCCGTAAAGGGCGAACACCGCGTCGTCAGAGATCACGGCGGCCCGGCGGCCAAGGCCCAGTTCCGCTGCCATGGTCCCCAGCCGGGTCAGCAGACCCGACTCAATGACAACGTCATACTCGCGGGAGGCCGCGATATGGATGGTGGTCAACGGCCATCCACCTCCTCTTTTCGTTTCCGGCCCTCGTCCAGCAGGCGGACAAGGCCGGGGAGATCGTTATGTACCATGGCATCCTGATACTGGCGCAGGTTTGCCATCAGGGTATCCAGTTCCGCCATGAGAAAGTCCTTGTTTTCCAGAAACAGTTCCGCCCACATTTCCGGGGCCAGCCACGCTACACGGGTCATATCCTTGTAACTGCCAGCGGAGAAGCCCTTGTGCAGTTCCGCCGTGGGGCTTTTGATATAGGCGTTGGACACCACATGGGCCAGCTGGGAGGTAAAGGCGATCATCTCGTCATGCTGTTCCGCCGTGGTAATGGAAAACCGGCCAAAGCCCGCAGGAGCCAGCAGTTCCTTGACCCGACTCAGCAGGTCGATGTCATTGTGATCCGCCGGGACCAGCACCATAGGAGCGTTGTGGAACATGGTGGGCGTGGCATACTTGAAGCCGGAATTGTGGGTGCCCGCCATGGGGTGCCCACCCAGATAGGTGAAGCCGTATTCCTTCGCCAGCGGGAAGCAGGCGTCGCAGACCAGCCGCTTTGTGCCGCAGCAGTCGATGACCACCGGCTTCGGGCCGATATGCGCGCCGTGCTGCCGCAGATAGTCTACAGCGGCGGAGGGATAGACGGCGATCAGGATCAGGTCGCAGGAGGAAAGACTTTCCTCCGATAAGAGACCGTCCACCGCGCCGGAAAGAACGGCAAAGTCGAAAACGGACTGATCCGTGTCAAAGGCCAGGACCCTATGGCCTGCCTCGTGGTAGGCCTTGGCAAAGGAGCCGCCGATCAGCCCCAGGCCCACGATCCCGACGGTCATGCCGTCACGACCTTCCGGATCTCGCGGATCTTGCCCATCAGAACGTCAAACTGCTCAGGCCGCAGAGACTGCGCACCGTCGCACAGGGCGTGGATGGGATCGTTGTGGACCTCAATGATGAGGCCGTCGGCATTGCAGGCGGTGGCGGACATAGCCATGGGGGCCACCAGCCGGTTGATGCCGGTGGCGTGGCTGGGGTCCACGATGACCGGCAGGTGGGTCAGCTCGTGGAGCATGGGGACCGCCGCCAGGTCCAGGGTATTGCGGGTGTAATCGTCAAAGGTGCGGATGCCCCGCTCGCAGAGAATGACCTGTTCATTGCCGTTGGCCATGATGTACTCGGCGCTCATCAGCAGTTCCTTCAGGGTGTTGGCAAGGCCACGCTTGAGGAGGATGGGCTTGCGGAGCTTGCCCAGCTCCCGCAAAAGGTCGAAATTCTGCATATTCCGTGCGCCTACCTGCAATACATCCACATCCTCAAAGAGGGGCAGGTCCACCACGCTCATGATCTCGGTGACAATGGGCAGACCGGTCTCCTGCCGGGCGATCTTCAGCAGTTCCAGACCTTCGGCCTTCAGGCCGGCGAAGTCATAGGGAGAGGTGCGGGGCTTGAAGGCACCGCCCCGGAGCATATTGGCCCCGGAGGCCTTCACCGCCTTGGCCACCGCCACGATCTGCTCCTCAGATTCCACGGAGCAGGGACCCGCCATGACGCAGAAGCTTCCGCCGCCGATCTTCACATCGCCCACCTGCACCACGGTATCCTCCGGGTGAAATTTGCGGTTGCAGCACTTGAACGGCTCTGTGACCCGCTTTACGGAATCCACAATGTCGAGACTGGCTACCAGGTCCATATCCACCTTGGTGGTGTCGCCCACCAGTCCCAGAATGGTCTGGTACTCGCCCTCGGACACATGGATGTGCAGGCCCAGATTCTGGAGCCAATCCATCAGCTGTTCACGGCTTTCCTGGGTAACACCCGGCTTCAACGCAACGATCATAACGGTTTCCTCCTATAAATTGTTTTTGATGATAAGTGATGAATGAAAAAACGCCCCACAGGCGTAACCTGTGCGGCGCAAAAATCGGCTTGGGGGGCCCTTTTGATTGCAACACAAATTACCCTTACTATGCGTGCATAGTAAAGTAGTAATAGGTGAAGAACATAACAGAAGTCATAGTAGGTATCTCTCCTGATCTCATAAGGCTTTCCAAGATGGTTACAATGTAACACACCCGCAGACCCCTGTCAACAAAGGGCGACGAAAAAAGTACACAATTTTATCGGTTTAAAGCGACTGCGATTCCCGGCGAAATCACAGAAGGCAGAAAATCAAAGCTCCCTTCGGCCCTCCAAGGCCCGGGCCAGGGTCGCATCATCGGCAAATTCCAGATGGCCGCCCACGGGGATGCCATAGGCCAACCGGGTCACCTTGACCTCAAAGGGCTTCAAAAGCCGGGCGATATACATGGCGGTAGCCTCCCCCTCCGTGTCCGGGTTGGTGGCCATGATGACCTCCTCCACACCGCCCTGAGCCACCCGCTCCAGCAGTGGCTTGATGGCGATGTCATCGGGACCGACGTGGTTCATGGGACTGATGACGCCGTGGAGCACATGGTATTTGCCGTTGAACTCCCGGCCCCGCTCCATGGCCGCCACGTCCCGTGGGTCCGCCACCACGCAGATCACAGAGTTATCCCTCTTGGGAGAGGAACAGATGGGGCACAGCCCCCCGGCGGTAAAATTGCGGCATACGGGGCAGTAGGTGACGGTGCGCTTGGCGGTAACGATGGCGTCCGCAAACGCCTGAGCGTCCTCCTCCGGCAGGCTCAGTACATGAAAGGCCAGCCGCTGGGCGGTCTTTCCACCGATCCCCGGCAGACGGGCAAATTGTTCGACCAGCGCCTCCAGCGGCGCGGGAAAATACTCCATGATACGCTCCTTCATTATCTGCGGGGCAAGGCTCGCCGCCCCGCCCCGCAGCTG
>OIWV01003373.1_pt1 | contig 10475 bp, 7 predicted proteins | sample 1587751 | NCBI WGS metagenome assembly OIWV01 (sample SAMEA3888913, study PRJEB22519) | human gut metagenome | biome: human gut; feature: human-associated habitat; material: faeces | place: Denmark | collected 2010 | reverse complement strand
ACCAATGATACAGGACGGCAGCACACGCAATGGATCCGATGCTGCAAACGGGATTGCTCCCTCTGAGATAAAGGAAAGTCCCATAACAATGTTTGTCGGTCCTGCTTTTCTCTCTTCTTCGGTAAATTTGTTTTTAAAGAACATGGTTGCAAGTGCGATTGCAAGCGGTGGAACCATACCACCGACCATAACAGCTGCCATGATATTGTAATTGCCTGCTGCGATAGATGCGGTACCAAATACATATGCTGCTTTGTTTACCGGGCCACCCATATCTACGGACATCATTCCGCCGAGCAGTGCGCCAAGCAGGATTGCCTTTGCACCATTCATGCTGTTTAATCCGTTGTTGATCATAACGTTTAATGCTCCGATCGGAGGCTCTACCACATAAGTCATGATCACTCCGATCAAAAAGATACCGATTACCGGATAGAGAAGCATTGGCTTGATACCCTCTAAGCCTTCCGGCAGTTTCTCAAACAGTTTCTTTAACAGACGTACCAGATAGCCTGCAACAAAACCTGCAACGAGAGCTCCAAGGAATCCGGATGTTCCGTTTGCTGCGATTGCTCCGCCGACAAAACCGACCGCAAGACCAGGACGATCTGCAATACTCATTGCGATAAATCCGGCTAAGATCGGAAGCATAAATCCGAATGCAACACCACCGATCGATTTAAACATTGCCGCCATCGGTGTGATCGTACCAAAGTTTGAACGCTCATCAAATGGAAGGCTGTTTAAGTCAACTGCAAAACCATCGATCAGAAATGCGATCGCAATCAGGATACCACCGCCGATAACGAACGGTAACATATGGGAAACTCCATTCATCAGGTGTTTGTAAATCTGATGTCCAACGCTGTCAGATTCTTCCTCACTGTCTGCTGCCTGACTGCTTCCCTTCGCCTGATACAATGGAACATTGCCGTTTAACGCTCTGTCTAACAATTCTTCCGCCTTACTGATTCCATCAGAAACCTTACACTGGATCACAGGTCTGCCTGCAAAACGATCCATCGGAACCTGTGTATCCGCTGCAACAATAATACATGCAGCCTCTGCAATTTCAGCTTTTGTCAATACATTTTTGGCACCGCCGGAACCTCTTGTCTCAACTTTCACACGGCATCCAAGCTCTTTCGCTTTTTTCTCAATATTTTCTGCCGCCATATAAGTATGTGCGATTCCGTTCGGGCATCCGGTTACAGCGAGGATCAGCTTTCCATTCTCTGTGTTTTTCTCCTCTGCCGCATTCTTTGTATCTGCGCTGTTCTTTTTCTCTTCTTCGGCATCTTTCTCAGCTTCCGCGCGGTCGATCACACTTAAAAATTCCTCACCCGTCTTTGCATTGCGAAGTCCGCTTGTAAAATTCTCATCCATCAGAAGAACAGATAACTTGCTAAGTACATCCAGATGTACGTTGTCTTCCGTATTTGGTGCTGCGATCAGGAAGATCAGGCTGACCTTTTCTCCATCTAATGCATCAAAATCCACCCCGTCTTTGATGACCATTGCTGCAAGACCAGGTCTGCTGACTGCATCTGACTTGCAATGTGGAATGGCGATTCCCTCACCAATTCCGGTTGTTCCTTCTTCCTCTCTGGCGTATACGCCCTTGCGGTACTTCTCAACATCGTTGATCTTTCCGCTCTTAGCCATCAATGCAACCATTGCATCAAGGGCTTCGTTCTTTCCAGTGACTTTGCCATTTAAGTCAATACTCTCTACGGCAAGTAAATCCCTGATTTTCATGCTTAAATCCTCCTTGTTTTGCGAAGCAAAATGCGACTGCCCTTGCAGGAGCAGAGGATTTTACTCCTTGTTTTGCCTTTTATTTATACAACCGTGAAAAATTATACTATTAAATGTAATCGAATTCAAGTAGCGCAATACACCAAAAAAAGAGTCTCTTTCGAAATTTTGCTTAAAAATTTCACAAAAGAGACTCTCTTTTTATTTTCTATTTCTGATTTGCCGGTTCCATATTGACGGAACGTCCTTTGATCTTCACATTCTTCATGGCTTCTAATACTTCTTTGCCATACTCTCTCGGCACTTCCACAAAAGTGTATTTATCGTACATATCGATCGCACCGACAAGTTTTCCAGGCATTCCTGACTCTCCAGCGATGGCACCTAAGATATCGCCCGGTTTCACGCGGTCTTTTTTACCGATGTTAATAAAGAGACGAACCATACCTTCTTCGGCTCCGGTGTTATCCCAGTCGATCTCGCCATTCTCTCTGTCATTTTCCAGATTCACCTGACCGAGTGCCTGTTTTAAGAAAGCTGCTGCAATATCCATTGCGGTATAATCGGAATCATTGACCTGCTTTTCGATGATCTCGATCATCTCTTTTAAATCCTCATTCTCAATGATCTCACCGATTCCCTGCATTACTTTCTCTGCCTTGATCTGTGCCACATCATCCGAAGATGGGATTGGCATTGCAAGGATCTTGGTCTTGCAGTAACGCATGATATCTTTTAACTTGTAAACCTCTTTTCCTTTTACAAAAGTGAAAGCACGTCCGGTACGTCCTGCACGTCCGGTACGTCCGATACGGTGTACATAATACTCGTCATCCTGTGGAATGTCATAATTGAATACTGCTTCCACATCATCGACGTCAATTCCTCTTGCAGCAACGTCTGTTGCGATCAGGATCTCCACACGGCCGGAGCGGAATGCCTTCATGACACGGTCACGCTGTGCCTGCTTCATATCACCGTGAAGTCCTTCTGCCATATAACCGCGGCTCTTTAACTCCTCGGAAAGCTCGTCTACCATTTTCTTAGTATTACAGAATACGAGGGAAAGCTTTGAATTATAGTAATCTAACAGTCTTGTCAGAACTTCGGTCTTGTCCTTGCGTTTGACATCATAATAATATTGCTCGATGCTTGGCACGGTCAGTTCTTTTTTTACCACCTTAATGGTCACTGCGTCATGCTGATATTTCTTTGTGATGTCTAAAATCGGCTTTGGCATGGTCGCAGAAAACAGAACCGTCTGTCTTCCCTCTTCCGGGATATATTCCAAAATCGTCTCGATATCCTCACGGAATCCCATGTTCAGCATCTCGTCCGCCTCGTCTAAAACAATCGTATTGACTGCCTCGCAGCGGATTGTTTTTCTGCGGAGATGATCCATGACACGTCCCGGTGTACCGATAATGATCTGTGCACCGCCTTTTAATGCCTTGATCTGACGGTTGATATCCTGTCCACCGTATACCGGAAGGATTTTCACACCATGCATATATTTGCTTAATTTACGGATTTCTTCCGACACCTGGATCGCAAGCTCTCTGGTTGGTGAGAGGATGATCACCTGTGTCTTTTTATTATTTGGGTCTACTTTGTGAAGCACCGGGATACCAAAAGATGCTGTCTTTCCGGTTCCTGTCTGTGCCTGTCCGATCACATCGACTCCTGACATCACAACCGGGATCGCCTGACTCTGGATCGGAGTCGCCTCTTCAAATCCCATCTCTTTGATAGCACGGAGTACCTGTGGATATAAATCTAATTCATCAAATCTTACTGTTTCCATATATTTTCCTTTCGTGCGAATGCGCAGTCGTATACGTTAGCATATTATCGCCATTTTGTCAACTATTTTGTCAGAATACCCGTATCACATCCGGCACGATCTATGTACCCCGGCTTCCATGAAAAAGAAAGCTGGGTTAATATGAAAAGCAATCGAATACTCCCTGTTTTTCATCCATATCCAAGCAAAATCCAGTCGTCGTACACTCCACATGTATTTCTGTTTTTCCCCTGTAAAAATGTGATATGCGCCGTCACCTCTAAAAAAAGCTGCCGTAGCAATAGTTCGATTGCGGATTGCTCATTATAACTTATGCCAATTTTCCTCTAAGGTTCCACTTTTTCCTGTTTTGAGGATAAATCCAACTCCTGTCCGCGGATATCCGCAATACAGATATCATTTCTGCTTTTCTTCTTTACCTGATATAACAGCATATCTGCAGTATGTAGAAAATCCCAGCTCCTGTTTCCTTCCTCCGGAACTCCATACGAAATACCCTGGGAGATTGTCACGATTGGCAATGCTTTGGAATACAAATGCTCCAGTTTGAGATTCATAATATTCTGCCGCAGCGCGCCTGCCTTCGCATGCACTTCCTCCGCACTTATACCCGCATAAATGATAATAAATTCATCTCCGCCATATCTCGCGCAGAATGTCTGCCCATCTTCCATCTTTTTCAGCTCATTTGCAATTGCAATAATGCACTCGTCGCCCTGCTGATGTCCATAATTGTCATTATACTGCTTGAAAAAGTCAATATCTAAAATCTCCATTGCAAGCGGAAGCCTGTGCTCATAACAGTAATCTAATACTTTTTCCGAATAAGCATTCAGGCGGTAACGGTTTGCCAGTCCGGTCATCTGGTCTGTCTCCGACTGTTTCAGCAGCTTCACATTGACTGCTTCCATCTCCCTGCGGCTCTCATTTGCACGTTCGAGAGAACTTCTGACATAAAGCATGTTGACGATCATATCTTTGTTCTCGCGCTCCATGATCTCGGAAAGCTCATAATACAGACCAGCTGCCTGCAGATAACCTGCATTGTCCTGATTCTTGCGGTAGCCTTTGATCTTAATGGAAATGACTCTGCGCTGCAGATTGATCACACCTGAATCTTTCACGATCCGATCCAGCTTCTCAACGATCATCCACAACACATCATCCCGGCCGATCTCCAGCATCAGCCCGCAAAAATCACAAAGGTCGTCAAACACCTCCATGATCTGCACATTTTTATTGATTATTTCTACAATCTCCTGGATCTGTGCATCTCGTCTCACATAATTGTGGGTCAGATGATAATATCTTGCCTTCAGGCAGTCCACATATAAAATATCTATGTCCTCATAATAAGACGCACATTCCGCATCCAGTTTTTCTATATAAGCATGTGTCTTATCTAACATCCCCTGCAGCATATAGCAGCGTGCCAGATTCACGTAACTGGCCATCAGTCCGACATAATTTTCCTTCACATCCGGATTACTTCTGCAGTATGAATAAGCCTTTTCGAAATAACTTTGCGCCTCGTGATACACACCATTTTCCATGTACAGATTACCAAGATTCTGCATAATGCTGATCTCCATCTTAGTAATCCCATATTTGCGGCAGTAATTCAATCCTGTCAGATAGTAATCCATCGCTGCAGACACATTTCCCTTGTTGACAGAAGAGATTGCCATCAGGTTGTAAGACCTTGCGATCAGCTCCCACTGTCCGGTCTGTCCTAGCAGATGGATTGCCTGCGCAATGTTGCGGAACATGTGCTCCACATCATTCAGCAGATAGTAAGTTTCCCCACTGTAAAAATATGCAAAACCAAGAAGTGCCGCATCTTTATGTTCCTTTGCATACCGTTCTATATCAAGACAGCATTTGAGTGTATGCTCTGCGTCCTTTCCTCTGCTGTTCAAAACTTCCTGTTTCCATGCGTTTACCACGTCATTTGATCCATGAACTCCCATGCAGTCTCTTCCTTTCTGCCTGTTTTCGGTATTTCAATAAAATTTATTATAATCCAGAAATTCCGTGTGTTCAAGAAAAAGGAAATTTTTGCTATTCAAAAAATTCAATCGGATCGACCGGTACCCCATCTTTTCGAAGTTCAAAATAAAGGTTACTGCCCTCAACAGAATAATATTTTGTCGGTTCCGTCACATAACCGATCACATGACCTGCCTCCACATAGTCTCCCACTGCAAACTCCGGTTCCTTAAGCTGTCCGTAAACTGCGAGATACCCATCTCCCAAATCCTCTGTCACGGTACATCCTGTCACTTCATTTGTCTCAATACTCTGGATTTTTCCTTTTGCAACCGCATAAACTTTGCTGTTGACATCCCCGGCAATGATGACCGCCGGATTGTATTTGTACTGGTCTAACGTCGCAAAATACACCGTCGAGTCCATGCTGTAATCTAAGATCACATTTCCTTCCATCGGCCATAAAATACCATCTTCCGCAGCGAAATGGAGTGCCTGGGAAGTGTTTCCTGTCGGTGCTGCCTCTTCCTGTCCACTGTCTGCTTCCTCACTCTCCTTTTCTACCTCTGCTGTCTCTGTGCTCTGTGTCTGCGGTTTTAAAATAGAAGCAACCTGATCTGCCTCTGTCTCTTCCTCCATTGCCACATTCTGGTTCTCCGTGTCCATCTCTGCTGCAATTTCCTGTTCTAACTGCTTTCTCTCCTGTTCCTGTCCTCTGCTATATAAAACAGTCATGCCGACTGCTGCAAGGATTACCAGCGTGCCTGCAATGATATACTGTTTTTTCTGCCAGAAGGCTGCCCACCCGTGATTCTTTCTCATATTTTTCACCGTCCATTGTTTATTTAGCAGAATACATTTCCTGCTATTAACAATAGTGTTGCCACATTCAGACGGTTTATTCACAGTAATTGGAATCGTTTTTCATTCCACATTTTCCAGCTCTGTACCGGGAAAAAAATACTGTAAAATTTTTCTGTAATCCTCCCCTTTTTCAGCCATTTTCTGTGCTGTATACTGGCTCAGGCCAAATCCGTGTCCATGTCCCTTCGTTACGATCCGGATCTTGCCAGGTTCCAGTTCTGTCACGTTGAAATTTGCGGATTTTAACCCAAGTTCCCCACGCAGTTCCTCTCCTGTGTAGGATTTCCCATTCATCTGCGCCTTTGTGACATACCCGGCACTATCCTTCTCTTCGATCGTGATCTCCTGATCCAGATACAGCACCGAAAGATAATCCGGCGCCTGTGCATCCTCATAACATGCCACACCTGAAAGATATGGCATATCCGAATCCGGATATAATTCTTCCATATTTCTTGTATTGCCCGCACTCACTGCATGGTATGCAGCATATATGTAATGGTTCCGGTACTGCAGCGTCTCTCCGTCTGTCTCCTGTATCGCCTCCTTTATCTTCCCTTCCGCCTCGGAAAAATAGTCGCCCCACAGCTCCTGTAATTCGCCCATTGTCATACTCCCCGGAAGTTCTGTCCCCATCTCCTCTGCTGCCTTAAGGTTTGTACGGGCGATCACACACTGGGCTTTGATACATTCCTCCGGTGCATCTGCGCTTATCTCCTTTGCGACAATGCAAAAAAGCATGTCCGCATCCTCCTCTGTTTCCGCTGTCCGGTTTACATTTCCCAGCAATTCTTCCAGCTGCATTTTCTGGCAAAAAATGGTGAGGAAAAGTGGTATGAGAAGCAATAGCAGAAGTATGGTCAGCATCGTGTTTATTCTTTTTGCCAAGTTTTTTCTGTGCATAAAAAATCTCCATCCCATATACAAGTATATGAGACGGAGTCAGCTTTTATGAATCAAATTTTATCCGGAGTTCCTGTGGAAAGTTTATGACTGACCTCAGGGATTCTGTTGTCTGCAAAAAGTTATGATACACCGATACGAATATGGCAGATGCTTTCGAATGAAAATGCTCGGCTTGTTGATTTGTCTGATGTCATGTTTGGACTTTCTGATTATTTATGTTCATTCAGAGCTGGACACTTCACGCCAAATGTGCGCCCGGGACAAACTCATTGCGAAAGAATCGTGCAGGAGTTAATACAGCAATATCAGCAGTTGTCCAGTCAAAAATTATCTGAACAGCTTAATTTTTGACTGGTTATAAACAATGCTGATAGCTGTATTTACTCCTGCCAGATTCTTGAGTTGAGTTTGTCCCGGGCGCACATTTGACGCGGAGTGTTCAGCTATGAATGTACATAAACCGTCAGTCCAAACATGACATCGGACAAATTTACACAATCCTCACGAATTTTCATTCGAAAGCACCTGCCATATTCGTATTGGTGTATTTTTACGTTATGATCAGACAACAGAATCCCTGAGGTCAGTCATAAACTTTCCACAGGAACTCCAGACTTCTATTATATTTTGCTGCCGATGATGTTGCTGAGCTGCGCGAACTGCTGAAGTGTCAGTGCTTCGCCACGGATGGTGACCGGAACGCCAAGTTCCTCAATGCTTTCCTGGATCACTTCTTTGGAAAGATGAATGTCCGGCGCATTGTTCAAGCCATTGGCAAGCGTCTTTCTGCGCTGATTGAAGGATGCACGGATGATCTTAAACATTAATTTTTCGTCATTCACCTGCACCGGCACTTCTTTATGTCTTGTGAGACGGATCACTGCGCTTCCGACATTCGGGCGAGGCATAAAACAGTTCGGCGGAACGATCGCAACAATCTCGGGTTTCGCATAATACTGCACTGCAAGGGAGAGTGCCCCATATTCTTTCGTTCCCGGTCCCACCTGCATACGGTCTGCCACTTCTTTCTGCACCATGATCGTAATGCTGTCGATCGGCACATGGCTTTCAAATAATCCCATAATGATCGGTGTCGTGATATAATATGGAAGATTTGCCACAACTTTGATCGGCTTTCCTCCATTTTTTTCCTCTGCCAGCTTATTAATATCTACTTTTAAAATATCATCATTGATGACTTCCACATTGTCGTATGCGCTGAGTGTGTCTGCCAGAATCGGGATCAGATTTTTATCAATCTCCACTGCCGCCACTTCTCTTGCATTCTCGCAGAGATACTGCGTCATTGTACCGATTCCAGGTCCGATCTCCAAAACAAAATCATCCTTTGTGATTCCGGACTCCTCAATGATCTTCTCAAGCACATGCGTATCGATCAGAAAGTTCTGTCCAAACTTCTTCTGAAAATTAAAATTATATTTCTGTAAAACCTCTATGGTATTCTGTGGAATTCCTAACGTTGCCATATACTGCCTTTCTCTTCAAATAAACGATCTAAAAACTCTGCATACAGGCGGTTAAATGTTTCATGAAACGTAACTGCCACATTTACATCCTGATTTCCAGACATCTGTGCCTCCTCAAAAATAGCAAAGGCTGTCTCATATAAATCCGGGTTTTTGTCATAAAATACTTCCGTCAGACCATCCTGAAAGGCAAACTGCGCCTCCTGGGAAAGATTGTCCTTAAAATCCTCTTTGGAAATGCATCCACCCTCCTCGTAATCGGACAAAAAGATGTGTCCGCCTGCGGAGGTCACGAAATCCTCAAATGCCTCTTTTACATCCTCATAGGTTACCGGAACATAATTTTCCTCCCAGTAACGGTCAAATGTTTCTCTATCCGGAAATGCTGCTAAAATATCTTCCATACCTGCGCTCCTTTGTGTTTTCTGCTCCATTTATACTATCATACTTTGCAATCGTTCCGCAATAATGTATACAGGGTTGGCTCTAAGTGAAATTCCCTGCACATGTTTTCCACTTCCGCTAAATATTTTTTCTTCGCAGAGGACGGTAAGACCGGGCGGCGGACCGCACGGATCAAAATGTTTTTCGGTGTGTGTTCAAAGTCAATAAATTCCAGCAGCTGGGTTTTGTATCCGCAGCACTCCAAAAGATTCGCCCGGATCGCATCTGTTGTCAGCGCTGAAAAACGCTCTTTGATAATGCCATATCTTGTGAGCAGGGAATAATCCTCACTCTGGATCTGCTTATTCACCTCATGCTGACAGCATGGTACGGAAAAAATCATTTTTGCATTCCATGTGATTGCATTATAGAGTGCAAAATCAGTCGCAGTATCACAGGCATGAAGCGTCACGACCATATCCACGTCAAACGGCGTCTGAAATCCATTGATGTCACCTAGCTCAAAGCGCAGATCGTCATAGCCATATTTCTCCGCCGCAAGATTGCAGTTTTTGATCACGTCCTCTTTCAGATCAAGTCCTACGATCTGCACGTTCATTTTTTTGATCTCCGCAAGTCTAGAATCCAGATTGACCATATAATGCTGCTGCGGATTGCAGGAACCCGTAATATTAAAAATTCTCTCCATAGTCATCACCCTTTCGCATCGTGATTTACTTGTTATTGAAATTATACCACAAAAAAACTGAAATTGCAAGCAGTGTGAAAGAAAAAGCTTGAAAACTCAAATATAAGTTTTCAAGCTTTTATGGTTTAAATCCGGTCGTCGCAACTGCCTAAGGGCTCTCATTTTGATACAAAATAATCCCAAAAATCCCGCAATTCTGCGAGGTTTTTTGTTTTTCGGCTGAAAATCAAGGAGATTGCTATCGCCTAGAAAAGCGAAAATTGAGAGCCAAATCGCAAACGATAAGCAAAGGTATCGTTTGGTTTTTAGAGGCTGTTTTCAGACATTGTTTGTACATAAGTTGAGCTATCGTTTGCGAGGCACTCGATTTTGGGTTATCGTTTGCTATTTGAAAATCGGTTTCAAAAATTAAGTTTAACTGTTTGGCTGATGCTTGAATTAGCATCCTATACTTTAATTTCTAAAGCAGTATTTCAAGCAACCTTGCCACTTGCAACCTCATCCACGAGTTCTAGTGATACATTCAAGTTTTCTGCAATTTCCTCATGCGAGTATTTCTGCTTGTCTAACATCC
>OIWV01003364.1_pt1 | contig 10498 bp, 9 predicted proteins | sample 1587751 | NCBI WGS metagenome assembly OIWV01 (sample SAMEA3888913, study PRJEB22519) | human gut metagenome | biome: human gut; feature: human-associated habitat; material: faeces | place: Denmark | collected 2010 | reverse complement strand
GGTGGAGACGTTGCTGCACACGTTGGTGTAGAACAGCAGCGGGTCGCAGATGCGGCAGGTGAAGCTGCCGTTGCACCGCAGGTTCACCGAGAGCTTGTAGCCCCGCTCCTCGCTGACCACCACCCGGAAGGGAATGGGGGTGGCGGTGCCGTACAGGATCTCGCCCAGTTCCTTGGTGTTGATGTAGTACACCCGCTGGTCCTTGCCCGTGTCGCCGCCGTAGGTAAAGCGCTTGGCCACGGTCTGGAATGTCTGCGCCAGACTGTCGCCGAAGTTTCCGGTGAAGACGCTGGGCTCGGTGGAGGCATCATAGGTGAACTCGCCCGGTTCGGCGCATACCTCCACCACCCGGCCCTGCTCCACGATGAGCATACACTGTCCGTCTGCCACGGCGATGCCGCTTCCGTTTGTGATGATATTGTCCTCGCCATTGTTGGAGCTGCGGCGGGAGGTGCGCTTCCGGCCCTTGACCATCAGCACATCCTTATCCAGAGCGTCGCAATAGAAAAATTCCTTCCACTGGTCTGCAAGAGTTCCGCCCAGTGCACCCATACCTGCTTTGATAAGACCCATAGTAATTTCCTCCTGTATGTTTTATTTGTGTAAACGATAACTTTTTGTTATCGCACGGTTTCCAATTTTTGTCACGGTACAAGGGTTAGATCCGGGGAGTCGTTTTTCCAGTAAGCGGGACGCGTGTCCCGGTCAAATAACTGCTCTCCGGCGCGGTATTTCAGGCTGCAGCCGCTGGGGCTGCCGTCATCGTTCAGCAGGATGGCCCAGAACTCGCAGGGTCTGCCGTTCTGGTCGGTCAGTGTAAAGTGCAGCTCGGTGCCGTCCTCTGTCCGGGCCTGCGTTCCCTCTGCAGTGCCGGTCAGAATGCCGTTCCACCCGTCCCATTCCACGCTCATGCAGCAGCTGCCGTCCGGCAGGAAGGTCATCCAGCGGATGCCCTTTGCGGCCTCGTCTCCGGCGCGGTAAGTGCCCCACAGCCTGCGGGGGATGGCGGTGTAGCCGATGTCGTCCCACGCCTCGGTGCGCTGAAAAACGTACCAGACCTCACTGCCCTTTTTGGGGCCGGTGGACTGCATCAGCAAAGAGCCGTCCTCCATCATGGAGATGGTCCAGCAGCTTCTGCTGTCCTCGTTGAGACATTTCAGGTTCCAGCCCTGACTTTTTTCCCCATCCCAGCGGGTCACGGCCCCGGCGTTCAGCTCACCGGTGCGGGTCTCGGCAGCGGACTGGATCTGCGGGCTGACGTATGTTTCCCGGATGAAGGAGACGGTCACCGTGCCGGTGATCTCGGCCTTTTCCAGCCGCAGGGTAAAGCTTTCGTTGCGGTCGGCGGGGGCACAGCTTTCACCCTGCGTCACCGCCGTGACTGCCATCCACTCGGCCAGCACCTGCCACTCCCAGTCCGGTGGCAGCGGCTGTGCATCCAGTGGGATGACCGGGGCATCGTTCACATACTCCTCCCCGGACGCGCTGAACCTGTGGACCACGAAGGAAATGTTTCCCTTACCGTCCAGCGAAAAAGGCAGCTCATCCAGCGTGGCCCACCATGCGGTGTTTCCCTCTTTCAGGCTGCCGGGGGGCAGCAGCCCCCGCTCACAGGCGGCTTGACGGTCCAGCTCATCCCGGCGCTTTATGTCGCGGTAAAGCGCCTCTTCCAGCGCAGCGGGGTCTGCCCCCATGCGCTGCAGCATCTGGGTGGCTGTGAGCTGTTTTCCGCTGTCAAAGTCGAAGCACCAGCCCTGATGGAAGGGTGCATCGGTACCGCCGTAGTAGCTGCTGACCACAAGGCTGACGCAGTCGTCGTACCAGCTTGCGTTCCATTTCATCTCCATGCAGAAGTCCCACACGTCTGGGTCGGCTGCCGCCGGGCAGTCTGCGTACTCCTGCACATCGTATTCGTAGAGCTGGGCGATCTCAGCGTTGATGCGGGCAGCATCGGCGCTGTCGCTTTCCAGCCGGGGCAGATGGATGTTCAGCCGGACCTTGCCGCCGTTTTCTGCCTGCACCACCTTTTCAAGGGTGTACTGCTCGGTGATCGTCACAGTGGCGTGCATGGAATCCGGCGGGGTCGATTTCAGCTCCCGGCTGCCAGCCGGGCGGGCAGAGGCTGCGGTCTTTGCCCCGCAGCCCGCCAGCAGCGCCGCCAGCAAAGCCGCCAGCGCGCCGCACAGTGCCAGGTGTTTCATCTTGCACCTCCTTGTCTGCGGGGTCAGGGATCTGGGCAGCGGATCAGCTGCAGCTGGGTCTTTCCCTCGGCAAAGGGGTTCTGCCCGTCGATCATGGTAAAGCTCAGGGTCTCGTTGTACAGGTCGTACTTCACCGCCGCCACAAAGGTGATGCCCGGCATCCCGTCCGCCGTCTCGCTGGTAGAGACTCCCAGCACCATGCCCTCCGGCACCACGCCCAGATAGTCGGCGTAGCCCTGATAGAAAACGTTGTTGTCCTGCACGCCCATCTGGACGGAACCATTGCTTTCCACGTCCATCCAGTCAAACTGGTTGTCAGACATATCGTTGAAGGCACCAACGGCCTCCGAGGGGATCTCCTGCATGTTCCACTCTGCTGTCAGGGGAGCCAGCTCCAGCACAGAGCCATCCTCCTGACGCAGGTTCACCTCGCTGCCGCTGCGTTCCAGCGCCACGCCGTTGTTTGCAATGTAGATGGGGTCCTGGCAGACCAGAGCGCTGCCGAACATGAGGCAGTGCAGCACATCCACGTACTCCACCACGCCGTCCTGCGTCAGCAGATAGACCACCGGGTGGAAGGACGCGCCCAGTTCCCCGATGCACACGTCGATATACTTATTATAAGTGCCAAGGATGGGGTAGGTGCGGTCCTGTTCCAGCCGGATGCCGTAATCTGCTTCCCATGCGGCGGTCTCCGGCGTGCGGCGGAGGGTAATGGTGCCCTGTGTTCCTTCCAGCTGCACTGAAGCGCTGCCGTAGGTATCGGTCAGCACCGGGGTGTCGGCGGGGGCGGCGGTGGTCAGCGGGATCTCCACATCCAGCTGCCGCCAGCCCGACCCGGCGGGGGAGCTGCACCCGCCCCGGAGCACCAGCCGGTCCGGCTGGGGCAGCAGCAGGCACAGGTCATCCAGCTGGTTGTTTTCCAGCGTGTTCATCCGCATGCTTGCCAGATTGCCGCCGCTGCGCAGGCCCTCGTAGTAGCCGCCCTGCGCCATGTGCCGGTCAAAGGTCTGCATAGCCTCGCGCAGCATCTGCTGCTGCACGGCATCCGGGTCCAGCCCCATACGCTGCAGCATTTCCGCCACGGAGACCTGCTTTTCGGTGGCAAAATCGAAGCACCAGCCCCGGGAATACCCCGGGTCGGTACCGCCGTCGTAGCGGAACACCACAAGGCTTACGCAGTCGCCGTACCAGTAGGCATCCCAGTTGATGTAGATCTCCGGGCTCCACTCGTCCTGCTGCGGCTCGATCTCCGGGCTGTCCTCATACTGCCGGAAGTCTGCCGCATACATGGCGGCAAGCTCATCGTTGAGATAGGCTGCATCCGGGCCGTTGCACACCAGCTGCGGCACATGGATGGTCAGCTTCTGTGCGCTGCCCCACTCGTACCGGATGGTCTTTTCCAGCGTGAACTGATCGGTGATGCGGTTCTCCTGCTTCATTGAAACTGCGGTGCTCTGGGGGACAGTACCGGAGCCTGTGGGGGCAGCGGGAGCCGTTGCGCTGCCGCACCCCGCCAGCACCACCGCTGCCGCCAGCACCGCAGCTGCAAGGCGTTTGTGTTTCATGGTCGTTCTCCTTGTTTTCTCAGCCGTAGCTGCGGGTCATCTGCAGCTGGGTCTCGCCCTCGGCAAAGGGGTTTTGCCCGGCGATCATGGTCAGGGTCAGGTTCTCGTTGTACAGATCCATCTTGAACGCCGCCACAAAGTCGAGCCCCGCATCCGTAGAGATGCCCAGCACCACGCCCTCGGGCACAACGCCCAGATACGCGGCATCGCCCTGATCCATGCGGCTGTTGTCCTGCATGCCCATCTGGACGCTGCCGTCACTGGTCAGGTCCATCCAGCTCCAGCCGGTTTCGTCGGTGTAGTTGTAGGAGCCGATGACGGAATAGGGGATCTCCTGCGCGCTCCACTCTGCCGACAGGGGAGCCAGTTCCAGCACAGAGCCATCCGCCCGGCGCAGGTTCACCTCGCTGCCGCAGAGTTCCAGCGCCACACCGTTGTTGGCAAAGTAGATGGGGTCCTGGCAGATCATGGCATCCCCGAGCAGGAGGCAGCGCAGCACGTCCACGTACTCCACCACGCCGTCTTTGGTCAGCAGATAGACCACCGGGCGGAAGAAGCCGTCCTCCTGCTCCCCGATGCACACATCCACATATTCATTGTAAGCGCCAAGGATGGGGTAGGTGCGCGTCTGTTCCACCCAGACGTTGAGGTCTGTGCCCCACTGCTCGGTCTTGGGTGCAGGGCTCAGGGTGATGGTGCCCTGCGCCCCTTCCAGCTGCACCTGCACACCGTCGTAGGTATCGGTCAGCACCGGGGGATCGGCGGGGGCGGCGGAGGTCAGCGGGATCTCCATATCCAGCTGCTGCCAGCCTTCTTCACAGCTGTACTTTCAACGGAGCACCAGCTGATCCTGTTCCGGCAAAAGCAGGCACAGGTTTTCCAGTTCATTGTATTCCAGCGTGTCCATTCGCATTTGCGAAAGCTCTCCGCCGAGACGCAGGCCCTCGTAATACGCGCCCTGCGCCATCTCCCGGTCAAAGGCCTGCATGGCCTGCCGCTGCACCTGCTGCTGCACGGTGTCCGGGTCCAGACCCATCCGCTGCAGCATTTCAGCCACGGTGATCTGCTGGCCGGTGGCAAAATCGAAGCACCAGCCGCTGTAACGCCACGGGGCGGTGCCGCCATAGCGGCTGCGCACCACCAGACTGACGCAATCGCCGTACCAGTAGGCATCCCAGCCCACACCGATCTGCGGGTACTCGCCGCCCGACTGCCCGGCCTCCTCGTAGGCCTCATATTCCCGGAAATCCGCCGCATAGATGGCGGCAAGCTCCTTGTTCAGGCTTACGGCATCCGGGCTGTCGCATTCCAGCTGCGGCACATGGACGGAAATGTACTGCACCGCTTCCTCTCCCCACACGCCCGAAACGTTCTTTTCCAGCGCGAACTGATCGGTGATGCGTTCCTTCTGGGCTGTCTGCACTGCCGTGCTTGCGGTGCTTTTGGCAGCTGCACCGGAGTTTGCGGGGGCAGCGGGGGCCGCTGCGCCGCCGCAGCCGGTCAGCCAGAGAGCCGCCGCCAGAACCACAGCAGCAAAACGTTTGTGTTTCATGGCTGTCTCCTTTTCGTCATTCATCGTTGGTGGGGTCTTCTGGCGTACGCATGATATAGGCCGCCCAGTAGGTCTTGCCCTGAACATCCGCCACGGTGATGCCGATGTCGAACACGTCCACTTCCTGAGAGTCCATGGGGCCCGGGGCATAATTGAATTTTCCTTCCAGCTCATCCATCAGGGCCTTGAACTGAGCCTGATTGGCCGGGTAGGGCCGGTCCAGATAGTAGCGTTTCTCTCTGTAATGGTCCAGCTGGATGCCATAGCAGTTGTGGTGGATGCTCCGGATGAAGCCGGTGGAGCCTCTGCCCCATCCATAGCCGCCCTCATCAAAGCCAGCCCACATTCCATCCACATAATCGCCGTTCATCCGGGCTTCCAGCCCCTCCTTTGCGGGGAAGGAAGGGGTGTCGTAGTCCACAAACATCTGCATTTCGGACTGAATGGAGTGTTCCAGACCTGCATTGTACTGCAGTTTGAAGTACTGCACCTTCCGCCGGGTCAGCTCGGCATTGATGATCTCAAAGATCTTTCTGCCGTCCCGAATCACCGGAATGGGGGGCGAATCAGGAGCCTCCGGAAGCGGCGGGCCAAGGGTGGTGATCTCCCCACTGTAAAAGGGGTCGTAGGCAGAGGGGGGGAGGGAGCTGCCGGAGTCCGGGATGTCCGGCGCACCGGAACCGCCAAAGCCCTCGTCCTCACAGGCGCTCAGGGCCAGCATCACCGCCGATGCGCCGGAGAGCTTGAGGAACGTCCGTCGGTCGTATCGTTTCATGGGGGTGCTCCTTTCTATAAAGCCCCGGACACAGGGGGAGTGTGCCCAGGGCAAAAAGGGGGAAGTCTGGTTATCTTATGCCTTTTTATTCCAGAACACGGTAGCGATCATGTAGGTCTTGCCCTGAACCACCGGGCAGTAGACGCTGATAAACTCTGCCTCCCGGCTGAGACTATACCCCATAATCTTATTCACAAATTTCTGAATCACCGCATCCTCGCAGGAATACTCAAACGTCAAGGATATCGCGCCTTCGCCAGTCGGTTCGGAAATTCCGGCAGCACCTCCAAGTTCATACTTTTTCTCCAGTGAGAGTTGCCACTTTGGAATCTCAAGCAGTTTCGTCATGTCGTCATCTGACAGCGTACACACCGGTTTTTGCGCATTCTCGAAGATTCCTCCCTGGATTTTTATGGCTCCCTGCGCATCCTGATTGAGGGTCAGCTGCTCATGGGTAACCTGACCTGCATCAAACTTTTTCTTCCAGACCTTGTTGATGGCTGCCACCAGCTCAGCTTCCTTGCTGGTAGGTGCTGCGGGTGCGGGAGGTACGGCAGGGACATCGTCAGCGCCGCAGGCGGCCAGTGCCATCATTGCAACGGCTGCGCCGGTAAGGGTGAGGAATGCGCGTCTGTTCAGTTCTTTCATGGGGTGCTCCTTTCTGTTGGTCCCCCCTGTTTTTCCGGGGGGCTTTGTGGGGCTGGTGTTCTCGGTACTTGCAGTCCGCTCCATCTTATGCTATCCTTATGAATAGAATCCGCAGTAGCCCGTTGACACGTTTTGTACACAGCGACAGGCTTTCTGCACCGGTGCGAGACCTCTTCTGTTTGTACTGTACCATACCCGGAAAAAAATTGCCCCCCCAGAAAAGCCGTTTTTGGGGGGCAATTTGAAAATAAATTTTGGGGATTTTGGGCCTTCCCCGCAAGGAATCCCCCCAAAAAGCCCAAAATTGGGGGGATTTGGGGCGGCTGCCCGCCAAGGCAGGCCGCTGCGGCCCTTCTTTTGCCGGTTTTCCCCTTGGCTGCAAAATGCGGAAAGGAATCACAAACATGGAACGAAGAACATTTTTGAAGCTTGCGGCAGTTCTCCCCGGTCTGGCTCTTGCGGGCTGCGGCGGCAGCAAGACCCTGCTCTCTGCCAAGGACCCCACCATGCTCAGCATCTGGCATGTGTACGGCGAACAGGCAGACTCGCCCATGAACCGCCTGCTCACCGAGTTCAACGACACCGTGGGCAAGGAGAAGGGCATTCTGCTCAATGTGACCAACATGACCAACAGCGCCGCCATCGGCGGCCAGCTGCAGGATGCCAAGGCCGGGAAACCCGGCGCGCTGGACCTGCCGGACCTGTTCTCGGCCCACCCCGCGGATGCCAGCGCACTGGGCATTGAGACCCTTGTGGACTGGAACGACTGGTTCACCGCCGAGGACATGGCGGCCTATGTGCCCGGCTTTGTGCAGGATGGCATCATTGAGGGGCGGCAGGTGGTGTTCCCGGTGTCCAAATCCACCCAGCTCATCTTCCTCAACGGCTCCCAGTACGCCCGGTTTGCGGCGGATACCGGGGCACAGCTTTCCACCCTTGCCACATGGGACGGCTTTTTTGAGATGGCCGCCGCCTACCGGCAGTGGTCGCAGGGCAAGCCCTTCTGCGCGCTGGACTACCCCTTGCGTCTGGTGGAGCTGAACGCGCTGGAACAGGGCAGCGGCGAACTATACAAGGACTGCTGGTACGACCTGACCAACGAAGCTTTCCGTACCTCGTGGATGGAGTTTGCCCGGGGGCTGGTGCAGGGCGATATTCTGGTCTCGGACCTGTACTCCAACACCCAGGTAATGACCGGCGAAACGCTGGCGGGCCTTGGCAGCTCTGCGGCCATCCTCTATTACAATGATTTCGTCACCTACCCGGACAACACCACCGAGCCCACCGACCTGCTACTGGCTCCCCTGCCCCACGCCGCCGGGACCACCACGCCCCTGATGCCCCAGGCCGGTGTGGGCCTGTGCGCCTTTAAGACCACCGACCAGAAGGCCGAAGCCGCCGCCGTGTTCCTGCGCTGGTTCACCGAGCAGCAGCGCAATCTGGAATTTGCCGCCGACACCGGATATATGCCGGTGTCCAGCGCCGCCTTTGATGCCATTGCGGACTATCCGTTCGAGCAGCAGAGCTACCAGCGGCTGTACGATGTTTACAACGAGATGCGTCTCCAGAACACCCCCCTGTCCGAGCCGGGCATCGTGGGGTACCACGCCAAGGCAAAGGCCCTGTACGACAGCCTGCGCCAGCGCCAGAAGGACTACCCCCAGCGCCTTGCCAACGGCGAAACGCTGGAAGCCCTGACCGAGGAGACCTGGCAGCTGCTGTGTGACAATGCCTGAACCCGCAGCACAGCCAAAAAGGGGGAACTTTGATGCACTTTTTTGCCCGGCACCGTGAGAATATCCGCCAGAGCTCCATGAGTTCCCGGCTGCTGTGGCCCTGCCTGCTGCTGGCTGCGCTGCTGCTGCTGACCTTTGGCGCGGCGCTGTTCCTGTTTGCCAGCCTGCACAACACCAAAAAGGACACCACCCGCAGCCTGGAGATCCAGTATTCGGTGTTCCAGAACGATATGGAGCGCTATTTTGACCAGCTGGCGGTCATGGGCGTGAACCTCTCTGAGGATATGGGCGCTCTGGTGGACCGGCAGCTTGCCAGCCGGGAGATGACCTTTGACCAGCTGAACGACTCCCCCGAGGTGCTGAACGCGCTGGAGGAGGAGATGATCGAGCCGCTCTGCCGCAGCCTGCGCCGGACCAGCTGTTCCGGTGCTTTTGTGCTGCTGGATGCCACCGTCAACACCCGCATGGAGGGGGCCGGGTACTCCCGCGCCGGGCTCTATGTGCAGAAAGGCGGTGCCGACACCCCCACCGTGCCCCTGCTGCTCTACCGCGGCAGCGCCGATGTGGGCAAGACCCACAGCGTGATGCCCCACCGCAAATGGCGCATGGAATTCCAGACCGACCAGTTCCCGGACTACGACCGCTGGATGACCCCCAGCAGCACCCCGCTGTACCAGGCTTATACGCTGACGGAGCGGTTCAGCCTCCCCGGCACCTCGGAGGAGGTACAGCTGTTTTTGCTGCCCCTGCGGGGCCGCGACGGCACCATGTACGGGCTGTGCGGCTTTGAGATCAGCCAGAGCTTTTTCAAGCAGAACTTTGCCCAGCCCACCGGCTTTGACCACCTGATCTGCCTGCTTGCCCCGGCAGACAGCGGACTGAACGCCAGCGCCGCCCTCAGCAGCGGCACCACCGGCGGCTACTTCCATGCCCCCCGGGACATGCTGGTGCTGCGCAGCATGGGCGGCAGCCTGACCCAATTGATCGGCTCCGACAGCGCCTATGCAGGCATCTCGGAGCTTTGCCGCCTGAGCGAGAACCAGTCCTACCGGCTGGCCGTCTGCATCCCCATGACGGACTACCGCAGGCTGATCTTTTCCGGCAACCTGCAAATGCTGCTGATCGGCCTGTTCATCCTCTTTTTTGTGGTGTTCTGCTGCATGTACTTCCACCAGCACATCCTCTCGCCTGCGTTCCGGCAGTTTGAGGAGGACCGGCGGGAGTCCCGACGGCGGATGGACGAGCTGCAGATGGAGCGCCAGCAGATGCAGACAGAGCTTTCCCGGCTGGCGGACGTGTGCCGCAACGAATCTGTCCCCGATGCCTTCCAGACCTTTCTGGAAGGCATTCCCAACCTGACAAAGACCGAGCGCCGCATCTTTGACGGCTATGTGGCCGGGCTGCGCTCCCGGGAGATCGTGGAGCAGCTGGACATCAAGGACAGCACCCTGCGCTTCCACAACAAGAACATCTACGAAAAGCTGGGGGTCAGCTCCCTCAAGCAGCTGCAGCAGTTTGCCGCGATCCTGAATTCCGGCGGCAACAGCGCCCCCGACTCCGCCCCGGACGAAAGCGGCCCGAAGAAGGCCCGCTGAACCGCGCTCCCGCGCCCCAGCCTTCGCTGAAAAGATGCAAAAAGAGCCGCCGCACCTCACACAGGTGCAGCGGCTCTTTTATATTGATTCTAGGTTCCGGACGCTCCGGGGACGCTTCCGGCAGCTTAGTACAGCTTTGCGCCGGCAGGGATGTGGGGATCCACCATCAACAGGTGGAGGCCCTCATGGCCGTCCTCCACCTGTGCCGCCAGTTTCAGCACATCTACCACATTGGTGACCTTCTTGGCAAGGTTCGCTCCGACATATTCACGCATCATCTCGAAGATCTCACACCGCAGGGGCATGGTGTCCACCATTCTGCCGTTCTCCCTGCATGGATTTCCTGCCCCCTCTCGGCGGCGTTTCCAGGCTCTCCCTTGCGGGGTCATCGCCGGGTATCCCATGCAGACGGTCATGCGGTTT
>OIWV01003360.1_pt1 | contig 10511 bp, 8 predicted proteins | sample 1587751 | NCBI WGS metagenome assembly OIWV01 (sample SAMEA3888913, study PRJEB22519) | human gut metagenome | biome: human gut; feature: human-associated habitat; material: faeces | place: Denmark | collected 2010 | reverse complement strand
GGGAATAGTACAGCGGTAGTGCGGCGGTCTCCAAAACCGTTAACGGGGGTTCGATCCCCTCTTCCCCTGCTTTAAAAAGTCGATGTTATCGGCTTTTTTTATTTCTGTTTTAGATACAATTTCACCCCGGCACGACGCGATTCATAGATCTGCGCCATGCCGGGGTGTTGTCTTTACAGCTATATTGTTATATCTCCTCTTTCTCCGAATCCGGTGCGATCACAGATCCGATGGCGGTCGCGTAATCAGAGTACTCCGGAATGCTGATCTTCACATCCCACAGGCTCTTGAAATCCTCGATGATCTGGCGGCACTCGAAGAATTTAGTCAGTCCGCCGATCAGGATATACTCTTTGATGCCGGTGCTCATAGATGCCAGGATTCCTGCCTGGCAGATATTCTCGATCACCATATGTACAATACCTGCCGCGATATCCTCCGGTTTGGACTGGGCATCTGCCTTACCGAAATTAGAAGCCGTCACATCCAGATTCAGGCCCGGCAACTTTTCTTTGGCCAGATCTGCGATCCGCAGATCGATCTTCGCCACATCACCCTTACGGGACAACGGCACAATTTCATGAATGTCGCCGGTATTCAGCATGATCGAGGACAGTCCACAGATCGTTCCGCCTCCTAAGCCGACACCACCCAGGTGCTTCATCTCCTTCTCCGTCACTTTGACGAAGAAGCTTCCGGTACCCATACTGATGACAATGACTTCCTTTTTATCCGTAAGATAATATCCTCCGGTACCTGTAGCGACGAATTCATCCACTTTATAGGTAGGACGATCATATACCGCTTTCTCCACATATTTGCTTCCCACACCGGTGATATAGACTCCTTCCACATCAGCCAATTCCAGATTATTCTCATACAGATATCTTCCGAATGCACCATAGAGAGATGCCACCTGGCTATCTGCCTTGACCGCCATGGGCGGAAGCATATGTTCTCCTTCAAAAGCTACGATTTTTGTCGTACTGCTACCGATATCGATTCCTATTTTGACAGGCATGTTTTCAACCTCCTCATATCACTTAACTGTTCATCGTCTCATTTCCAGATACATTTCCACAGTTCGAGACCGTCAGCCAAACACTTTATCCACAGCATCCTGTACAGAACTGACGCCAATGACCCGGATCTTACTTCCTTTTTTACACTCTTCCAACGAGACAAGCGGCACCACACATTCTTCGAAGCCCAGCTTCTCTGCCTCTGCCACGCGTTGTTTTGCCATGCTGACTGCCCGGACCTCGCCGCTTAATCCCACTTCACCGAAAGCGACCAGTTTCGGATTCAGTGCCTTATTCCGGAAGCTGGACAGAATCGCCAGCACGATTCCCAGATCGATCGCCGGTTCCTGGATCTTGATACCTCCGGTGATATTCACGTAGGCATCACAGGAAGATAATTGCACTCCGGAACGTTTCTCCAGCACTGCCATCAGGAGATTTACACGGTTGAAATCCGTACCGGTGGTCTGTCTTCTGGGAATTCCGAAATTGCTGTGGCACACCAGCGCCTGCAGTTCGATCAGAAGCGGCCTGGTGCCCTCCATAGTACATGCCACCACAGAGCCACTGGCATTCTCCGGCCGTCCGTTCAACATATATTCCGAAGGGTTCTTCACCTCCGCGAGTCCCGTCTCCCGCATCTCGAAAACACCGATCTCGTTCGTGGACCCGAAACGGTTCTTCACCCCACGCAGGATACGGTAGGAAGCATGTCTGTCCCCTTCAAAATAAAGTACCGTGTCCACCATATGTTCCAACACTCTGGGTCCCGCTACGGTTCCTTCTTTTGTTACATGTCCCACAATAAAAATAGAAATCCCCAATCCTTTTGCCAGTTGCAACAGGATGCCTGTGGATTCCCGCACCTGTGATACGCTTCCCGGTGCTGCAGATACATTTTCATTATACATGGTCTGAATAGAATCTATGATCACGACCTCCGGCTTGCTCCTGCGGATCACTTCGCCGATGATGTCCAGATTCGTCTCACACAGCAGGAGCATATGTTCCGAAAATGTGCCAAGCCTGTCCGCCCGCATCTTGATCTGTACCTTGGATTCCTCTCCGGAGATATACAATACCTTATGTCCGGCCTCTGACAGATTGTGACACACCTGAAGCAGCAGGGTAGATTTACCGATCCCCGGATCGCCTCCTACCAGAGTCAGGGAACCCTGTACGATTCCGCCACCGAGCACCCGGTCCAGTTCTTTGATCCCGGTGAGTGTCTTGTTCTCCTCACGGATCGCGATTTCAGATAATACACAGGGTTCGGAAGCCTCTCTGCGCTCTCTTCTGCTCCCGGTGCCGGTGTTTTTCAATACCGTTTTATCTATCGTCTCTTCCACGAAAGTGTTCCACTCTCTGCAGCCGGGACATTGTCCCAGCCATTTCGTGGATTCATAGCCACAGTTCTGACAGAAAAATACAGTGACCGTCTTTCCTTTTGCCATGCTCTCTCCTCAATCATTGTAATACCTATTCAGCCCCCGCAAAACCGCCCCCGGAAACTCTGAATATTTAAAAAAAGCCCAGTCACGAAGTACTACAATATCCTCCGTGCCTGGACTCCTTTGCAGTGCGTCCTTACGCCTCTACGATCTTAACAGGTACTTCACCTGCTGCTTCCAGTTCTACGCTCAGGCTCAGTTTGCCGCCAAGTCCGGTTTTCATGGTTCCTACGTTCTTACCGTCGATAAATACTTCGTACTCGGTATCGTCCTTCAGTCCTACAGTGATCTGGGAATCCTCGTCACCTTCTACGATGAACTCCACACTGTTGTCAGCTTCCTTGAACTCCAGTACACTGGTTCCGGGAACAGATTCATATAAAAACATGCCGTTCTTTTCCAGCTTTGTCATCTCATTGTAGGTCTTAACCTTCAGCAGATCTCCTGCATGCTCATAATCTTCTACCTTTGCCTTCTTGGCCAGCTTATGATTACCAAAGCTGATAGATCCGTCTGCTTCACTGCGAAGTATTTCTTCCACTACTGCCATCTGTCTGTCCTCCTGAAAGTAACTGCATCCGCAACACTTCTATATCCTTCATCCTTTGCGAATGGGGTTTGAATAGTTACAGTATAATATATCTCACCCTGTTTTTCTACAAAAAGTTTTATTTATTTTGTAACTATTCAGAGTCATGTAAATTGTGTCATAGGTACGTCGAATGCTTGCATTCGTAAGAACCTTTGACGTAATTTATAGGACGAAGTAACCTCAATGAGCAAAAGGAACGCTCTGCAAGAGCGATTTTGCAAATTGAGTGACTGAATAGTTACAAATACTTAATTTTTCACGGTAAAAACAACTTTTCCATCCTTGAATCCGGCGGATACCTTATCTCCCGGTACCACCTTTTTCTGCAGGATCTCCTCTGCCAGAGCATCCTCTACCACGGACTGGATCGCACGCTTCAAGGGTCTTGCTCCCATCTTGTTATCCGCATATTTGGATACCAGATGCTCCTTCAGCGCTGCTGTGATGGTCAGATGGATCCCCAGCTGATCCTCACATCTCTTGTACAGATTGGATGCCAGAAGATTCACGATCTCCTTCATGTTCTCATTGTTCAGCTGGTGGAACACGATAATATCATCAATACGGTTGATAAATTCCGGCTTGAAGCTGCGCTTTACTTCTTCCATGACATTGGATTTCATCTTCTCGTAATCCTTTGTCTCGCTCTTCTCTGTGGCAAAGCCCAGATTCTTGGGATCCACGATACGCTGTGCACCCGCATTGGAAGTCATGATCAGCACAGTGTTCTTGAAGCTGACCTTGCGTCCCTTGGAGTCCGTGATATGACCGTCATCCAGTACCTGCAAAAGTACATTAAATACATCCGGATGCGCTTTCTCGATCTCGTCAAACAGAACAACAGAGTAGGGATTACGGCGAACCTTCTCGCTCAGCTGTCCGCCTTCTTCAAAGCCTACATATCCGGGCGGTGATCCGATCATCTTGGAGACCGAATGGCCTTCCATGTATTCGGACATATCAACACGGATCATGGCATCTTCAGAGCCGAACATGGCTTCTGCCAATGCCTTGGACAGTTCCGTCTTACCAACACCGGTAGGACCTAAGAACAGGAAGGAGCCGATGGGACGGTTGGGATCTTTCAGACCCACACGGCCTCTGCGCATGGCCCTGGCCACTGCGGTCACTGCTTCCTCCTGGCCGATGACACGCTTATGCAGCGTCTTCTCCAGTTTTAACAGTCGTTCGCTCTCTTTTTCCGCCAGCTTCTGTACGGGGATCTTGGTCCACTGGGCAACGACCTCGGCGATTTCATTCTCACCGATACTGATAACATTGCCCGCTTCCTGTTTCTCCCGCTTTTTCATCAGGCGGTCATATTTTTTCACCAGCGCATCCTGCTGCTTCTTGATCTCTGCCATCTGGTCAAATGCTTCCATGCGGATAGCTCTCTCCATCTCCTGATCCATCTCGTGGATACGATCAGCGATCTCCTTCGCTTTATCCGGGGCATCCAATGCACTCAGTCTTGCGCTTGCCGAAGCTTCATCGATCAGATCGATGGCCTTATCCGGCAGATTTCTGTCATTGATATAACGGCTGGACAATCTGACAGCAGCCTCAATGGCCTCCGGGGTGATCTGCACATGGTGATGATCCTCATATTTTCCTTTGATGCCCTCCAGAATGCGGACCGCCTCTTCCTCTGTAGGTTCTTCCACAGTCACCGGCTGGAATCTGCGCTCCAGAGCCGCATCCTTCTCAATATACTTGCGGTATTCCGCAATGGTGGTGGCACCAATCAGCTGGATCTCTCCACGGGCCAGGGAAGGCTTCATGATATTGGACGCGTCAATGGCGCCTTCCGCACCTCCGGCACCAATGATCGTATGAAGTTCATCCAGGAATAAAATAATATTCCCGTCCTCCGTCACTTCCTTCAATACCTTCTTGATACGTTCCTCGAACTCACCACGGTACTTACTTCCTGCCACCATTCCCGACAAATCTAATGTCAGTACTCTCTTATTCTGCACGGTAAAAGGTACGTCTCCTGCCACAATGCGGGCTGCCAGACCTTCTACCACGGCGGTCTTACCTACACCGGGTTCTCCGACGAGACAGGGATTGTTCTTCGTGCGGCGACTTAAGATCTGCACTACTCTGCGGATCTCTTCTTCTCTGCCTACCACAGGATCCAATTTTCCTTCTCTGGCCAGAGCCGTCAGGTCTCTGCTGTATTGTTCCAGTGTAGACTGCTTCGCCTTGCGGTCTCCCTTTTTCCCCAGATCTTCCTTGTACAGATTGCCGTCCTGTCCGATGGCGATCAGGGTATCTACATAGATCTTCTGCACATTGGCTCCCAACGTGTTCAGCAGACGCACGGCAACATTCTCGCCCTCTTTGATCAGTGCAAGAAGCAGATGCTCCGTGCCGGTCTGCTTCTGTCCGAAACGGGCAGCCTGGCGGTGTGCCTCTTCCAGAATCCGGGCAGCTCTGGGAGAATATCCCTCTTTGTCCTTCACGGCCACACCGTTTTCAAAGGCGATCAGATCCCGGATCATTTCCATGACCTGATCCACTTCTACTCCGTTATCCGCCAACACTTTTGCGGCTACACCGGTATCTTCCTTCAGGAGTCCCACCAGAATGTGTTCGGTCCCGATATAGCCCTGTTTCAGGCCTCTGGCACATCTGCCGGCCTGGGCAAGCGCATTCTGCGCTTTATCCGTAAACTGTGACTGCATCAATTCAGTCCTCCATATTCTTCATAAATTTCATCAATCAATTCATGTACTTCCTGCCTGGAAATATTTTTGCAGCTGCTCTTAGCAAGTATTACCTGCAGTTCCTTCCGCAATTCATCCACCGCACGCATACGGTCCACATCCAGAGCGATCACGGCTCCCTTTCGCCTGTCGACCTTGACATAGCCCTCCTGCTTCAGAACCGTATAGGCCTTATTTACAGTATGCATATTGATCCCGATGGTATCCGCCAGCTGCCGTACACTCGGCAGGGAATCTCCCTCATGAAACTGTGACGTGGCAATTCCCATGATGATCTGATTGCGCAGTTGCATATAGAGCGCTTCATTACTGTTGAAATCTATCTCTATTATCATCAAAATCACTCCCTTCCCACTGTCACCGATTGTTATACGTCTATTATAACAGTGAGGGCGGTGCTGTCAACTGCAGACCGGGAAAGTTTATCAAAATTTTAAAAAGAAAGCGGCATCCCACTCTCGTAAGATGCCGTTTCCGGTCTTTTTATTCCTATTGTTCTTCGTCGCCGTCCCAGTTCAGGAATTCGAATTCGAACTCGTCATCATCGGACATGAAGTTCTTGGACTTCCAGCCGGGATCCTGCGGATTACCGTTATTCTGTGCCGGTTTTACCGGTCTGTCTACTTGCGGTGCGGGTCTTCCGGTCTGGGGTGCTGCAGGTCTGGTTCCCTGCGGTGCGGGTCTTCCGGTCTGAGGTGCTGCAGGTCTGGTTCCCTGCGGTGCGGGTCTTCCGGCCTGGGGTGCCGTAGGTCTGGCTCCCTGTGTCGCGGGTCTTGCCTGCTGGCCTGCCGGTCTCTGTCCCTGCACCGGTCTGCCGCCCTGTCCGGCGGGCTTTCCTGCGGGACGTCTCTCCGCTCCCACTTCATGCATCACTTTCTGGCCACCCTGGGTTCTGCCGCCCTGAGGTGCCGGTCTTCCACCCTGACCTCTGCCGGTCTGGGGTCTGTCCACTCTTCTTCTGCGAAGTGCTGCTTCCTCCGCATCAGAGAAATCAGCCGCATCCGTCATATCCTTGATCTTGAAGATCAGCAGAGTGACTGCTGCCGCCGCTGCCACCAGAAGAATGACAAGAATAATGATCACGACCTTCTGACTGGTGATCTTCTTCTGATTGGTCTCAAACTGCGCATTGATCTCAGTAATCTGGTCAATAGAGCTGAACAGATCATCGATCTTGTATTGTTTCTGTCCTACCATATCTAACAGATACCATGCATCTCCCTGCAACTGGGTATCCCAGTCCTTGGAAGTGGTCTGTGTATCCTCGGCGGGCTGTTCTTCCGAAGGCTGTTCTTCCGCAGGCTGCTCTGTGGAAGGTGCCTGCAGTTCTCCGGATAACGCCACATAATCGGAACGGATAAATCCGGTCACTTCGGTATTGTTGGCGATGAAATTCACCTGATACCAGGTATTGCCGTCCGTACCGGTAGCCTGTCCGGTGACGGTCAGAGCCATTCCGTTCTCTGCCGTGGTTACGATCTGGCTCGTGGTAGATGCATTGCTGCGCACACGCACCGACTGTCCGCCCGTCACGGTAGCACTTACAGGCTCCACCGCTGTGACATCCACCGGTGTTTCATTCACTGCCGGAGCCGGTGTTGCTGTGGTAGTCGTCGTTGTAGTTGTCGTGGTGGTCGTAGTTGAAGAAGACGGCGGGGTAGATCCGTCGGTAATGCTTACCAGATCGGAACGAATATATCCCAGCGTATTCGCATCCACATATACCTCATACCAGGTATAGCCATCCGCTCCCTTGGTCTGGCTCTTGATGGAAATGGTCTTATCCTTTGCCGCACTGCCGATGACTTCACTGGAAGAATCCGCGCTCTTACGGATCTTTGCACTGGATGCTGTTACCTTGGCTGCGCTTTCCGCATGGCTGACAAACGCCAGATTCTCGGCAAAAAGTCCTGCTCCCAGCACAAGCACCAATGCAAGCATTCCCCAGAAAGCCTTGAATTTACTTGTTCTCTGTACTGTCTTTTTCATCTGCAACTCCTTCTGTATCCTGACATGTCTTACGCTTCATCGATTGCCTTGCCAATGTCATGACGCATGTATTTGTTCTCGAAGGTGATCCATTCCGTTGCCTCATAGGCATTGGCACGGGCCTCCTTCAGGGTAGCTCCCTTGGCTGTCACTCCCAGAACACGTCCGCCGTTTGTCACGATTCCCTTGTCTGTGAGCTTCGTTCCCGCATGGAAACAATAATAGCCGTCTTTTCCGTTGAACTTCTCCAGTCCGTTTATCACATAACCCTTCTCATAGGATACCGGATAGCCATCACTGGCCAGAACCACACAGACTGCAGCATTGTCTTCAAACTGCAGATCGATCTGATCCAGAGTACCGTCCACACAAGCCTCCATGACCTCGATAATATCGTTCTTCATGCGGGGCAGTACCACCTGTGCCTCCGGGTCACCGAATCTTGCATTGTACTCCAGTACTTTGGGACCGTTCGGTGTCAGCATCAATCCGAAGAAAATAACGCCTTTGAAAGGTCTGCCTTCCGCTGCCATGGCATCCACCGTAGCCTGGTAAATATATTTCTTGCAGAATGCATCCACTTCTTCGGTATAGAACGGGCTGGGAGAAAAGGTTCCCATACCGCCGGTATTCAGTCCCTGATCGCCGTCCTTCGCTCTCTTGTGATCCTGTGCAGAAGTCATGATCCGGATGGTCTTGCCATCTACAAAGGAAAGTACACTGACTTCTCTTCCGGTCATAAACTCTTCGATGACCATACGATTACCAGCCGCACCGAATTTCTTGTCCAGCATGATCTCATCCACGCCTGCCAGAGCTTCCTCCAACGTATTGCAGATCAGTACGCCTTTTCCCAGTGCCAGGCCATCTGCCTTCAGCACGGTAGGGAAACTTGCCTGCTCCTTCAGATATTTGATGGCATCCTCCGCATTATCGAAATTCTCATAGGCTGCGGTAGGAATATTATATTTTTTCATAAGATCCTTGGAAAAAGCCTTGCTGCCCTCCAGGATTGCTGCATTTTTACGGGGTCCGAAAGCACGCAGGCCCTCTGCCTCCAGTGCATCTACCAGTCCGCCTACCAGAGGATCGTCCATACCTACGATGGTCAGGTCAACGGCCTGTTCCTTCGCAAAAGCAACGATCTTGTCAAATTCCATGGCTCCGATGGGAACACATTCTGCGATCTGACCGATTCCGGCATTGCCCGGAGCACAATAGATCTTATCTACCTTAGGACTCTTTGCAACACAGGTTGCAATGGCATGCTCTCTGCCACCGCCACCTACGATCAATACTTTCATACCCATATTATGTTTCTCCTTATTCCGTAACTATTCACCCCCCATTCGCAAAACCGCCTCTGCGAGGCTTTCCTGAATAACATGTTTGTATGCTATTTGCTCATGGTGATTACTTCGCCCATTGGCTCTGAATAGTTACTCATTTGTTATGCTTTACTTTGCCGTCTACGACGCAGATCCGTCCATTGGCAATGTCATCCACCGCCTGAGGCAGAAGCAGCCACTCAGCCTGTTCCATGACACGTCTCTGTAAGATTTCCGGGGTATCATCATCTTCCACTGCCACTGCTTTCTGTGCAATGATAGGGCCTTCATCCATGCCTTCATTCACAAAATGCACGGTGGCTCCGGTGACCTTCACACCGCGCTCCAGTGCCTTTTCATGCACATGAAGTCCATAGTATCCCACACCACAGAAAGAGGGGATCAGAGACGGATGAATATTGATGATACGATTACTGTATTCATGCACCATAGTCTCCGGGATCTTCACCAGGAAGCCTGCCAGCACGATCAGATCCGGGGTAAATTCCTTCACCTTTGCAAGCAACGCATCGTTAAATACTTCTCTGCTCTCATAATCCTTCGGAGACACACATACCGCAGGAATTCCTGCATTACGTGCTCTCTCCAGGCTCTTCACCGTCTTGTTGTTGCTGATGACACCGACGATCTGCGCATTGGTGACCTTGCCCGCTGCGATAGCATCAATGATCGCCTGCAGATTCGTTCCTCCACCGGATACCAGTACGACTACTCTTAACATAGGGTCACACCCTTTTCACCGGCTTCGCAGGTACCTACCACGTAAGCGGTCTCCCCTGCTGCCTTCAGTGCTTCCAGAGTCTTGTCCACATCTGCGGGATCCAGTGCCAGCACCATGCCAAGACCCATGTTGTAGGTGTTGTACATCATCTCGTCAGCAATGTTGCCCTTTTTCTGCATCAGACGGAAAATAGCGGGTACTTCGTAGCTGTCCTTCTTCACAACTGCGCGGATGCCTTCAGGAAGCATTCTGGGAATATTCTCATAGAAACCGCCGCCGGTAATATGGCTGCAGCCTTTTACCTTAACGCCTGCGTTCTTCACAGACTTCATAGCCTTCACATAGATTCTGGTGGGAGCAAGCAGTGCTTCACCCAGAGTCTTGCCCAGTTCGTCATAATAGGTATCCAGGCTCTCTTTGGTCATATCGAATACCTTTCTCACCAGGGAGAAACCATTGGAATGTACACCGGAGGAAGTGATTCCCACCAGTACATCACCGGGCTTGATATTCTCGCCGGTGATCAGATCCTTACGCTCTACCACACCTACTGCAAATCCGGCCAGATCGTACTCATCCTCAGGCATCAGTCCGGGATGCTCTGCGGTCTCACCGCCTACCAGTGCTGCGTCAGACTGCTTACAGCCCTCTGCCA
>OIWV01003353.1_pt1 | contig 10520 bp, 10 predicted proteins | sample 1587751 | NCBI WGS metagenome assembly OIWV01 (sample SAMEA3888913, study PRJEB22519) | human gut metagenome | biome: human gut; feature: human-associated habitat; material: faeces | place: Denmark | collected 2010 | reverse complement strand
TATAATCATCACGATAAGTCTTGGCAAGAATTGAAGCTGCCGCAATTGAGAGATACTTATCATCGCCTTTAACAATTGTATCACAAGGAACATTGCCATAAGGTTTGAAACGATTACCGTCAACTATCACCGCCTCTGGACGCACTTTAAGTCGGTCAAGAGCACGGTGCATTGCAAGTATGGAAGCGTTCAATATATTTATTTCATCTATTTCTTCGGGAAGCACCTCACCCACAGCCCAAGCCCAAGCATTTTTCTGTATTTCTTCACGCAGAGCATAGCGTTTCTTTGCCGAAAGTTTCTTCGAATCTTTTATTTCTTCGTTAGCGTAGCCCTGCGGAAATATCACCGCTGCAGCGAACACACTTCCTGCCAAACATCCGCGCCCAGCTTCATCGCACCCGGCTTCGAACTTTACATCATGAAACTTTTCTGCAAGCATTTGGGATAATTTCGAAACAAACTAAATTGTTACTGCCGTGCCACTACATGAAACCATAAGCATGCTTCCGTTAGAGCCTACAGTTTCATAATCTACATCTATGCCGACAACGGCGTTTGCACCAAGTTGCCGAGCCTGCTCTGCCATTTCGGAAAGTGCAGTGTCTTTGGCTTCTCTTAGTACACGCTCATAGCTTTTCGAACGTCCGCCAACAAAATCGCGGATACCCGCAAAAAAGTCGCGAACAAAGTTTGCACCTATTATTGTTTCTCCTGTTACTACTCCATAATAAGTTCTAACAGGTTTACCTTCAACAGTCGGTGTGGTTGTAAGAAGCATATTTTTATCTTTTTGCCGCGCATAACTGCGCGATAGTTATAAATATCAAAACATTTTCATCACTCTTTCTATACCATTAAAGAGAGCATCTACTTCCTTCGAGGTATTATAAAGACCAAACGAGGCACGCGCTACACTTTGCACTCCCAAACTTTCCACAAGCGGTTGCGCACAATGATGACCGGTACGTATGGCTATACCAAGACGGTCGAGAAGTGTTCCGAGATCAAGAGGATGAATATTTCCTACTACAAAAGAAATAACTGCCGACTTGTTTTTAGCCTTGCCGAAAATACGCATCCCCGGAATTGATTCCAAACGTTTGGTGGCATATTCAAGGAGTTCGTGTTCATGCGCTGCTATATTGTCCAAACCTAGACTTTCAACATAATCTATTGCCGTGGCAAGAGAATGACTGCCCACATAATCGGGAGTTCCTGCCTCGAACTTCAATGGTGCATCTTCAAACTCCGTATGTCCGAAGTGCACATTCTTTATCATTTCTCCACCCCCTTGATAAGGCGGAAGTTTTTCAAGCCATTCGGCTTTACCATAAAGTGCACCAATACCTGTTGGTCCGTAAATTTTATGTCCGCTGAAAGCATAGAAATCACAATCCATGTCCCGGACATCTACCTTTATATGAGGAACGCTTTGTGCACCGTCTATAAGTATCGGTACATTATGAGAATGAGCAATAGTAGCCAGTTCTTTTACAGGATTGACCGTACCAAGGACATTTGAGACATGAGTTACGGAAACCAATTTTGTACGTTCATCAAAAAGTTTCTCATACTCATCCACACGCAATTCACCGTCTTCCGTAATAGGAATAACTTTAATTTTTATCCCCTTACGCATTTCAAGTAATTGCCAAGGAACAATATTGGAATGGTGTTCCATTGCCGATATTATCACCTCATCGCCTTCTTTCAGGAATGCCTCGCTAAAAGAAGAAGCCACAAGATTCAGCCCTTCCGTCGCCCCGCGCGTAAAAACAATCTCTGACGGAGAAGAGGCGTTAAGAAACTTAGCAATTTTCGCACGCGCTGACTCATGAAGTTCTGTAGCCTGTTGAGAAAGGAAATGTACTCCACGATGCACGTTGGCATTTTCTGAATAATATTCGTTTGCAATAGCATCTACTACAATCCTCGGCTTTTGTGTCGTGGCACTATTGTCGAGATACACGAGTGGCTTGCCATAAACCTCACGCGATAGAATCGGAAAATCTTTTCTTATCTGATATATGTCGTACATTATTTATATTATTTGGCGAGCCAAGCCTCAGGATTAAGCTTTGAAGTTTCGCGACGCAATTGAAAATGTAAGGTACAATTCCCGGAAGCATCACGTGCGACACTGCCCAGAGTCTGTTTTGTACGCACCTTCTGTCCTTTACCCACAGAAACAGAAGAAAGGTTGCAATAAACGGAAATATAACTTCCATGACGCACTATAACATTTGAAAAACCTCCAAGCGAAAAAATTGCAGAAACCTCACCATCAAATATAGCACGAGCCTGCGCTCCCGATTTTCCTGTTATGTTTATACCTTTATTATCAAGTTGCACGCCCGATAGTCCGTCCACATTATGCACACCATAATGTTGCGTAATCATATATCCGCCAGAAATCGGCATGGGAAGTCTGCCTTTGTTCGCAGCAAAATCATTTGAAAGAGCTTTGTCTGCCTCTTCCATTTTGAACACCTTCATATCTTCGGCTTGCTGCTTGGGAGTATATACAGGTTTTTCTTTCCTTGATTTTGATTCTTGTCTGTCTGAGTTATTTTCTTTTCCGCCTTGGGCGGCAACAAGTTGTTTTCGTTTTGCTTCTTCACGCGCCTTTTGTTCGGCAATCTTCTTTTGGCGTTCCAATTCGCGTTTTCTCGCTTCTTCACGGCGTTTCTTCTCTGCCAATATCTGCTGCTGTATAAGAGCATCAATCTTTGAATTAAGCGAAGAATATCGTTTTTTGTCTGCTTTTATTGCACTTTGCACCTGACGCTGTTTTTTCTGCAAGCCATTTATTATTTTTGTTCGTTCGGCGTGCTGTCCCTCAAGTTTGCTTTGCTCGTTAATTCCTTCATGGAGAAGAACAGTCTTTTGGTCGCGTGTCTTTATCACTTCAGTATGTTTTGCATCAACCTGTTCCTGCTTTCTCTTCACAAGTTCACCCTGCACACGCTGGTATCGGGCATATTCTCTTACATATCTCAAACGACGCAACATTTGTGTAAAATTGTCGGCGGAGAAAATGAACATAAGCTTGTTCTTGGTATTCCTGTTACGATACAAATAAAGCATGGCGCGGCGATAATGTTTCTTACGCTGCTCCAACTCTGATTTCAATGTATCGAGCTGCGTTTTCAGAACAGTTATCTTGCCGTCAAGCGCATTTACGTCTGCCGATATAGCATCAATATATTTTTTCTGAGTACTTATCTGCCCGTTTAGAACATTTAGATTACTCAACTGGGAACGCACATCTTTTTTCAAAGATTTCAGCATTCCTTCGTTTTGGGTTATCTTTTTCTGAAGTTTTGCACGTTGCGACTTCAAACTATTTATTTCTTTATTGCTTTGCGCCCACACATTGGTAAACGCCATGCAACATGCAATCAGAAAGAATATTATGCGACTGCGGCAGTTCATTGTATCGTAGAGAGTTTTCTCATTACTTCGTCTATAGACCGTTGTTTATAGCCGGAAGGAACTTTTGTTCGGGTTTCCCATTTTGCATTGTCCGACAATCGGCTCAAGCCAATAGTCATATTTATATCATGCCTGCCCCCTTTGGCTTCCAAACTTATTTGAGAAGGAAATTGCTTACCGTCAAAGTTGACGAAATCTCCATATTTACACACAAGGCTTTCCTTTGCTGTTATATCTTTAGGATTTACCGTTACACGGTCGAGCAACGCACTCGAAGTCTGCGTCAGGAACTCGTAATCAAGCTTGGGAGATGACGTAAGGCTTAACAATGTATGTTCTCCGCTCGAAGCGACATTGAAACCTTTGAGCGCAGACTTTACATTATGTGTGCCTGGCACAAAAATTTCATTCCAGAACATGGATTGAAGTACATAAAAATCAAGACTTGCACTTTTCAAGAAACTTGCATCGGAATAAGTAGCCTGTACATATTGTTTATTGAAACGATCCACAAGCAGCACATGATCAGGTGTAAATTCTAACCGCGCCACCTCCATTCCGAGAAAAGTCATGGATAGTTGAATTACGTCATCGCGCTTCATTTTCAAGTTGCCGCCAAGAGAAAAACTCTTTGTCCCGTTTTTCAATTCCACACTTGCCTTAGCTGTTATATATTGCGCTGTCTGGAAATTGTCTGTTACTTTCTTGACATAAGCTTCTGTATTAGAAACTTCTTTAGTGGTATTCCCTGATTTTACCGCTGTTTTTGAAGAACTGCACGCCCCCAACAACACAACAGCCATAACCGCCATGCAGAAAAACCTTATATGTTTCAACATCTTTCTCATTGTAAATATCAGTTTGCTATATACTTTCCGGTTTTTATCTTTCTATCCAAAGTTTTCGAGTCTCCACCCAAGCCTTTTGCCTTGCGCCACATCTTCAGAGCTTCCGCACTTTTTTTCCTCATATAATATATGTCTCCGGCATGCTCATAAATCGAAGCGTTGCCTTTTTCGGTATCAAGATTTTTCAGAGCCTCATTTATAAAAGTTTCTGCCTCTGCATATCGTCCGAGCTCAAACAACACCCATGCATAGGTATCAATATAAGTTGCATTCTTTGGCTGTGCCTTTACAGTCTTCAGACTCATTGCCGCAGCCTTGTCAAGATCGCGTCTCTTCAAAGACAAAAAATACGCATAGTTGTTTAAGGCATTTATATTATCTTCTTTATAAACAAGCGATGAGTCATAAGCCTGAAAGCACAAAGAATCTTCATGCAATTCGTGATACACGTCTCCAAGCATGGCATAAACATCAGAAGCAAGGTCGGTATTGGTATTCGAATCTATAAGTTCCGTACATTTCTTCAGTGTCTCTGCAGAACGTTTTACCTGCCCCTGAGTAAACTGCGCCAACCCTCCATAAAAATAATATATAATGTTTTCGGGTTCATACTGTACTCCGTCCTCGCACAACTTTGCAATATCGCTCTGAAGTCCTTTCTTTACGCAGTATTGCAATAATTTCAATCTTACTTGCGAATACTCGGGGCGGGCAGCCAATAATCTGCGCCATACGGGAGCCAAACTGTCTTCGGATGCTTTGAGAATGGTCAGATAACCTTGATAAATATCTATAAGCACAGGGTCGCTATCTGCTTTTGCAAATATTTTGCGGCATGTAGAAAGCGCAGCAGTACTGTCCACTGTGCCGCGGACACCACTCATTATCATAGAATTCAAAGCCCCCGTGCGGGTCTTTACACTCATTTTTTCGTTTAATGCTATCGAATTTGCCGTTTGCAGATATGCACGAACATCGTTTTGGGCAAGCTGTCTGTTCATTATGGCGAGGTTTGCCATTTCGTTTTCGGGATCTTCTGCAAGTACAGCCTTATATTCCGCCATTTCCTTGACATAGTCCTTCATATCGCCATACACTCCTCCACGAATCACGCGGTAAGTATTGTTTGACGGGTCGGATGCTATAAGCGAATTTACAAGAACGAGTGACGAATCGCTTTTCCCTGCCGAGGAATAAGCATTTATCTTGCGCAACGTTATCTCGTCGCTCTTTCCTTCCTGCACTTCCAGACGTGAAAGCGTGCTTACAAGTGCATCCCAATTCTTTTGACTGCGATATATTTCGGCAAGATTATAAAGAAGTTCGTCATGTTCAGGAAAACGCCGCGACATTATCTCATAACGCTTCACGGCATCGTCATTCATTCCGTGCGAATCATAATACTCCGCCAACTGTTGCTGAAAATAATAGTTGTCCGGTTCAAGTTCCACGGCTTTCCTTATATATTTTCCACCATCGTTCAGCGAATCCTCACTGCCTGCGGCTTCAAGCATCAGCCCCATTGCCGAAAGGGCTTCGGGGGCTTCGGGGTTTATTTCCAAAGCGTGGCGCAAAAGGTCGAACGATGCAGAATAATTGCCTTTCTGCTTTTGTACTACCGATTCAAGAAAAAATTCGTTGAAGCGGCGTTGACGTTCATAATCCACCACGGTTTCTTTGACTGCCGACAATTTCTTTGCTGCGCGTTTCTTCTGCGCGAAAACAGACGGCATCCAAACTGCCGCAACCATTATCACGAACAGAATCCGAAAGAACTTTGATTTGTCAAAAAAGCGTACAGTCATTGCCTTGCGCTATAAGTCTTTACTTCTTACCGGTATGCCCGAATCCTCCCTCGCCGCGTTCGCTGTCGGCAAGAGTTTCCACGGGTTGCCATTCCACTTGTTCATGACGCGCCACAACCATTTGGGCTATTCTGTCGCCATCGTTCACAGTAAATTCTTCGTTTGAAAGATTTACCATTATAACTCCTATCTCGCCACGATAATCGGCATCGATTGTTCCTGGAGTATTAAGAAGACTTATGCCGTGTTTCAACGCCAATCCCGAGCGCGGACGTATTTGAGCCTCGTAACCTACAGGCAATTCCACATACAAACCCGTGGGAACAAGTTTACGCTCCAAAGGTTTCAGCACAACGGGCGAATCCACATTGGCGCGAATATCAAGTCCAGCACTTTGAGGAGTTTCGTATTGCGGAAGCTCATGACGGGAACGATTAATCACTTTTACTTTCATGATGATATATGTGTAGTCTCTTCGTAAATTGCAAAAATAAAAAAATCCGCTTTAACAGCCAACTTTTAATGACTACTTGCAAGCGTTACGCTCGTTTTCATTACTTTTGCAAGAATGATTACAACGCGAAATACTTTCCACAAGCGCGAGCGGCTTACACTTAAACGCGAAATCGACGAACTTTTCACCTCCGGCAGCAAAAGTTTCGCCGCCTATCCGTTGCGTGCAGTTTGCCGGCTTTCCGATTTCAATGCTTCGGAAGTGAAAGTACTGATGAGCGTAAGCAAACGTCATTTTCACCATGCCGTTGACCGCAATCGCGCCAAACGGCAAATGCGCGAGGCTTACCGAAACTACAAAACCATTATAACGGAAGCCGTTGACACTCTCAATGCTGCAGCACCGGCAGACAGGCATCATTCGCTCAACATTGCTTTCATCTGGTTGTCCGACGAACCGCAGGATTCCGCACTTGTAGAACGCAAAATCAAGAATCTTCTCCACAGAATAGCCGAAAGCCTGCCCCGCAATTTCGAAGACACTTCCTTATATTAAGTAAAGGACACAGCCTATGAAAGCGGCAAAACTCATACGCTCTGTTTTGGTAACTATTCTTATTCTACCCGTGCGCTTTTATCAAAAATTCATCTCTCCGCTCACACCTCCTTCATGCAGATTCACACCCACATGCTCCCAATATGCCGTTGAGGCATTGCGCAAGCACGGACCGGTAAAAGGCTTGTGGCTTGCCATAAGACGGATATTGCGTTGCCACCCGTGGGGAGGAAGCGGATACGACCCCGTGCCATGATTTCCGATACTCATCTATATATAGACATCCACACTCACGCGCCCAACGGTAGTGCCAAGTTTTCCATCGTTGACGCAAGCTGCATACGTCCCGTGCCTGCCACAGGCAACGGCATACTTTATTCCGCAGGAATACATCCGTGCAATATACCCCAAGAGCTGCAAAACGAAATCGAAAACATAGACATTCTGGTCTCTTCGGAAAAAATCGCCGCCATAGGAGAATGCGGATTCGACCGCACTTCGAATTTTTCCGTAGAAATGCAAAAGCACGCTTTCGCGGAGCTTTCCTCCATATCGCACAACAAGAAAATTCCCATGCTTATACATTGTGTTCACGCCGCCGATCTGCTGCTGCAATATTCCAAACTCATGCCCGCTGCAGGCTCATGGATCATACACGGTTTTCGGGGCAAACCTTCCACAATGCATCAGTTTCTCGATGCCGGTTTTTCCGTTTCGTTCGGAGCGAAAGCCAATTCTGAAAGTGTAAAAGCATGTCCTGCCGACCGGCTGTTTCTTGAAACCGATACGGCAACGCCAACCTCACTGCGCGAATCCTATGACAACTATTCGGCTTTGCGCGGAGAAGACCTCGAAAGCGTGATTGCAGACAATTTCAAACGTATATTCGGCACATCAAACGCCATAGGTTTGAAAAATATTGAGTAATATTGCAAGTTGAATATATGAACATAGATTTATTGCGCAACAATACCACAGAAGTTATATGATAAAACAAAGTTGGATTGAGAAAGGATATGCCGATGAGCCGATTCCCGCAGGAACAAACCTCGCCAAAGAAATAAGAAAAATGTGTAAAGAGAAGAACGCCGTGATTTTGGCGCACTTCTATACCGTAGGAGCAATTCAGGACGTTGCCGACTTTGTTGGCGACAGCCTTGCATTGGCACAGAAAGCCGCAAAGACCGATGCCGATATAATTGTTATGTGCGGCGTGAACTTCATGGCAGAAACAAACAAGATTCTGTGTCCCGACAAAACGGTTCTCCTGCCCGACCTCAATTCCCACTGTTCCCTTGCCGAAAGTTGTCCAGCCGACAAATTCGCAGAATTTGTCAAAGCGCACCCGGGATATAAAGTTCTTTCATACGTCAATACCTCTGCTGCCGTGAAAGCTCTGACCGATGTGGTGGTTACTTCGGGCAATGCTAAAGAAATCGTGGAAAGTTTCCCCAAAGACGAAAAACTTATCTTCGGTCCCGATTATAATCTCGGAAACTATATCAATTCCATAACAGGCAGAAACATGCTTCTTTGGAATGGCGCATGCGATGTACACGAACGTTTCTCGGTTGAGAAAATTGTGGCATTGAAAGCGCAATATCCGAACGCACAAATACTTGCCCACCCCGAATGTAAGGGAGCTGTTCTTAAATTAGCCGATTATGTGGGTTCTACAGCTGCTTTGCTGAAATACGCCAAGAGCAGCGACATAAAAGAATTTCTTGTTGCCACCGAAAGCGGCATTCTTCACGAAATGCAGAAGTCATGCCCCGAAAAGAAATTCATACCTGTTCCGCCCGACGACAGTACATGCGCTTGCAACGAATGTGCCTACATGCGCCTCAATACAATGGAGAAACTCTACAACTGCCTGAAATACGAATGGCCTTCCATAGACGTAAGCCCCGAAATAGCTCAAAAGGCAGTGAAACCAATTGAAAAAATGCTTGAAATAAGCGCAAAGATTAAACGTTGAAGCCTGCGCGCCGCGCTTTCAACGAGAATACATAAGAAACAATAACGTCAATGACCAGTTTTGGTCATTGACGTTATTGTTTTCATATTAATACTATTCCTACACTTTCTCCTTTATACCGTTTTCCCAATTTATGTGCCGGCAAACTGTTTTTTCACGAACCGTGTTCCCGAAAATATTTTTTCCACTCTTCGGTTTCATTTTCAAATCTTTCGCTGTCTTCATATTTTGAAGGATAACATCTTTCCATCTCCAAAAAAGGAAGAGCTTGGGGACTATACATTTTATCCGTGTCCGGTATCGTGTAAAATATCATTCGTTTTTCGGGAGTTATTACTTTTATTTTGAATAGTTTCAAGGACTCATCATAAAAACTATTTATGTTCGGTAAATCTGATTTTATAAAAAGGGTGTCCGCTCTTACATACCATGTTTTGTGTTCGGCGAAACCATCATAAGCTATTGTAAGCATACTGTCTTTTTGGAAATAGTAAATTGGCGGAGCTCCATTTCCGCCAATGTGAAAAGTATCTTTACCAATAATAGTAAAAACCAGATACAAATCATACCATGCTGTTCCTTCCAAAGTAATTTGGGGAATGATCTTATATGGTGTATCTAAAAATGTGGGCAATACCAATAAAATCATCAGTAGTATTTTTCTGCATTGTTTCATTTTATGGTTTCAAACTTGTTTGTAAATCTATTTTCTGCTACAGGTTAGTTGTTGCAACTATAGAAAAGATACGTAACAACACCGAAGAAAATTCGGATATGTAGCACACATCCTTGCAGGGATCTTTTGTGATTCAGACGTTTTTCCCGCACGGCATTGAGAGAGCTTTTCCAATCTTATCTTCCGGGCTTTATAAAGCTTCTTCAGATAAAAGCCTTCATTCTTCCAATCGCTACTGTACCACGGACTTCGTTTTTGAAACAATCCTCTTATTCTGCAAACCTTTATACTTACTGTTGAAGAGTCTTTGGTATAAAATAAATTTTCTACATCTTTACGTTCAATTCTTCTCATCATTCTTTCATTGTATGCTCCTCTGCTTCTTCCGTAAAACTTAGGTGTTATTGACGCTTTCATGGGAAAGAGCTGGGATTTGAGCGTATCAATGACTTCATAAAGACTTTTGTTTAAGGATATGACTATCGGAGTTTGGGAAACTCCCAATACAGGTTTCAGAAACATTGTATGCATTTCTGTTTCCCCATTGTATAGAGAAGAATATTCCAAATTTCTCCAAGACGTTATCATGTAAAAATAGAATTCCTGCTCTTGTGCCGGAGGATATTTGGCAATGTCAGTTATGAGCAAACTGTCTATTTCGTGCTTCCCAAGCACACATTTTTGGTCTATATAGGAACCGTTTATTTGTTTGTTAGTAAAATAATTGCTTATGTTGTTTCTATCTTCCGAATATCTATCAATAAAA
>OIWV01003352.1_pt1 | contig 10522 bp, 9 predicted proteins | sample 1587751 | NCBI WGS metagenome assembly OIWV01 (sample SAMEA3888913, study PRJEB22519) | human gut metagenome | biome: human gut; feature: human-associated habitat; material: faeces | place: Denmark | collected 2010 | reverse complement strand
GCTGCAAATACTTAAACTTCTCCCGTTCGCGCTCGGACATGGATCTGATCACCCGCCGCGTGATGATGGAGCTGGAAAACCAGATCACCCCGGAGCTGCTGAATCGTTATACCGATCCAAACACCGAGGAATATCAGCGGATGCTGGACGTCATCTGCCACAAGCTCAATGTGACCAGCCTGCGCTATCACCGCCTGGACGATATGATTGAATCGGTCGGTCTGCCGCGTGAACAGCTTTGCACCTACTGCTGGGACGGCAAAGAGGACTAAACAGCTTTTATAATACAGACAACAGGGTCAATGCCGCGGCTGCCAAACACAGGTCGAAGGGCTTGACCCTGTTTTTGCATCGGCGTCAGGATTTTGGAGAAGTTTAGGGAGATAGACATGAAATGTTTACAAATATCCTTTATGATTATCATAGAATGATTTTTCTGACGGCAAAACGGAAAGGGATGGTCAAATGAAACAGCGCAGCGCAGAGATTCTGTGCATCGGCACCGAACTTCTGATGGGAGATATTATCAACACAAATGCCGCTTATCTGGCAAAGGAGTTGGCAGGACTGGGCATCAACCTCTACCATCAAAGTGTGGTGGGGGATAACCCCGAGCGGCTGCGGCAGTCGTTGCAGCTGGCGCTAAAGCGGGCAGACATTGTCATCACCACCGGCGGGCTGGGTCCGACCTATGACGACCTGAGCAAGGAGACCATCGCAGCCTGCTTTGGCAGGAAGCTTGTGATGGACGAGGATTCGCTGACACGCATCCAGGCGCATTTTCTGCGTTTAGGCAGGGAGATGACCGACAATAATAAAAAACAGGCGATGATGCCGCAGGGTTGTGTGATTTTCCAAAATGAAAATGGGACAGCACCAGGCTGTGCAATCGAAGGAAGCGGCGAGCTGGAAGGCAAGACTGCCATCATGCTGCCGGGTCCGCCGCGGGAGATGAAGCCGATGTTTGAGCAGCAGGTCAAACCCTATCTGCTCAAGGACAGCGACACCAGGCTGGTCTCCCACACCATGCACTTTTTTGGGATTGGAGAGTCGATGCTGGAGGACAGGCTGCGCAGTTTGATGGAAAAGAGCCTGAACCCTACGGTGGCACCCTATGCCAAGACCGGCGAGGTACAGCTGCGGGTGACCGCAAGGGTGAAAGACGGCGAGGACCCGAACGCCCTGCTCGAGCCGGTGATGGAGCAGATTCGGCAGACAGTGGGCGAATTTTTGTACGGGGTGGACGTCGGTGACCTGCAAACAGCGGTGGTACGGCTGCTGACCGAAAAAGAGCGGAAGGTAGCGGTGGCAGAAAGCTGCACAGGCGGTTATCTTGCCAAGCGCATCACCGATGTCAGCGGCTCGTCGAAGGTGTTTGAGTGCGGGGTATGCAGCTATTCTAACCGCATCAAGCATCAGCTGTTGGGTGTCAGTGAACAGACATTGGCGGAGTACGGAGCTATCTCGGAGCAGACGGCAGCAGAGATGGCATCGGGTGTGCGAAATTTGTCAGGAGCAGACATCGGCATCTCGGTGACCGGCAATGCAGGACCGACCGCCGACGAAGGCAAGGAGGTGGGTCTTGTGTACATCGGGGTGGACAGCCCGAAGCTGACCCATGTCTTTACCCTGCATGTCAACCGCAGGGACCAGGATGCCAGGGAGACCATCCGCTATCTGGCGTCCTCGCACGCGCTGAGCCTGATTTTGAAAGCCGCACAACGGCTGTAAGAAAGAAAACCAAAACAAGGGCAGAGGGGGGAAGGAATGAAACCGATCTCAAGACCGGTGAGAAGAGGGTTGATCCTCTTCTTTCTGACGGTGGCGCTGGCAAGCATCCTCCACCTTGCTTTGTGGGCGATGCAGTCCTACCAAAGCGGCAAGGTACAGGACGGGCTGGAGCAGCTGTACCACCAGGGCGGGCTGACCATCGGACAATCCGACCCGAATCAGGAGGTACAGGAAGAGGCATCAACCGAAGGCGCAGAGGACAATGCGGGAGGGACCTCTACGGAAGACGCCAATGCAGGCACCTCCTTTGAACCGGTGATGCTGCCGGAGTACCGCAAGCTGTATGAGATAAACAGCGACATCGTGGGATGGCTGAACATCGGCGACGGGCTGCTGAGCACACCGGTGATGCAGCGGGACAATGAATATTATCTGACCCACGACTTTTATGGCGAAGAGGATAAGCACGGGCAGGTGTTTTTGGACAAGGGCAATTCCCCGCAGCTGACCGACGACAACACCATCCTGTACGGGCACAACATCACCAGCGACCGCAGTATGTTCAACATCCTGACCCGCTATAAGGACACCGAATTTGCCGCCGAGCATCCGGTCATTCAGCTCAACACCCTGTACAATCGCTATCAGTATGCGGTGGCAGCGGTGTACATCGTCTCCACTCGACCGGAGCATGGGGAGCTGTTTGACTACATCAGCTATCTAAAGTTCAGCACCCGCGATGCCAAGCAGGCGTATATTGCCCAGATTCAAAAGCGGTCGCTGATTGATACCGGCGTCAAGATGACAGCTGACGACCGGCTGCTGACCCTGTCCACCTGCACCTATGAATTTGCCGATGCGCGGCTGGTGGTGGTGGCACGACAGCTGCGGGAGGGGGAGAGTGCCGAGGACTTTGGCAAGCAGGTAGTTAAGCGGGAAAACCCGGTGATGCCGCAAATCTGGAACGAGCTGTTCGGATAAAGGCAGGGGTTTACAGTTAAAAAAAGGAGAGAAGGTTATGAGCAGACTTTGTTATCAAGGGGAGCAGTTTTTGCTGGACCAAAAGCCGTTTCGGTTTTTGTCTGGCACCATCCACTATTTTCGGGTGACGCCCGACTATTGGGAGGACCGCTTAAAGAAGCTGCGTGCCTGCGGCTTCAATGCGGTGGAGACCTACACCTGCTGGAACCTGCACGAGCGGCAGGAGGGCAGGTTTGACTTTTCCGGCGGGCTGGATGTGGCTCGCTTTGTGCAGACGGCACAGAAGCTGGGATTGTATGTCATCCTGCGCCCGGGACCGTACATCTGCGCGGAGATGGACTTTGGCGGGCTGCCGTCCTGGCTGTTAAACCGACCGGGTCTTGCCCTGCGCTGCAACAATCCGCTGTTTTTGCAGAAGGTGGCAGCCTACTACAAGCAGCTGTTTGACCGCCTGCGCCCATATCTGGGAGAAAACGGCGGCAACATCATCGCAGTGCAGGTGGAAAATGAGTACGGCAGCTACGGCAACGACAAGGATTACCTGCGGGCGGTGGCGCAAATCTATCGGGACAACGGGGTCAACGAGTTCTTCTTTACCTCCGATGGACCCAATCAGCTGATGCTGGGCGGCGGAAGCCTGCCGGAGTATCTGGCGACAGCAAACTTTGGCAGCCGCGGCAAGGAGCATTTTGACACCCTGCGCCGGTTTGCGCCCGAACGACCGGTGATGTGTACCGAGTTCTGGAACGGGTGGTTTGACCACTGGTACGAGCAGCACCACCGCAGAGAAAGTGACGAGACCGCAGGGCAGCTGGAGCAGATGCTGCGCGATGGCGGTTCGGTCAATCTGTATATGTTCCACGGGGGAAGCAACTTCGGCTTTACCAACGGAGCCAACCACGACGGCTGCTATCAGCCGACGGTGACCAGCTATGACTACGACTGCCCGGTGAGCGAGTGCGGAGATTTGACCGAAAAATATTTTGCCATCAAGCGGGTGGCAGAGCAGTATATGGGCAAGGCACCTGATTTGCAGGTGGGAAATCTGCCAAAGCATGACTACGGCAGGGTGCAGCTGACACAGCAGACGCCGCTGTTTGCCCACCTGCCGCAGCCGGTGGAGAGTGCAAACACGCTGACGATGGAGCAGCTGGAACAGGACTTTGGTTTTGTGCTGTATGAAACGGTGCTGCACGGACCCTTTGAGCGCAGCGAACTGACCATCGACGGGCTGCACGACCGGGCGATGATCTATGTAGACGGCAAGCTGGCAGGGATTCAGGAGCGGACCGGACGCAGGAGTGATTCAGTCTACCTGGAGCTGGAGCCGGGACAGACAGCGGTGCTGCGCATCTTAGTAGAGAATATGGGACGCATCAACTACGGAGCAAAGCTGCTCGACCGCAAGGGAATCCTGCGCGGGGTCAAGCTGGGATGTCAGTATCAGTTTGGCTGGAAGCACTATTCTCTGCCCTGCGACTGCCCGCCGCAGCAGGGATATGAGCCGGTCGGTGACGGTGCAGATGCGCCGCTCTTTTTAAAGGGCAGCTTTACGGTGCAGCAGCGGCAGGACACTTTTGTGCGGCTGGACGGATTTACGAAGGGGAATGTGTACATCAACGGATTTAACCTGGGCAGATACTGGAATCCGGCAGGTCCGCAGAAGACCCTCTATCTGCCGGCTCCGCTGCTGCGTGAGGGAGAAAACGAGCTGGCAGTGCTGGAGCTGGAGGGAATCGACGGTCCGGCGCAGGTACATTTGACCGACTGCGAGGATTTGGGATAAAAAAATTTAAAAAACTTTCCCAAAACCCTTGACAAAACTTTTTTTAGATGTTATTATAGTAAAGCTGATTGCGATACAGATTCCATCAGCAGAACAATAGCATCTGCGCTTGTAGCTCAGCTGGATAGAGTGACTGGCTACGAACCAGTAGGTCGGGGGTTCGAGTCCCTTCAAGCGCGCCAAGCAAAAAGCACCACAAGTTTTTTGTGGTGCTTTTTGTTGTATATGGGAAGATGCTGTGCGATTTTTATCGGCTGCATCTTTTTGCTTTGTTTTATTTCCGTATATCTACGGGATGATGTCGTCGACAGAAATTCTATAATGCTCCGAATAAAAAAGGCAGCTATCTGAAATGCACTCAGATAGCTGCCCTTTTTATCTATTTCAATTACAGGCGAAGTTTAGTAGCCGTACCGTTTACGGCAGCGCACCAGCATGAAGGTTGCCAGACCGATTGCAGCCAGTTCGGCAATCGGATTTGCCAGCCACACACCGGTTACGCCCAGCAGAGCAGGCAGGGTCAACATGGCGATAATCATAAAGACAAACGAGCGGGAAAAAGCCAGGATGGCAGATACGATGCCGTTGGACAGGGCGGTGAACATCCCGCTGGCAAAAACGTTAAAGCCGATGAACAGCAATGCAATCGAGCAGATGCGGTTGCCTGTTACTGCAAGGTCGTAGACCGGGTTGCCCGGGCGGGCAAAGATAGACACCAGCGGGCGGGTTGCCAACTGGGAGAGCAGCAGCATCATCACTGCCATCGCTCCAATCAGGCGAAAACTGATGGAAACCAGGCGCTTGAGCTTGGCGCGGTTTTGTTCACCGTAATAAAAGCTGACCATGGGAGCTACCCCGTAGGAATAGCCGGTGTACAACGAGGTGGCAAACATCAATACATACATGATGATGGTGATGGCAGCGACACCGTCTTCGCCCACATAGTGCAGCATGGTCCAGTTGAACATCAGGTTTACGATGCCGGTGACCAGAGCAGTCGCCATCTCCGAGCTGCCGTTTGCAGCTGCCTGCACCAACGTTTTGAGGCAATGTCCGGGTCTGACAAAGTGCAGCAGTTGGCTGCGATTGGAAAACAGCAGCGTTCCCACCACGGCAGTCACCGAGTATCCCAAGCCGGTAGCAATGGCAGCGCCCGCAATGCCCATCTGGAATACCTCAATAAGCAGGTAGTCGAGCAGGATATTGAGCACACCGCCGGTGATGGAGCAGAGCATCGACAGGGTGGAACGTCCACTGGCAATCATGTACAAAGTAAAGTTGTTCATCAGCAAAATCGGTACCGTGAACAACAGGTAACGGCTCAGGTAAGCGTGGCAGTAGTCAAACACCTTTTGGGAAAGACCCATACCGGCAAAGATTTTGTCCATCAGGGCATAGCCGAGCAGTGACATCAGGATACCGACGCCGATATTGACCAGAATCAGAAAGGTAAAGTCCCGACGAGCCTCTTCGATTTTCCCTTCTCCGGCTTTTTTCATAATGACGGCACTTCCGCCAGTGGCAAGCATGGTCGAAACAGCAGTCACCAATGAGATAATGGGGGCGCTTAAATTGATTGCAGACAGTGCATCGGTTCCCAGCAGGTTGGAGACGAACAAGCCGTCAATCATGGTGTAAAATGACATGAAGACGGTCATCACGATGGTGGGTACAGCAAATTTCAGCACGTTTTTTAAAGTGACCGGCTGGCTGTAGGCATTTTCACTTGGCATTTGCAGATTCCTCCTTAACAGTTCTGTTGTTAGCATAAACGATACAGTAACTGTAAGGTCAATACCCCTGCTCATTTTCGTTGGACTTTTTACCGTAGTTTTCAGAATGTCTGCTAAATCCCGTCGATTTGGCATTTATTCTGCATGCTGCAAATTAAATGCAGTGTAGTTGGGCAGAGCCGTCGGCAAAGGGAGAGGAAACCACCTCATCGCGCCGATAGGTCAGGTGTAGGATGGGAGACGGACAGCCCTTTAGCAGCGAAATCGGAAATTCTATCAGCACACCCCAAAAGACACCTTCGAGGTTTTCACCTCCGCTGCGGCTGATGGTGATGTGTGGATCGCTTGTTGAGGCGTGCTGGGCAGAACAGACGGCTGTTACAAGGGGTTGTGCACAAGCTTCGTCCGACAGGGCAAGGCAAAACTGCCAATCCGGCTGGGGAGAGACTTCAAAGCAGGCAAGGTAGAAGGAAAGCCGGTCGTTGCAGCCGCTGTCCTTTTCGACCTCGGCTTCACCACAGCGGCAGCCGGTCAAGGTAACAAAGGTCAACGCCTCCAGGCGTTGACCTGTCAACGTCTGTTGCGTGGTCAACGTCTGTTGCCCTGTCAACGTCTGTTGCGTGGTCAACTCCGGCTGCGTGGTCGGTTGGCTGGCGGTCGGTTGGCTGGTGGTCGGCTGCTGCTCTTTCAGGCAGTGGCAAAACAGCAGCGGTGCGCTGAGGGTGGAAAACCGGCGGGCATCGCTTTGGGCAGGCAGACGGGGGAGGGTATATTCGGTCATAATTTTGCTCCTTTTGGGGTGATGGGACTTGATAGTATGATTCTATGATAGCACGGCAGGGTCGATGCTGGCAAATGAAAAAAAACCCCTCAGCGTGTGTGCCGAAGGGCTTTGGCAAGCTCGAGAGGATGATTTAGGCGATTTTGTGCAGGGCGCTGTCGGCAAACAGCTTGTTGCCCAAGCCGGTTTTTTCCAATGCACGGACCATCGGCAATCCCAGCACAAAGCAGGCAATCGCTTCGCTCAGTGCAACCTGTCCGGCGTTGATTAAAAAGATGGGCAGATTAAACGAGCCGGAGAAGACAAAGGTCAGCTCCAGTCCGATGACGATGCCGTTGACTAAAACCGGCATCAAAGCGGATAAAAAGGGAAGACCCTTGATGCGCACACCGCGCAGCTGATGGGTCAAAAAGGCAGCCAGCAGGGTCGCAGCCGAGCCGAACAGGACGTCGAGCGGACCGAGAATGTTGGCTTTGGTAAAGACCCCCAGTGTGTTGACCAGCACGCACCCGAGGGTGAGACCGGCGATGGGGGTGGACGAAAAGACCGGCAGCAGGGTGAACGCCTCGGAGACGCGCAGCTGCACCGGTCCGAAGATAAAGGTCATAAACGGCAGGCTCAGCACAAAGTAGAGCGCTGCAACCATCGCATTGACCGCCATCTTCCTGACAGTGTTGTTTCTCATATTCGATTTTCCTTTCGTAGTGTGTTTTTAAGTCAGGAACTTGCGACTGACTGCGCCCGGCTGTTGCCGCAGGTCGGATGCGCTCCCTATTATACACCATCAGGCAGTGGGATGCAAGGGAGAAATCCACAAAAACAGCAAAGCGACGGGGAGAAGAAAAAGCGCACAGGGTCTTGTCAAACGGGTGGGTTTCATATTATTATATTATGGAAGGAATCCGGGGAAACCCCGAAAAACAACGAAAAAGGACGGGAAGGTCATGGAATATTTGCAGGGAATCTATCGCATCAGCCATGTGGGTACAGGCAGTATGTGCGATTTTACCATTGAATGTCCGCAGCTGGCACAGCGCTCGAAGGCAGGGCAGTTTGTACACATCCGCCTGCCGGGCTTTACACTGCGCCGTCCCATCTCCATCTGCGAGGTGGAAGGGGATAGCCTGCGCATCCTGTTTGATGTGCGCGGCGAGGGCACCCGTGCAATGGCACAGCTGCGCGAGGGAGACTCCATCGACGTGATGGGACCGCTGGGCAACGGCTTTACACTGCTGGACCCACAAAAAAAGGCAGTTGTGGTGGGAGGCGGCATCGGTGTGCCTCCTATGCTGCAAACAGCCAAGCACTATGCAGGCAATGCGACTGCCATCCTGGGCTTTCGCGATGCGGGCAAGATCGTGCTGACACAGGACTTTGAAAAATACGGCGTGCGGGTGATGCTGGCAACCGACGACGGCTCGGCAGGTCACCACGGCTTAGTCACCGACCTGCTGCGGCAGCGTCTGGAGGAGGAAAAGCCGGACATCGTCTATGCCTGCGGACCGAAGGTGATGCTCAAGTTTGTTGCGCAGATGTGTGCGCAGTACGGCGTGCGCTGCGAGGTATCGCTGGAGGAGCGGATGGCTTGCGGTGTGGGCGCGTGCCTGGGATGTGCAACGCCGATCCGCCGCGAGGACGGCTCGGTGACCTATCTGCACGTCTGCAAGGACGGTCCGGTGTTTGATGCGGAAAGGGTGGTATTCGATGAATGAGAATATGAAGGTATCCATCGCCGGGGTGGAGTTTAAAAACCCGGTCATCACAGCCTCGGGCTGCTTTGGCTTTGGTCGGGAGTATGAATGTGTTTATCCGTTGTCCCGCCTGGGTGGTATTTCGCTTAAAGGGATGACCTTCCGCGAGCGTCTGGGCAACCCGCCGCCGCGCATTGCCGAAACCCCGAGCGGGATGCTCAATTCGGTCGGTCTGCAAAATCCGGGTGTGGAGCATTTTCTAAAGCATGACCTGCCGTATCTGGCACAGCAGGACACCGTCAAGATTGCCAACATCGCAGGCAGCTGCATCGAGGACTACTGCGCCATTGCAGAGCGCCTTTCGGAAAGTGAGATTGATATGTTCGAGCTGAACATCTCCTGCCCGAACGTAAAGCAGGGCGGAGCTGCCTTTGGCACCAGCTGCGAAAGTGCAGAAAAGGTGGTCAAGGAGGTGCGCCGCTATGCCAAAAAGCCGATGATTGTCAAGCTGTCGCCGAATGTTACCGACATCGCCTCGATTGCACAGGCGGTGGAGGCGCAGGGAGCCGACGCTGTTTCGCTGATCAACACCCTGCTGGGCATGAGAATCGACATCAACACCCGTCGACCCATTTTAAAGAATAATGTGGGCGGTCTGTCCGGTCCGGCAATCTTTCCGGTAGCGGTGCGCATGGTCTGGCAGGTAGCCAACCGTGTGAAGATTCCGGTGATTGGCATGGGCGGCATCGAAAAATGGCAGGATGCGATTGAGATGATGATGGCAGGCGCGAATGCAATCCAGATCGGTGCAGCGATGTTTTATAATCCAAAGGCACCCATCGAGGTCATCGACGGGATGCAGCAGTGGATGCAGGACAACGGTGTCAAGGACATCAATGAGATTGTGGGTACGGTGCAGCCCTGGTAACAGCGCAAACAATGTGGGAAGGAATGTGGCAAACGCCCGATGACGATATTATATCTGATTAGACATGGAGAGACCGCAGGCAATTCGGAGGGTCGCTTTCAGGGAATCGTGGACAACCCTCTAAATGAATCCGGGATGCAACAGGCACAGATGCTGGGGATGGCGTTCAGCCTTTCCCGGGTGGATGTGCTGTACACCAGTCCCCTGCTGCGCGCCCGTCAGACCGCGCAGATGATTGCCCAGATGCACGGGCTGCAAAAGCTGGAGCCGGTGGTGGAGCCGGGCTTGAGCGAGCTGGATGGGGGACTGCTGGAGGGACGCCGCTTTGACGAGTTGGCGGTGGAGTACCCGCAGGTGATGCAGGCGATGTATCATGCACCTGCGCAGCTGTGCTGCCCGGGCGGAGAATCAATGAAGCAGCTGTCCGAGCGCATTGTGCAGACGGTGGACCGAATCGTTCGGCAAAATCAGGGCAAGGTAATCGTAGCGGTCAGCCACGGGATCGTTATTTCTTCCTATATTCATTTTGTCAGCGGCAAGCCGTTTGAGCAGATGAGCAACGGAATGGTGGCAAACGCCTCGGTGAGCAAGTTCTTATTTAATGATGACCTGATTGTCTGCATGGAGTATGCCGACGACCGGCGGCACATGAAGAATGGGACCTATCTGACCACCCGCGGCTTTGAACCGAACCAGATTGAAAATCCCGACCCATACGCAGTTGAGAAGCCATAGTCATCAATAAGCAAACGAGCGGTGAAAGCAAAGAAGCTTTGCCGCTCGTTTGCTATTTTTAAGAAAAATCCACTTTTTTCAAAAAAAGTCAAAAAAAGGGTAAAAAAGGTGTTGACAAAAAGAAGTCGGCGTGGTATTATAATTGAGCTGTCTGAG
>OIWV01003349.1_pt1 | contig 10532 bp, 8 predicted proteins | sample 1587751 | NCBI WGS metagenome assembly OIWV01 (sample SAMEA3888913, study PRJEB22519) | human gut metagenome | biome: human gut; feature: human-associated habitat; material: faeces | place: Denmark | collected 2010 | reverse complement strand
CGTGGAGGGGCCAAGGGTACATACAATCTTTGTCTTTCGCATCTCACGCACTCCTTCCGCCATTTCAAAAGAAACGCCGTTTCTCTCCCATTATCAAAAGTAATCGTTTTACATGATATATTTTATCACAGTCTTTTTCCTATGGAAAGACGATAATCTGTAAAATTTTTATGGCATCTTTTGAAGCTCTGCACAAAAAACACATGTGTAGAAGTGTGCAAATGCTGTCCACCATTTTTCCCTCCTTTCCAGCGGAACTGTTTGCTTCTTTCCGGCTTCTGCTATATAATTGCATATAAGTTAAATTTCTCACCGCCCTGCGGGGAACGCATCAAGGAGGTAACGTATGCACTACATCGGTATTGATCTCGGCGGCACCAGCATCAAAGGGGCCGTTGTCACAGAAGGCGGCACGATCCTGAAGGAAGCCTCCTGCCCCACCCAGAGGGAATCAGGGCCTGAGCACGTGGCCCGCGAGATCGCAGGTCTGATCACAGCTCTGGCGGAAGGATACGATCCCCAGGCGATCGGCGGCGTGGGCGTGGGCTGTCCCGGCATTGTGGAGGATCACAGCGGTATCGTCCGCTACTCCGCCAACCTCCATTGGGAAAATTTTGATCTCCGGGCCGCCGTTCAGAAATACAGCGGTTATACCGTCCGTCTGGCCAATGACGCCAACGCCGCCGCGCTGGGCGAGGTAGTAGCGGGCTGTGCTCAGAATGTGGACAGCGCCGTGATCCTGACGCTTGGTACCGGCGTAGGCAGCGGTGTGGTGCTGAATGGAAAGATCCTGACGGGCTGCACCGGCGGTGCAGCAGAGCTGGGACACATGGTGGTGGAGGACGGCGGCGCATCCTGCGCCTGCGGAAGAAAAGGCTGCTTTGAAACCTACGCTTCCGCCACCGGTTTGATCCGCATGGCGAAGGAGGCCATGGCCCAGCATCCGGAAAGCCTGCTCCACGCCACCGCCGCAGAGGTTGGTGATGTCAACGGCCAGACCATTTTCCGCGCCAAGGAGCAGGGGGACCCTACCGCCGTCGCCGTGGTGGAGCGGTACATCCACTACCTCTCCGTAGGTATCGCCAACGTCATCAACTGCTTCTACCCCGAGGTGGTGGCGCTCTCCGGCGGCATCGCCAATCAGGGAGAGGCGCTGCTGGCTCCCCTGCGGGAAGCCGTTGCGCCCCAGGTCTATGGCAATCAGTATTTGCAGACTCACACCCGCATCCTCGGCTGTACGCTGGGCTACCACGCCGGGATCATCGGCGCGGCCATGCTGCCCACTGCCCTATGACCGCATAATCATCTGCCAAAAACCGCCCCGGGCTTGCCGTGAAGCAAGGCCGGGGCGGTTCTTCGTATGTTTCTATTGCAGATTTAAAATTGAATGGGCCTTCTTTGGCAGCCGTGTTACTTGTTCTTCCGCATCATGGCCGCATCAGCATCCAACAGCTGCTGAGAGGCGTCCTCCAACTGCTCCGGCTTCTCGTAGCGGTCCGCCAAGCGGCTCTCCACCAGCTTTTCCTGCGGTTCGCCGCGGAAAACCAGCTTCAGCAGGATCGGCGTCAGGATCGTGCCGCCTACCACGGTAATGACCACCGGCGTCATCATCGCGCTGCTGAGGACGCCCATGGACAGCCCCCGGTTGGCTACGATCAATGCCACCTCGCCGCGGCAGACCATGCCCACGCCCACCTGAATGCTCTCCCGCTCCGTAAAGCCGCAGAGCTTTGCGCCCAAGCCGCAGCCCGCCAGCTTGGAAATAACGGAGATCACCAGCAGCAGGACGGAAAATGCCAGCATCCCGCCGCTGACGCCGTCCAGCTTGACGTTGATGCCGATGGCGGCGAAGAACACCGGCGTCAGCAGCAGATAGCCAAGCGGATTATACTTGGACTGGATATAGGTTCCCTTGGGGGTGCAGGCCACAGCCAGACCGGCGGCATAGGCGCCGGTGATGTCCGCCACGCCAAAAAACTCCTCCGCGCAGTAGGCCATCACCAGGCAGAGCACAAAGGCCAGAACGGAGTTGCGGTGGGTGGCCCAGCCTCCCTGCCGCTTCAACATCCAGCAAAACAGGCGGTTGGCCCCCACACCGGCCACAGCCGCGAAGATAAAGAAGCCCAGGATCTTCAGCAGGACCAGTCCAACGCTCTCCCCGCCGCCGGCCAGACTGCTGACCAGAGTCAGCGCCACAAGACCCAGCACATCGTCGATCAGGGCTGCTGCCAGAATGGTGTTGCCCACCTTCGTTTCCAGCTTACCCATCTCCTTCAGGGTCTCCACCGTGATGCTGACGGAGGTCGCCGTAAGGATCGTACCCACAAATACATTTTCCAGCATACCGTTGCTCTCGATCAAGCCTGCGGCGGCAGCGCCCCATGCCAGAGCCGTACCCATGAGCAGGGGCACGATCACACCCAGCAGAGCCACCCAGAAGCCAGCCTTGCCGCTGTGCTTCAGTTCGTTGATGTCCGTTCCCATACCGGCGGAGAACATCAGCACGATGACGCCCAATTCGCTGAGCTGGGAAATAAATTCAGTTTCTGTCAGAACATTCAGTCCCGCAGGGCCAAGGATCAGGCCCGCCAGCAAGGCGCCCACTACCTGAGGCATCTGAAACCGCTGTGTCAGAAGGCCCAGCAGCTTCGTACTTAACAAAATCAACGCCAGATCCAGTAAATAATGGTATGACACAAAAAACTCCTCTCCATGCGGTTCCACCGCATACACACATTTTTTCACAAGGACCTTATTCTATCGCTTTCCCCGATTTTTGCAATGGTCATTTTGCACAAAACAGCCGTTAATTTTTGTTAAGGCTTCCTAAACAAGCTTTTGCGGAGGTCCCTGCCGTTTTTCCGGCCAGCGGCGCTATGTTCTGTTCTCTGCAAGTGTTTAATATTTGTTAAAAATTTTTTCACACTTTTTCTCGCAGAACCGCCTATAATCTCCAAAATGTGATTTTTATTTTACTGACACGCCGCGTTTTTCCGCGGCTGAGAGGATCCTGATTATGAAGCTGCCTCTAATCGATTACCGTCAGTTCCGTCTGAGCCGGCTGAATACCCCGCAGTTCCGGCATCTGAAGCTGCTGCTGTTCTGGCCGATTTTCAGTCTGGTATTCTGTTATCTGGAAAACTACCGCCCTACCGTCTACTACGCCCCCATGCGCTGCGCGCTGGATCATTGGATCCCCTTCTGCAAGTGGTTCGTCATCCCCTACGCGTTCTGGTTTCTCTTTGTAGGAGGGATGCTGCTCTACACCTTATTTTATAACATCCCCGCTTTCCGGCGGATGATGTGGTTCATCATCCTGACGTACTCCTTTGCTCTGGTGACCTACCTTCTCTTCCCCAACTGCCAGCATCTGCGGCCCACACTGCTGGGCGGCGACCTGCTGACGCGGTTCACCGCAAAGCTGTACGCCGCAGACACCAACACCAACGTCTGCCCCTCTATTCACGTCATCGGCTCCTTTGCGGTGTACTTCGCTGCCCGGGACATCCGGCGCTTCCGCGCCAAGGGCTGGCGGCTGGGCTTTCTGACCATGGCCGTGCTCATCAGCCTGTCTACCGTGTTCCTCAAGCAGCACTCCGTTCTGGATGTGCTAGCGGGGCTGGCTGTCTGCGCCGCAGCCTATCCCCTGATCTATCGGGTACCTGCCGGAGCCGCTTCTCTGATCCCCGCCGGAGGTCTTGGCCGTAAGCGGTTCCCGGAGCTGTAACACCTCTTGCCTTTCCCACTCTGTCCCTTTATAATAGAGGGACAGAGTTTTTTTGTCGCATCGCCCCATTTTCAGACGATACCGCGCAGGAGGAAGCCGCCATGCCCACGATCATCCCCATCACCGATTTTGCCGCCCCGGAACTGGATATTTATGCCCGGCTGACGGAAAATCAGCTTTTGAACCGGGCAGACCCGGCCAACGCCCTGTTCGTGGCGGAAAGTCCTCTGGTCATTGGCCGGGCGCTGGACGCCGGGTGTACGCCGGTATCCTTCCTGATGGAGACGAAGCACGTCAACGGCAAGGGTGCGGAGATCCTGGCCCGCTGTCCGGCGGATATTCCCGTTTACGCGGCGGAGCTGAAGGTCCTGACCCAGCTCACCGGCTTTCATCTGACTCGGGGGATGCTCTGCGCCATGCGGCGGCCGCCGCTGCCCACGGTGGAGGAGATCTGCGCCAAGTCCCGGCGGATCGCCGTACTGGAAAACGTGATGAACCCTACCAACATTGGCGCCATCTTCCGTTCCGCTGCGGCGCTGGGGATGGACGCGGTACTGCTGACCGCCGCCGGCAGCGATCCCCTTTACCGCCGGGCCAGCCGGGTCAGCATGGGCAATGTGTTTCTGGTGTCTTGGACCTATCTGCCGGAGGGTGTGGATTGGACGGAAACTTTGCGGCAATACGGTTTCAAGACTGCTGCCATGGCCCTGCGGGAGGACTCCATCCGTCTGAATGACCCTCATCTTGCCCGGGAGCCCAAGCTGGCGGTGGTCATGGGCACGGAGGGGGACGGACTGGCCTCCGACACCATTGCTCACTGCGACTATACGGTGATGATTCCCATGACTCACGGGGTGGACTCCCTGAATGTGGCGGCAGCCAGCGCCGTGGCCTTTTACCAGTTGGGGCTGATGAGCTGCCCAGAATGAATATTCCGCAAAATATTCATTCTATTATTCAAGCATTTGCCAATTCGTGAATGAATTATCTATTTTCCATGCAAATATGGCGTTTTTTAGCTATATCGCCATTTTTTTGCAGCAATTCCGTCCTGTGGCTAAAGGACTTCCTCTCCAAGGTTCTGTAAACACAATTTTTTTGATGTCAATTCACATATACCGGATATTCATAGGGCCGCAGCGCCTGAAGCTGGGACCATCCCTGATCGCTGGCGATGATCCGGCCATCCTCCAAGGACAGGGCAAACCAGTTCAGTTCCCGGTCACAGTACAAGAAATGTTCGATTCCCGCCTGAGCGCCAAAAAATCCCGGCTCAGCAAATGTGATATTGGCGCAGTTGCTTTTCTTCTCCCAACGGATCATTGCCTGCATGCGTTCCCAACAGGTTTTCTCCACTGCGTCTATGGCAAACCGCCCAACGTAGCTCCGTCCCCAGATGCTTCGTTCCCCGGAAATCGTAACGGCTGTTTCACCGATTTTCTCTCCATTCTGCCAGATCCCAACTGTATAGGACCGCTCTACCTTTTGAAGAAACGCGCCGCTGCGATCCAAAATTCCAAAGATCACAAAGCCCGCTATCAGCAGACAGCAGAGTATCCCGAACCGGCGGCTCCAGTCCCGCCGCAGAGCGGACCGGCTCTCCCGTATCAGCACCGCCAAAGCCGACCGGACGTCGATCTCCGCCGGTTCCTCCACCAGCCGTCCCTCCAGCAGACTTACCACCGAGCAGTGCAGCGCATCTGCCAGCGGTTCCAGCAGAGATACATCGGGAAACCCGGCCCCCCGCTCCCATTTACTGATCGTACGGTCTGATATATGAAGCTGGTCTGCCAGCTGCTTTTGAGTCAATCCCTGTTCCTTTCGGAGCTGTGCGATCAGCGCGCCGGTATCCGTCTGCCGCATAACGTATCCCCTTTCGGTTTTTACTGGCTTGATTGTATCAAAAAACCGGCACTCCCGCAACAAACGCTGCGTGGAGTGCCGGTTTTCCGCTTAATTCAGCATCCGTTTCAGGTATTGCCCCGTAAAGCTGGCAGAACAGGCCGCCACCTCCTCCGGCGTGCCGGTGACAACGATGGTGCCACCGCCGTCGCCCCCCTCAGGGCCAAGGTCGATGAGGTGGTCGGCGCACTTGATGACGTCCAGATTGTGCTCAATGACCACCACGGTGTTCCCCGCGTCCACCAGCCGCTGGAGGACCTCCAGCAGCTTGCGCACGTCATCGGAGTGCAGGCCGGTGGTAGGCTCGTCCAGAATATAGATGGTCTTGCCGGTGGCCTGCTTGGAAAGCTCCGTAGCCAGTTTCACCCGCTGGGCCTCGCCGCCGGACAGCTCCGTGGAGGGCTGGCCCAGTTTCACATAGCCGAGGCCCACATCCTGTAAGGTTTGCAGCCGCTTTTTCAGCTTGGGCAGGGCAGAGAAGAAGTCCAGCGCCTCGTCTACCGTCATATCCAGCACATCGGCGATGTTTTTGCCCTTGTAGCGGACCTCTAAGGTCTCCCGGTTGTAGCGTCTGCCCTTACAGACCTCGCAGGGGACGAAAATATCCGGCAGGAAGTGCATTTCGATTTTCAGCAGGCCATCACCGGAGCAGGCCTCGCACCGGCCGCCCCGGACGTTGAAGCTGAACCGCCCCTGTCCGTAGCCCCGGCTCTTGGCCTCCTGGGTGGAGGCGAACAGATCCCGGATGTCGTTGAACAGGCCGGTGTAGGTGGCGGGATTGGACCGGGGCGTCCGCCCAATGGGACTCTGGTCGATGTTCACCACCTTGTCCAACTGCTCGATGCCCTCGATGCGGTCGCACTTGCCGGGGCGGACCTTCATCCGCATCAGCTCCGCGCCCAGGCGCTTGAACAGCACCTCGTTCACCAGAGAGGACTTACCGCTGCCGGACACGCCGGTGACCACAGTGAAGGTCCCCAGCGGGAATTCCACCTCGATGTGGCGGAGGTTGTTCTCCGCCGCGCCGATGACCTTCAAAACCTTGCCATTTCCGGGACGGCGGACAGCAGGCACCTCAATTTTCTTCTTTCCGGACAGATACTGCCCCGTCAGACTGTCGGGGTTAGCCATCACCTCCGCCGGGGTTCCCGCCGCCACCACCTGACCGCCGTGAACACCCGCGCCGGGGCCGATGTCGATGAGGTAATCGGCGGCCCGCATGGTGTCCTCGTCATGCTCCACCACGATGAGACTGTTGCCCAGATCCCGGAGGTTTTTCAGCGTCGCCAGCAGCTTATCGTTGTCCCGCTGGTGCAGGCCGATGGACGGCTCGTCCAGAATATACAGCACGCCCATCAGGCTGCTGCCGATCTGGGTAGCCAGCCGGATCCGCTGGCTCTCGCCGCCGGAGAGGGTCCCGGCACTGCGGGCCAGCGTCAGATAGCCGAGACCCACGGACTTCAAAAAGCCCAGCCGGGAGCGAATTTCCTTCAAAATGCGGTCGGCGATCAGCATTTGCTGCTCCGTCAGTGTCAGGCCGTCCATCCACACGAGAGCGTCCTCTACGGAGAGGGTGGTGAACTCGTAGATGTTCTTCTCCCCCACCGTGACCGCCAAGGATTCCTTCCGCAGACGGCGGCCCTGACAGTCCGGGCAGGGACACTCGCTCATCAACTCCTCCAGCTCCTTCCGGCTGGCATCGGACTGGGTCTCCTTATAGCGGCGCTCAATGTTGTTGCAGATGCCCTCAAAGGCCTGCTTCAAAACACCCTTGCCCCGGGGCTGGTCATAGTGCAGCTCCAGTGTCTCCCCCTTGGTGCCGTAGAGGATGATGTTTTTCGCCTCATCGCTGAGACTGTTCCACGGCTCCGTCAGGGAAAACTTGTACTTTTTGCTCAAAGCGTCGAAGTACATCCGGGAAATGCCGTCCCCCCGGATGTTGTTCCAGCCGCTGGCCTGAATCGCCCCGTCCAAAATGGACTTTCCCCCATCCTGGATCATGAGGGCGGGGTCGGCTTTCAACTGGTTCCCCAGACCGGTACAGGTGGGGCAGGCGCCGAAGGGATTGTTGAAGGAGAACATCCGGGGGGTCAGCTCCTCCATGGAGATACCGCAGTCCTCGCAGGCGTAGTTCTGGGAGAAGGAGAGGTCCTTTTCCTCCCGCAGAAGGTTGACGATCACCAGTCCGCCGGAGAGCTTGGCGGCGGTCTCCACGCTGTCCGTCAGCCGTTGGCGGATGTCAGGCCGGATGATGAGCCGGTCCACGATGATCTCGATGGTGTGCTTTTTGTTCTTCTCTAACTTGATCTCCTCGTCCAGCTCGTAGAGACTGCCGTCCACTCTGGCCCGGACATAGCCGGAGCGCTTGGCGTCCTCAAACACCTTGGCGTGTTCGCCCTTTTTGCCCCGGATCACCGGAGCCATCACCTGAATTCGCGTTCCCTCCGGCAACGCCAGCACCTGATCGATGATCTGGTCGATGGTCTGCTGGCGGATTTCCTTGCCGCAGTTGGGGCAGTGGGGCGTACCCGCTCTGGCCCACAGCAGACGGAGATAATCGTAGATCTCCGTCACGGTGCCCACGGTGGAACGGGGGTTTTTGCTGGTGGTTTTCTGGTCGATGGAGATAGCGGGGCTGAGGCCCTCGATATAGTCCACGTCCGGTTTGTCCATCTGGCCCAGAAACATCCGGGCGTAGGACGAAAGGCTCTCCACATACCGTCGCTGGCCCTCGGCGTAGATCGTGTCGAAGGCCAGAGAGGATTTTCCGCTGCCGGATACACCGGTCATCACCACCAGCTTGTCCCGGGGGATGGTGACGTCGATATTTTTCAGGTTATTGGCCCGGGCACCTTTTACAATGATATTTTCCTGCATGATCTGCTTTTCCGCTCCTGTTTCATGTAGTCAAAACCGGTTTTCGGTCATAGCATACACAAACCATTTTTTAATGTCAACTATGCGTTTAAATCTGCAAAAATGGCATTTTTTCAAACTTTTATATTCATTCCACAGTGATGTCCGCCGTCTGGGCCCCCAACAGGGCAATGAGGTCCGCCGGGGCCACCTCCACCTGCGCGCCGATCTTTCCGGCGGAGACGCAGATGGTGTCGAACAGCTCCGCCGTCTCGTGGAACACCGTGGGGAACTGCTTTTTCATGCCCACAGGGCTGCACCCGCCGCGGATGTAGCCCGTGACCTTGTTGATGTCGGCAACGTGGATCATGGCCACGCTCTTGACGCCCGCAGCCTTAGCGGCCTTTTTCAGGTCCAGCTCGGCCAGCACCGGCACAACAAACACATAGTAGTTTCGGTCCGCGCCCTGCGTGACGAGCGTCTTGAACACCCGCGCCGGGTCCTGCCCAGTCAGCCGCGCCACGTTTGCGCCGTCCACGGCCTGGCCCTCCTCGTGGGGGTATTCGTGGGACGTGTAGGTGACCTTTGCACGCTCCAGCATCCGCATTGCGTTGGTTTTTGCTTCTTTTGCCATATTGTTACCCTTCTCGATTGTTAATAGCGCTGTAGGGGCCGGGCATGCCCGGCCGCCCCGCTTTGCCTTCCCCCAGGGGGAAGGTGACCCCGCAGGGCCGGGATGAGGGGCAGAGCTTCCGTGATTGCCCGTGAACGGGTTGCATTGGCAAGGCCGCCCCTCATCAGTCCGCTTCGCGGACAGCTTCCCCCAAGGGGGAAGCCTTTTTTCTATTATAAATCCCCCCAACAATTTTCGCAAGGGGGCTTGACTTTAGCGCTTTAAAGTGTTAGAATACCGTCATTGAAAGAAATCATCTTCGTAATAGATAGGAAAGACAGGAGAACCCACCATGATCATCGTATTGAAACAGCACGCACCCGCCGAAAAAGTCGAAGCCTTCTGCAAAGAACTGAACGGCATGGGCTATGAAATCAACGACTCCGTCGGCAGCGACACCCACATCCTGGGCCTGATTGGTGACACCAAGGCCCTTGCTGAAAGCTGGGTGCTGGCAAACCCGGTCGTCGAGACCTGCCGCCGCGTGTCTGAGCCGTACAAAAAGGCCAACCGCAAGTTCCATCCGGACGACACGATCGTCGATGTGGGCGGGCACAAAATGGGCGGCGGCTACTTTGCCGTGATGAGCGGTCCCTGCAGCGTCGAGAGCAAAGAGCAGATTACCTATGTGGCCCAGCGCGTGCAGGCCGCCGGGGCCAGCATCCTGCGCGGCGGCGCGTTCAAGCCCCGCACCAGCCCGTACAGCTTCCAGGGTCTGCGTGCTGAGGGTCTGGAGCTTTTGCAGGATGCCCGCAAGGTCACGGGCCAGCCCATCGTGACCGAGCTGATGAACAACGAGCACATCCCGCTGTTCGTTGACGCCAAGGTCGATATGATCCAGATCGGTGCGCGCAACATGCAGAACTTTGAGCTGCTCAAGGCTGTCGGCAGGCTGAACGTGCCGGTGCTGCTCAAGCGCGGCCTGTCCTCGACGCTGGAAGAGCTCGTCATGAGCGCCGAGTACATCATGGCAGAGGGCAACCCCAACGTCGTTTTGTGCGAGCGCGGCATCCGTACCTTTGAGACGAGCATGCGCAATACGCTGGACATTTCCGCCGTTCCTATGTTGAAAAAGATGACCCATCTGCCCGTTGTCATCGACCCGAGCCACGCGGCAGGCATTGCCTTCATGGTGCCCGCGCTGGCCCAGGCGGCAGTGGCCGTCGGTGCCGACGGTCTGATGATCGAGACCCACAATGACCCGGCCAAGGCCAAGAGCGACGGTGCCCAGAGCCTGACCCCCGACCAGTTCGACTCCCTGATGAATACCATCAAGCCGGAGCTGGAGTTCTTCGGGAAAACGCTGAACTAAAGGCAAACGGCCACGGGCGCATATAGAATGCGCCCCTACGAATGACCGAGAACGCAGACTTT
>OIWV01003344.1_pt1 | contig 10544 bp, 19 predicted proteins | sample 1587751 | NCBI WGS metagenome assembly OIWV01 (sample SAMEA3888913, study PRJEB22519) | human gut metagenome | biome: human gut; feature: human-associated habitat; material: faeces | place: Denmark | collected 2010 | reverse complement strand
AAAAAAATAAAAAAGCCGAGGCGTAAACCCCGGCTATTCTCATGCTTTCTTAAACTTATCTATAAAATCTGTAATTTCTCTCATATACATATGGTTGTCACGCTCGTATATTATAGCGTCAATCCACTTACCAGTTCAGATATATCTACTAACATATTTTAATCTCATATTTTTAAAATCTCCACCATCTAGTTGACTCTTTCTTTAATTCTTCTAGACACTTTTCATACTTATTTTTCCAATAGTTTACCCAATCTTCCTGGTGTGCTAATTGCTGTTCTAACAGTTTTATATTGGCATCTCTAGCCTCTAATGCACTCTCATTGAACTTTTCTGGACTACTATTCTGTACAAGCTTTTCGTAATCTTTTCTGTCTAGGATTACGTAATCTCTAAGCTGTCTGACTAATTGTACTAATTCCGTTTCCTTCTCCTTCGTCTCCATATATTATATCTAATATCATTTTAGTTATCTCGGGACAGTCCAAGGACATCTTTACCATCTATTCTGCTATCCCCGAATACTTCTATAAATTTGTAGAATTCTCCTTTTTCATCAAGCTGCAGTGCTAATTGTAGTATCTGTCTCGTTGGAGTCGCTTCCTCCCCCAAGTTCTCAAGCTCTTTCAGAAGTATCTGGTACGCGTCTCTTTGCGCTGGATCCATTTTCTCTTGCCTCTTCATCTTTTATGTCGTTAGAGGAGTCGTTAGACTCCGTAATGTTTATATCTTTTAAAGCGTTTATAACCTCAGCTTTGGTAGTCTTTGTCTTTACATACTCGTTTATTTTATTGACTATTTCATTCTTGTGTGGATTTCCCTTTGTTTCATACATGTGCATGAGTACGGACATGCTATTAGTATACTCAGTACGCTTTGTTTCGTCTTTTGCTAGCTCATCTACAAGGTTTTCTAGTTCCTCAATGGTATAGTCATCCAATCTTCCGGAAATACTATCCACTGATCTAATAAGTTTTCCATCTTTATCGTACAAATTGCTATATTTACTAATCTTTCCCATTATTTTTACTATCTTTAAGTATTATCCAACATGTTGTAGTAGCTACTATTGGAAGTATTAAAAACATGAATATTATATCAAATGGACTCATCTTTATCTGGTTCGTAAAATCCTAATCTTCTACCGTTTTTCTCGGCCCTTTGTATTATTTCTGCCGCTCTTAAATATTCTTTATCTTTTGCCATTTCGCTCAGCATGGGCTACGTATTTTGTGCACTCTTCCTCTACAATTTCACCATCGTCGTTATGTATTAAGTGAGTATATTTTGCTTTTGATCTGTTGTATTTAAATATTCTAAACGCTTTGTCTCGCTCCTACTTATCGTCATATCTATGAATATATTTCATCATTTGTGTAGCATTTACAGATCCTGCCACCCCTAGATTACATAGGTTTTTGATAAAGCTCATAGCCCCATCTTCGCCAAATTTATGCTTTAGCATACTATATTCCTTAAGGCTCTTCTAGAACCATTGATTATCAAGATCGTATATTGGTTCCTATTCTACAATGTATGCTATATTTACTGGTACTCCATGTATAAAGAAATATTTACACTATTCTGTACACGGTTTATTCTAGTATTGTAGAGACAAGAAGTCGGCATAATATAGTACAGCACTCATCTCAAACTAGTTCATTGTTTATTTGCTGTTTTGTTTACACACTCTGTAAAGTACCCAATTAAGTACGCGAATACCTCATTTGTATCATCAGAGAGCTTTATATGGCATGCCTCAAGTATATCTACAGCTGCATGAAATGACTCATGAGCAAACGTGTTTACATCATTATCACTATTCCAGATCTTGTTTACTACTATGATTTCGCAATCTTCGTCCGTTGATTTATCATATGCACCTCTAACAGTGTAGGCTGTATAATCTGCCCATTCGCCATCATATATAGATGATTCATCTTGTCTAAACGCAAATCTTTTATCCATCACAGACTTATCCGGGTTAATTATAACGAATAAGCTAAATCCGTATACTGTCTTATATTCGTCTATTATACACTTTTTCTTCTTATCCATACTATTCTTATTAGTCTTACAATTATTATTAAGCTTATATATAGCTCTACTATACTGTAATAGCTTATTATACTATATAGTCTTACTATACTGTAATAGCTGTACTACTAAAGTAGATCTCCTAAAGAGAATATATAAGAGAAAGGGTTCTAGCTGACTAACCCCCTACTATCCCCCCTAACGTAAAAAAGCTAAAAAAGTTGCATATTTGCAAGAAAAATGCTATTTTTACAAAATTTATACCATATTTGCAACCTTTTTGAAAATTATTTACGTTATGGCAGCGTAAAACAATAAAAGCAATTGGATATGACAAAGATTTTAAAGGTTATTAAGCCTTTCTTCGTAATGGAGAATGGTGATACATTTGAGTACAACGCTGATACAGATCAGTACGAAAGTGTATATAACGAAGAGCATAATAGCTCAAACGAAGACAATTCAACGGTTGTTTCTTCTTACAATTCTGTTTATAGAATCTCAAAGGAATATGCAAAGATGCTTCTTGATAATGGATACGTTGAGGAAGTTGATGATAAAAAGAGATTCGTAAATATCTTTGACGAGATAAACAATAAGCTCTCAGAATACAACAATGAGCTTTGTGCTCTTAAGTCAAAAGCTGATGAGAACACACCTCAGTGTTTGCTTGTTGAGAAGGAGACAGTATTGAGAAACATGATTAAATTACTTGAGTACCTTAAAGGATTGAAGAAGTAATATGGATGAGAAGATGATAGATCAGACCCAGTTGGCAGAGGACTTGAGCTCAAAAATAAAGTATGAGTTCAGACAGATGTTCTTGGTAAAGCCGCTTGAGCCTGTTAAAGTTAAGAAGAAGATCTCCGAACCTGTGGTTAAGGACACTAAGCCTAAGAAGGATAAGGATGGGATCGAGGCAGTTGATTATGATGAGGTAAAGACAGAGATAAAAGAAGTTGATTCAGATTTCTCTAGAGCTGTTGTACTTAAGTTGCCATATGAGTATACACACCCATATAGCGATGAGAAAATACAGCAGATGCCTATCAAGGTTGGTGATATCGTTATATATAGATCGTCTAGAGGTTCTATGTATTTCGATTTGCTTAAGGACTCTCAACTTGTATCGCTTTACGATATTGTAGCAACTGAAACAGTAGAAAAGTAATGAATATAGATAAAGTTTGTAGATAGATTGGACATACATTGAACGATGATCCAGAGCTAGTAAAACAAATAGTTATGCATTAGTTTTAGTTCGTAGTTGATGTTATGAAAGATCAAGATGATACTAGAGACGTATTAATAAACAAACTATTTAGATTCAAGCTTAAAAATAGATTTAAAGATAATAAAAATAAACCATTAAGCCCATATGAAAAAGATAATAAACATTGATCGCAAGCCTATTATTGTTGATACAGATACAGCTGAGGTTTAGGCGATTAATAGATCTGCAAGAGGTATCGATGATATTTACGTTATTCCAGAAGATGCTAATATTGAGTGGACATCAAAGTTTTTCCCTAACAAAACTATCTGCGCAGATGTAAAGAAAGATGACATTCTTATCACATTCTACGACAAAGATCTTGGCACAGACTTTGTAATAATTAAGTCTGAAGATTGGTTAAAGGCTCTCAATAACGCAAAAGAAGCTGACCAGAAGAGAAAAGAAGAGTGGGCAGCAAAGCAGAAGGAAAGCGCGCATGTGAATGCTGCTTGCGACGATTGTGGAGACTATTGTGGATAATGTTAATATTTAAGTTATGAAGAAAGCTATTAAAAAGACAGTTAAGGTAAAAAGACCTAAGTATATAATCTCTATGCTGGATGTTGCTAACATAAACGATGTTACAGCATACTTCATTAGCAAGAAAATTTCGGCAGGTATGAGAGTGACCGATTGTGACTATTATACAGTTATATCAATCCTTACAGATGCTTTGCTCGATGAGATTCTTCCAGAGAATGGTTGCGCTGTAGTAAAAGATGATTGCGCATACTTAAGATGTAAGGTACGCAGAGCCGAAGAGAAGGTTAAGAAGCCTTGGTACAAACGTTTATGGAATTGGATTACTCGTACTAAGTAATCACCTTTAGAGTCTATTAGTCAAACGGTAAAGACGACCCGATACAAAGGGAATAGTTAGCAGGTTCGACTCCTGCATAGACTCCATTCATTTATTTTCATAATTTTAATATTTTGTAATTGAGTGGCATCCATGTGTGTACACTATAAACAAAAGGCTACCATGGTAAGCTGACATAGGGACCCAATACTGGTTATAAGTCCAGCTAAAACTTATAAGAGTCAAAGAAGACGGGCGAATATAATCGCTGAGAGGTTGTCGCCATTTCTGAAATCTCTATAAACTGGGATATCCGGGTGAAACAAAAGCTTTCTGCCCTAGCAGCGCTCGGAGCTGCAGGATCCAAATGGCGCCAATACTGGTTCTGCGTAACTCCAGCTAAAGGTTACGCGCTTATTGCCCTATGGTGTAACGGCAGCACAGGAGTCTCTAAAACTCTTGGTCTGGGTTCGAATCCTAGTGGGGTAACAATAAAAAATAATATTTAAATACTATGGAGTTGAAATTTAAGAGACTTGAGGATAACGCTATCCTCCCTATTCGTGGCACAAAAGGTGCTGCAGGAATTGATTTGACTTGCACTAAGATTGAAACAGCTCTTAATGAAGCAAATCAGCTAATGTTGGTTTACCATACAGGATTGGCAGTTGAAATTCCTGCCGGATATGTTGGTTTACTTATACCACGCTCTAGTATTTGGAAAAAGTCATTATGGCTTACTGATAATGTCGGTGTTATCGACAGTGATTATAGAGGCGAGATTGTAGCATTCATGAAGGCTACAACAGATACAATTCCTGCTGTTTACAAGCAGGGCGAACGCTTCTGTCAATTAGTCATCGTTCCTATACCAGAGTATACAATCACAGAGGTTTCTGAGCTTTCGTCAACAGAGAGAGGCGATGGCGGATTTGGTTCTACTGGCACAGGACACGAAAACGAATCTAGCGCAGCTACGGGAACTCAGTCACAGCTTAAGGAACAGGTTGAGTCCGTACCAGAGTCAGCGGCGGCACAAGAAGGTGCTGAGGTAAGCGAAGGATAGGCCTAATTCGCTTACATAAAGGGGATTACCGAAAGGTAGTTCCCTTTTACTGTTTAAACACATTAATGCATTAATTATGATTTAGGAAAAAGATTTTTTATATAGAGTTCCAGTAAAGAATGCACTCGTAACAGCACCTGGTAAGTAGGTCAGAAATCCAGAAATATTGGTTGATCTTGAAGGTGGTGAATTTATGCATGGAGACATACTGGATGCAAACTCTACAAATAAACTTATTGATCAGTCTGTAAAAGATGCTATAGACAATAGCATTGAAAATGGTGGTAATTATGTTACAAAGGGTTTACTTGAAGCTGAAACAAGCGCTCGTACAAAGAGTGATGAAGATTTAAATGCTAAGATTAAGGCAGAGCAGACTAGAGCAGAAGGTAAAGAGAAAGAGATATCAGATAAGCTTGCAATAGTTGATGGTGATTCAAACACAGAAGGATCATTTAGAAAAGCTATTGCCGATGTGATTGCTGCTGCCCCAGAAGACCTTGATACGCTTAAAGAGATTGCTGACAAACTTGCTGGTAACGATGACTTACATACAGCATTAAATCAGGCTATTACAGAAAAGGCTGATGCGTCTGCGCTTGCAAATGAAGTTACTAGAGCTACTGGTGTCGAAAATGATTTACGAACTGCTATTGGCACGAAGGCTGACGCTACAGCACTTAGTAACTACGTTCTTACAACAGCGCTTAATTAGCAGATTGATACGCTGAATACTGCTATTAGCGCTAAGCAGGATGCAGGTAGTTATGTTCCTTATGATCAAACTGTTACATCTAGATATAGAATAGACAAGGATCTTATGATAGATAACAGTGAAGGTAGTGCAGTGTTAAGTACTTATAACATCAGTGCTATTTCGAATAGTAATACTAAAATACAGATAAACCCAGATGGTATTACTATGAGAGATGACGATAATACTATAAGATTAAATAGAACCGGCATAATTCTACCTAATGGCGACTATGATCATGTGTTAACATCTAATGGCTCTACTATAAATATGGCTAACTATTTAAAGGAGAGCGATGTGAGCGGATAGTTTGCTGCTAAAGCTGATCGGTCTGATCTTATAACGCTAGAGTAGAAAGTAACAGCTAATACTACAGCTATTGAAGGCAAATAGGATAAAATCACAGTTAATAGTGTTGATGTTACAGATATAGAAACAGCTGATATCACAAAACTAAGAACTATTGTAATAAATCTTATAGATGTACTTAGTACAAGTGGTCTAATTAGACAAAATTCAAATCTTGAATAAAGCTAGGTCTTAATGAAAGCATGACGGGGTTCACTGCCCCGCCTAGCACAACAGATTCTACCACGCATCTTTTCAAATGCGTACCAGGGTAGGACTTTTATCACCCCTAGATGGAATATACTAGGGCTTGCGTAGTAATACGCTTTTAGATTAAACGGGACTAGGATTATTCCAGTCCTAATTCCATATTGTTTTACTATAAAACTTGTTAATTATGGATACGATCGAGAAAGTTTATTGTACAGGACACGACAATAATGACGCTTTAGTATCCGCTTTGGCTTCTAAGAATAGCTGTGATCCAATGGCTATGGCAGCCATGATGAACTAGAATGATTACATGAACAACCCATTTGCTTACCTTATCTGGATGATCTTCGCTATGCGTATGTGGAACAACAACGATGATCACCAGGGCAATGCAATTCAGAGTCAGCTCGACGCAATGCGTTCACAGATAGCTGGTAATCAGAATAGCTCATTGGTAATGGATGCCATAAGAGGCAACGCTAATGCAATTACTCAGTTAGCCTCTAACCTGAACTGTGACTTCAACGCACTGAATAATGCTATTTGCTGCGTTAGATCCGGTATTTAGGAAGTAGCAGGTAATGTAAACTTCTCTGCAGAACGCGTTATTAACGCTATTAATCTCGGAGATGCTAACCTTACATCTGCATTGCAGAACTGCTGCTGCCAGACACAATAGAACATTATCAAGATGGGCTACGAGAATCAACTTGGGCAGAAGGATATCGTTAACCAGATGCAGACAGGTTTCAGCTAGACAAACTCAGGTTTGGAGAGAGCTGCAAGTAACCTTGGTTTCCAGATGAGTTAGATTGCTTGCGATCTTAAGACGAACGCAAATGCTAATACTCAGCGAATAGTAGATGTTTTGAACAATCATTGGTAGTCAGATTTACAGTAGAGATATAATGATGCACGCCTTGAATTGTCACAGCAGAAGTAGAATGCTACTTTGATTGCTGCTCTTAAGACAACTGCTGCAGCTTAATAAGTTTAATTTATGTGAGGGCTCCTTCGGGAGCCTTTACATATAAAGATAAGGCTTATGGCATTTAAAGATGTAAAACAAAACTATTCAGTATATATACTGAATAAACAGGATATAACCATTACCGATGGCAAGGTTATATCAGTTGGATTTCCACATTTAGACTTGAATACAAAGCCAGCAATGGGTTAGTCACAAATGGTTGTAGATGTAACTATAGAGGCTAACTCAAAGACGGCAACATACTCAATCCCAGAGAACTTATCTGTTACATATGCAGGAGATGTAGTATTGTCTACAGATAAGTAGGGTCTTATGGCTGAAGTAGAGCAGATGAAGAATACTGCTGAAAAGATACTTGAGTCAGTTCCTAAACAGAAGGAAGTAGTAGATAAGACGACAGTATTGTTATCTGAGCTTAATCCTGTCTATAAGGAGAAAAAGGAGACTGAATAGAGATTCTCAAAGATAGAGGAATCTATAAGTAGAATGGAATCAACTGTTAATAACTTTATTAATTCTTTTAACCATGCACAAGGTAATAGTAATACGGCACAGTGATGATGATAACCAGAATTCTAAATATGTTGCAAATCTTTAGAAAAACGAAGATGGCAGCTATTCCGCTAGTGTTGGAGTTGTAAAGGAAGATGGGTATAATGACTATGTTAGTAAACATGGCTTACACTTTACAAAAGCTTTACAGGAGTACGCTAGTAAATAGATGGTTAATTCAAATAATTAGGAACATACATGGACTTCTGAGTAGGTTCAAAATGTATGTAATGTACTTAATCTTAAAATTCCAAATACTTCTACAATAGAAGATGTAACTTATACTGCGAATATGGCTTATGCTGATTTTTATCCAGAACTACTTAATGAGCACCAGTGTATAAAATATGCTGCAGCTGTAGCTAATGATAAAGATGGATATACAGGAATTCAGTTTTGTAGATGGGTGGCAGACGTTGTAGGAAAGAAGGAAAATATAGATTGGGATAAATTCAAATAATCTTTAACTGTGGCGTTTTAGACGTGGTCTTCGATGACACCACAGTACAATAATTGTTAACAATTTAAACGAATTAATATGATTAATTTTTGCGTAGAACCAAAAAAGCCTTGTCGCAAAAATCCAATCGGAGAATTAGATTTTAAAATAGACAAGTGTTATTCGTCAATATATTCTAGATTGTGCTGCCATGAAAATGATTCTGTCTCACATATATCTTAGGAAGAAAGAGATGAATGGAATGGAAAGGCTAGCAATTCTGCTTTACTAGATCTTCAAAATCAGCTAAACGAAATAGCTGGAGACGGAGATAACTCTATAAAGAAAGAGATATTGATAGAAGTGTCTAGGCAGATAGCGGGTGCTATTACTGATTTAAATATTGAAGAGTATGCTAAAAAGAAATATGTTGATGACGCTATTAGTAATATTGACTTTGATTAGTATGTTACAAAAGAGAATGCCGATTCTACGTATTTAAACAAGGCTGACTATATAAAATTTGATCCCACTAACTATTATACTATAGCTTAGATATAGAAGATAATCGAAGACTCTACTATAGGGAAAGATTATCCTATAGAGAGCTTTACATTGGAACACAATGAGCTTATTCTTACATAGAAGAATGGTGGTTAGTTTAGAGTTGCTTTATCTGAAAGCGTATCTGGTGGTGGAGTAGATACCGATTATGTATAGCAGTAGCTTTTAAATTATATTAAAAAGAACACGTTATCAAAATTGATAATAAACGATAAGGCATACTCTATTGAAAGTGGGCGTGACATAAAAATACCTATTAGTGGTGCTAGTTCAAGTATAGACTATACTAAATTTGGATATAGCAAATCTTATTTCAAAAAACACCCAAGTAATTCTGTAGCGCCAAGTAAACCTAGTGCAAATATACCACCTGAAGACGGTTCTGGGTGGGTTGATGATGCCCCAAATTAGGAAGCTGGATACTACATATGGATGACACAAGTATTCATAAATGGTAATGGATAGTATGGAGAATACACAAATCCAATATGTTTAACTGGAACTGCAGGAGAAAACGCTGTATCATACGATATTAAAACGTCTACGAGTACTATTAATTACCAAGATGGTACAATGTACCCAGATCTTATTAGTGTATATGTTGCAAAAAGCGATGGTTCACAGATTACGAATATTACACCATCAAATAGATCTAATTGGTCATTCTCGTATAGTATTAATGGCGGAAATACATGGACCGCAATATCATCTGATTAGATTCAAACAGAAGGTGATAATGGAATGTTGTTTAAAGCAACAAATGGAACAATAATGTTAAACGAATATGTTCCAATCGTTAGGTCTGGTATAAATGGACTTAATGGAGTAACTTATTCATTACAGCTTTCAAACATATCGTTATCATACGTTCCTGCAGATTAGAATTACAACTTATAGATGAGCTGTAATGTTAATTTGTACAAAAACGAAAGCGCTGTAAATAGTACTGATACAAATCTGTATAATCTATATATGTAGATAAACTCGAACGATAGAACAACTTTACAGTATAACACAGATCATTGGGACGCTTCAGTAAATACAACTGTATAGTCTAAGTCTAGCACTATTACTATATATGCAGAGAATAAAAATGGAGCATATCTTACATCTATGACTATTCCTGTATCGTCATCTGGAGATAAAGGTGACCCTGGAGATGGATCTATTGGACAAACATTCAAAGGCTCACCTTTAAGAATTGTTGGTGCATGGGCTAGTGGTAAAAAGTACTATGATGGAAAGAGAGATGCTGAAAACGGTATATTCTATCAAGATGTCGTACTTTATGAAAACATGTATTATGTTTGCGTAAATACAGATACCGGAGAATCCGACCATTGGGTAATGACTCCTGATGTTGCTACATATTTTCAGAAGTTCGCAGTTACAGAAAATTTTGTAGCTGATAAGATAATAGCAAATTAGGCTTACGTTAAAGAGTTGTCATCAGAAGAAGTTGTTATAATGGACGGTGATGCAATCGTAGCAGGTATGACTTCTAG
>OIWV01003342.1_pt1 | contig 10545 bp, 8 predicted proteins | sample 1587751 | NCBI WGS metagenome assembly OIWV01 (sample SAMEA3888913, study PRJEB22519) | human gut metagenome | biome: human gut; feature: human-associated habitat; material: faeces | place: Denmark | collected 2010 | reverse complement strand
GCTGCACGAGTGTTCAACGAGTTCAAGACAACTGTGTCTGGCTACAAGCAACTGGCCAAGTGGGTGGAGCTGAACTCATACGGCATCGCCCCGTCCCAGTGGCTATTCTGTGGCGAGAATACGGGCGACTACAGTAAGGGACTATGCAACTTTCTCTATGGCAAAGGCTACGACATGTGGCTTGAGAATGCCAAGAGCATCAAGGATGCATCAGGTCTTAGACGATTGAAGTCGGACCGTGCTGATGCCTCAATGATTGCCGAATACGCAATGAGGAATTACGACAGAGCCATTATGTACGAGCCACTTAGCGAGTCACTTGCACAACTACGAGAGCTGTTCCTGTATCGTCAAATGGTGGTACGCCATAGATGCAGCTTTCAGGTGCGTAGAGGCGAGAAGAAGCTCACCATGGAGAAGTCGCCTGTCAAGACAATGATCTCACAGAGTGGAAGACATATCGTGTCAGAACTCAATAAGGAAGTTGAGAAGATAGACAAGAGAATCGCCGAGCTCATTAAGTCGGACGAGGAGCTCACCGAGGTGTTCACCATCGTGACCTCGGTGCCTGGCATAGGAACGCAGAACGCTGTCTGTCTGATGGTGTATACAGACAACTTCCGTCGTTTCAACTACGACTCGCGCAAGATTGCCTGCTATTACGGCATAGCCCCATTCGGCAAAGATTCGGGCACCAGCGTGCATTCTGATCCGCATGTACATTATATGGCGAACCGCCAGATTAAGGCAATGCTGACACAAGCTGCACTGGTTGCTGTCAACTTCAATCCCGTTATGGCGAGGTACTACATGCGGCTCGTGGAACGCGGAAAGAAGAAGCAGGTTGCACTGAACAATGTCAAGAACAAACTTGTGCATTTGATCACTGCAATGGTTAGAAACCGCCAGCTTTTTACCACAGAATATAAAATCACAGCTTAAAATGAAAATAATGGTCAAAATATTTGGATATTAACATAGAAAGCAGAATAGCAAAACTTGTATAGAAGAACTTCTCAAAATAAATAAAACAGATTATTTAAAGGAAGGTGTAATCTCTAAATATAAACCAATAATAGATTTCATAAATGCCACAAATTAGTATAATTATAGCAATGTATAATATTGAAAAATACATTGCCCAGTGTCTTCATTCTTGTATAGATCAACAAGGGGTTGCCATTAAGGAATATGAAATAATAGTAGTCAACGATGGAGCTACCGATAACAGCCTTGAAGTTGCAGAAAATGTGTTGGCTGGCATTTCAAATGCCCGTATCGTAACTCGTATTAATGGCGGTCTTTCCGAGGCAAGAAACACTGGATTAAATGAAGCCCATGGCGAATATGTATGGTTTGTAGACGGTGATGATATTATAACTCCTAATGCAATTGCAATATTGTTAAAGAATATTAGGGAAAGTCATTCAGATACTTATCTTTGCAATTATTCTTTATATGATGGCAATACAATATTGAACACCTCACATTTCTCTAAAGAGTATTCTGGAATGTCAGGAAGAGAAATACATAATAATCATTGTTGTATATTACCTATGATGGCATGGCTGTCCATAAATAGAAGAGAATTTTTATTACTTAATAACTTAAAGTTTTATCCACATATTCTACATGAAGATTTTGAATTTTCAATAAGGGCACATCATATGGCCAATTCGATAATGATAGTTGACGATGCTCTTTATTTATATCGTGTTGATAGAGTAGGTTCAATAATGCAGCAAAAACAAAAAGACAATTCAAAATCAATAAAATCATATTTTACAATAATAGACTCTTGGCGATTATTTTTTTATGAGCAAAACGAAATAAATACTCCATTCTATAAAACAATATGTGGATCATGGGCATCGTTGTTATTTCGAATGATTTATGGTGGAGAGCAAGATGAATCAACAAAGGCGTTAATAAAAGAAAGGTGGTTTAATTGTATATTGTGTTTAATGAAAGGCACTATAAAACAAAAGTGTATGGCAGTTGGTATTTTATTGACTCCAAACTTATTATTGAAGAGATTTTTTGGTAGAAAGAAAACTAAGTTCATTTGATAAGACTATGGATTATAATGATAAAAAATCTGTATGTATAAAGAACCTAAGATTTCCTTTGATGCTTGGAGTTGTGTTGATACACAATAGAATAATTGAGCCATCTGATGCTTTTAATGAAGGCTTTTTGCTTGTAGGGCTTTTTATTGATATTTTTTCGCAAAAACTCGTAGCTTCTTGTGTTCCACTTTTTTTCTTTTTCTCTGGATATCTTTTCTTTGTGAAATATGCAGAAGGATTTAGTGCCAATGATTATTTAAATCAGTTAAGAAAACGTGTGCGAACTTTACTTGTGCCATTTGTTTTTTGGAATGTAATTGTAATTGGTTATTTCGCATTGATACATAAATTCATCCCAGGGCTTATAAATTCGGATTTTAATAATGTATATCGTTTTTCTGTTGTTGATTTGATTCGTTCTTTTTGGGATTTTCCTAATGGACAGCCAATATGTTACCAATTTTGGTTTTTACGTGATCTTATAATGATGGTTATTCTATCACCAATCATTTATTGGTTATTAAAATTATCAAAATGGTATTTGCTGTTTGTTTTAGCTATTCTTTATGGGATAAATCCAGAAACTTTTCTACATCAAACGTCAATAACATTTTTTATGCTTGGTGCAGGTTTTGCAATTCATAAGTATGATTTTGTCATTTTCGCAGAAAAATGTAGAATCATTGCGATGCCATTATTTCTGTTTTGTATAATATTGTCATCGGGGGGGGGGGGGATAAAAGGAATATTGACAATATCAGGAGCTCTTACTTTAATATATGTAGCGACAATGTTTAATGTTTCGAGATGTAAATATACAGAAAGTGGATTCTTTGTTTATGCTTTTCATGGATTTCCCATTTTAATCCTAAGCGAAGTTATTGTAAAGGTATTTCAACCTTCATGTTCTATAATGTGGTTAATCTGTTATTTATTAGACTTTATTGTAATAACATCTCTTAGTATATTTTTATACCTTCTATTACGAAGGTTTTTTCCAAATTTTACCGCTATAATTACTGGTGGTAGATAGTACTAAATAATATTATATTTATGATACCCAAGGTTATTCATTACTGCTGGTTCGGACATAATCCATTGCCCGAATCCGCAAAGAAATGTATTGATAGTTGGCGCAAGTTCTTGCCAGACTATGAAATAAAAGAATGGAACGAAGACAACTTCGATGTTAATATTATTCCCTATACCCAACAAGCATACGAAGCCAAGAAATATGCTTTCGTAAGCGACTATGCCCGCTTCTGGATTCTATATCATCATGGTGGAGTATACTTTGACACAGATGTGGAGGTGATAAGACCGATGGATGATATCATTGAGAAGGGACCATTTATGGGACGTGAAAAAGGAGCATTTATTAAAGATATATGCGACAATACAATTACAGTTCAGGGCGACGCCGGTTTAGGCGTCGCCCCCGGCCTCGGCCTTGGGGTGAACCCCGGCCTCGGCCTCTACAAGGAATTCTTGGACTTATATGATTCATTAAAGTTCAAAAATGAGGACGGAACATTGAATACAAAGACAATTGTCAGTTATACAACAGAAATTCTCTTGAATCATGGACTAAATGAAAATAATGAAGAACCTCAAGAGGTGGCTGGAGTTTGTGTATATCCTCCTGATGTCTTTTGTCCTATGGATCATACACAAGCTAACAAACTAAAGATAACCGAACGTACAGTAAGTATTCATTTATATGATTGTTCATGGATAAATCATAATACGATGAGGTATAAATTACATTTGTTTAAGAATATGTTGGCACGTCGATTTGGAGTGCAGTTTATAAATAAATGTATTAATATAATGTGTTTTAGAAAATGATAGATGCAGTAGCTTATTCTTCCATATACCTCTTTATTGTGACAATTATGTCACTTTCTGTATACTCTCGTTATTCACATAAGGTATATGATACAGGTTTACTTAACAGGCGGAGCAGAGATAATGGAGGAATGTTCTTATTAATGCTTTTTCTGATTCTATTCATCGGTTTCCGTCCACAAAGTAAGGTATTTGTAGATATGATGAATTATATTGAGAATTATCACTCGTTTTTTGAGAATACCCCATTCGAGTGGAATTGGTTAACGGACAATCTTATCTTTGACAATTATTTCGCTTTTGTCGGCTCTAAGAATTTAGGAACAACATTTTTCTTTGTAACGATTGCCGCTGTATATTTTGGTTGTGCATATTGGGGAATACGTAGATTGTTTCCTCAAGATACAGCAATAGCATACCTTACATTCCTTGGAGCTTTCTCGACGTTCAGTTATGGAACGAATGGAATTAAAGCTGGTGCAGCAGCTTCATTGTTTATTTTAGCTTTGTCTTATTATAAAAACTGGAAAGTATGTGTGCCACTATTAGTAATTACACTTGGCTTCCATCATAGTATGACGATGCCGATAGCCGCATTTGTCTTAGCTATATTATGGAAGAATCCTAAACATTTTTTCTGGGGATGGCTTTTTAGTCTATTATGTGCATTTGTACATTTCTCGTTTTTTCAGGAGTTATTTACTGGATTAACAGATGAGTCTGGTGCTGAATATCTTACTTCTGGAGGAGAAGATTGGGGTGGGAAAAGTGGTTTCCGCTTTGACTTTGTCCTTTACTCGTCCATGCCTGTACTGGTAGGTTATTATGCGATATACAAACATAAAATAGAATCGAGAACGTACTCTATACTTTTGAAAGTGTATCTTACAACAAATGCGATATGGATGCTTTGTATGTATGCTTCGTTTACCAATCGTATTGCATATCTTTCTTGGTCGCTTTATCCTATAGTTCTTATATATCCATTCCTCAACGAAGAATGGGGTAAAAATAAATATCGTATTGCATCAAAGGTCTTTATATGTCATCTCGCATTTACTTTATTTATGGAAATCATTTATTATTCTTAAGTTGAATCATTAAATAGTTAGTATAATAAACTAATGGCAAGAATTTCAGTATTAATGGGCATTTACAATTGTGCGCCCACACTTCAAGAGGCATTGGATTCTCTTTATGCTCAAACGTATCAAGATTTCAAGATTATCCTTTGTGATGACGGTTCAAAGGATGACACACTAAGGATTGCTGAGGAGAATGCTCGTCAGCATGAGAATGTGATAGTAATTAAGAACGAGCGGAATATGGGATTGAACTATACGCTTAATCATTGTTTGAAATATGCCGATACAGAGTTTGTAGCTCGTATGGATGGCGATGATTTGAGTATGCCAACCCGTTTTGAGAAAGAAATTAAGTTTCTTGACGAGAACCGTGAGTATGCTGTTGTTAGTGCTCCAATGGTATACTTTGATGAGAATGGTGATTTTCGTTGGGGTAAGGGTAGTGGCGAAATTGTTGCTAAGGATTTCGTACATGGCACTCCTATATGTCATGCTCCTTGTATGGCTCGAACTAAGGTGTTTAATGAAGTGGGGGGATACTCTGTTGATAATAGCCTGTTGAGAGTAGAAGACTATCATCTTTGGTTTAAAATATTTGCAGCAGGACATAGACTGTACATGCTTGATGAATGTCTATACAAAATGCGTGATGACAGAAATGCAGTAGCTCGCCGTAATTGGTTGACTCGTCGTAATGAGGCTTATGTAAAACATATTGGATATAATATGATTGGTTTGCCATGGTGGTATCAGATTTATGCAATAGTACCCATATTAAAGTATTATGCGCCAAAGTGTATTTATAAAGTAATGCATAGAAGATAAGAAAAATCATAGAGACTCGAGAAGTTGCATGGCTTTATATATTCTATAAATTTTAATATAAACTATGACTCGTAACAAAAACAAGATAATTCGCTCTGTCACTGTATCGCAATCTTTAGGCTTCTGTCGTGAGGTGATGATAAAGATGCGGGCGATGGGGTATGAGAATGTTGTGAAATAGTCCATAGAAGCGATGCTTAACCATGTTTTCCTTTAAGTATTTTGATTCATCTAAAATGATTAAAAGATTTTACTAATCGAAAAAATAAGATATAAAGTTTGTATAGAATATGGAAAAAGGTTATCTTTGCAATTATTTGGATACACCATTGAGGTAATATGGTATAATGTGAAATAGTAATAACGGAGTATTTTATATGGCTGAGATATTAGGTAAGCGTCGCGGTAGGCTTCCACGGATAGAGGTTGTAGACCTGTTTTGTGGAATAGGAGGATTGAGCTATGGCTTGAAGTCTCGTGGTTTCAAAATACTATCTGGTTATGATCTTGATTACACATGTCAATATGCCTATGAAGCTAATAATGAAGCAAAATTCAATTACAAAGATATACGAAAGGTCTCGGGTGAAGAGATAACCGCGCAATATAGTAAAAAGGCTATCAAGGTGCTTGCAGGTTGTGCGCCTTGCCAACCGTTTTCTTCTTATGCTTTTAAGAATAAAGAGAAAGACAAGGGAAAGTATGACCTCTTGTATGAATTCGGACGTCTTGTTAAGGCTGTACATCCAGACATAGTCACAATGGAGAATGTTCCATCCATTACAACTTTCCATCTTAAACCAGTTTTTGGGGATTTTGTAGATGTGTTGAGAAATGAAGGTTATAGTGTTGTATATCAAGTTGTGTATTGTCCTGATTATGGAATACCACAAACAAGAAAACGTTTGGTTCTTTTAGCATCAAGACTTGGACAAATAAATTTGATTTCCAAAACTCATACGAGGAAACAATATGTTACAGTTTGGGATGCTATAGGAAAACTCCCGAAGTTGGAGGCTGGTGAGATTTGCTGTTCTGATCCACTTCATAGGTGTGGGGCATTAGGTGAACTTAATTTACGAAGAATAAAGGCAACTCCATATGGCGGAAGTTGGAAGGACTGGCCTGAAAATCTGCGTTTGGAATGCCATAAACGTCCTGAAGGACATAGTTTCGGCAGCGTATATGGGCGTATGAGATGGGATGAGCCAGGTCCGACGATGACAACACAATGTACCGGATTAGGTAATGGCAGGTTTGGACATCCAATACAAAATAGGGCCATCTCAGTGAGGGAGGCAGCATTGCTACAGACTTTTCCCGAGAATTATCGTTTTTTTGAGAATGAGTCGAAAGTGTCAATTACAAAAGCTTCCCGATATATAGGTAATGCGGTTCCACCAAGGCTCGGTGAGATTATAGCCGATAGTATTATTGCACATATAAAAACCCATAAATAACACTTATTATGGACGAGAAGGATATCTTGAAATGGAAATTTGACATAAGCACTTTCCGATTGATAGGTAGGGAACTTATAACGGATAGAATAACGGCTCTATTTGAGTTGGTGAAAAATTCTTATGATGCAAATGCGCAGCAGGTGAATGTGCTGTTTGAAAATGTTGAGCCTAATAAACTTGACTCTCAAATTATAATAGAAGATGATGGAATAGGCATGTCTTTTGAGGATATCAGAGATAAGTGGATGGTCATTGGAACTTCAAATAAGCGCAAGTCGCCATATTCTCCAGAACCATTTCTGCGGAAGTGTGTAGGTGAAAAGGGCATAGGTCGTTTTGCTGTGGATAAGTTGGGTGATTGTTTGACTGTAATAACAAAGCAGAAAGGTACCGCGTCTTGGTTGAAAGTAAATATTGACTGGAGTGCTTATTCTGTGAATGATAATGGAAAAGTGAATAAATGGTTTACGGATATTGAAAGTCCGTATGAGTATATTCCCACAGAAGAAACAGAGGCTCATGGCACGAAATTGATTATTAAACAGATACGTGAGCCATGGGATTCTGGAAGTATAAAACATGCTATTACACAGATGTCAAAATTGGTGTCACCATTTACAACGTTAACATATCCATTTTCAATATATGTTTCTGCATCAGAATACGGAATAAGGGAAAGAGCAACAAAAAGCTTGGACGAATTCGATATGGCTACATATTCATTTAATATAGAATATGATTCTACAGAAAAAAAACAAGAATATGCTGAGTACAATAAGGAAAAGCATGCTATTGAAATTCGCAAATGTGATGTCTTGTCATTTGGCGGAGTTAAAATGAAAGTATTCTTCTTTGATGCTGCTGCCAGACGCAAGTACAATAATGCTTATGAGAATGATCCTATTGATGGCTTTAAAATTTATAGAGATGGAATTATTGCAACTCCATTTGCTGAAGAACAGGAAAATCCTGATGCCAAACGTGACATCCTTGGTATTGATAAACGCTTATGGCAAGATATATTTTCTCGTATAAGTTCACGTGAATTCATAGGAGTCATAGAAATAACAAAGAAAGACAATCCGCGAATCATAGATGCGACTAACAGGCAAGACTTTGTGGAGAATAGTGAATATAAGGCATTGAAGCGCTTCATTATAGAGCAACTGATAGCTCTTCAAATGTATAGGGATGATGTCAGGAAAAAAGAAAAGGAAACGAATAAAACTCAATTGGCAGGAGCGGAAGAAGAACTTGCGAAACTTACTTTATCCTTGAAGTCTTTGGCACGAAAGTCCCCAGAAATCGGCAAACCACTTGAACAATTAATAAAGCAGACCCAATCAACACGTCAAGTTATAAAGACTGCTATACAGAAGCAGAAAAAGGAATCAGAAGAATTCTTGCGTAAGGAAAACGCTTATTTAAGTATAATGTCTATGCAGGAATATTCTATTCAGATAGCCCATGCAATAAGAACGACATTAAACCAGTTAAAGGGGAGAATAGAGTTCTTCAAGGATTTTTATCCTATGCCGCAGAAAGAGAGCATTTTCAAGCAATATGCAAAAGATATGTTTGATAAGCTGAAGATACTGAACAAGGTGACAGATTATATGTTAAGCTATTCGCAAGCAAATATTAATCCTGAGCCAGTTGACATGTGTAAAACTTTTGAGGACATATTTGCTACATATGATGATTTGTTTGAGGAAAATAATATAATACTTCAAAAAAGTTTTCCTGAAAAAGTTGTGTTGAACACAAATAAAAGATTCTTCTATGACATTATGCAGAATATGGTTGATAATTCAATCAAAGCTCTTGGCGATGTTAAAGGGACAAAGTACATAAAATGTTCATATCAGTTTAAGGATGACCATCTCCAGATTCTGATGACGGATAATGGATGTGGTATACCCCAAAAGGATTGGATAAAAATTTTTGAATTGTATTATACTACAACTGAGATGCAAGGAGGTGGTGGAGTAGGACTTTATATTGTAAAGACAAGGGTTGAATCACTTAAAGGTACTGTAGATGTCGTTCCGAGTGAGTTTGGCTCTGTAGGAACAACAATAGAAATAAACATACCTTTTAAAAATTAAAGAAACAATGAAAGAGTTTGATATAGTTTTTATAGATGATAATTTCTCTGAAACTTCTCCATTAGTGCAATATTTGGAGGTGTCTTTTCCGAATGCAGACGTACATCATGTATTTACTGATCCAGAGAAAGGGGTGAAATATGTATTGGAAAATTTGGATAAACGCATGATTGTCTTTATGGATTGGAACTACAGTGGAAACACTAAGAAGGGAATAGTTCATCTTAGAGAGATACGAAAACGGACATCATTATTGTATGTGGTAATGATGTCTGCAAATCAGATTAAGCAGAACTCCGGTGTACAGAATTCAGATTTGGTGGAAATGATGAACGAAGATAGTTTTTACTATTTTGACAGTAGTATGGAAGATAATGCATATGCTGTTAAACTAGTACATAAAATAATATCCAAGTGGAATTCTCGTTTTGATTGTGTCCTTGAGCAATGGTTGATACATCATCCGGAAGATAGAAATAAAGTTGTAATGCGTCAAAATGGTAAAGAATACACATGGGAGGAAATACTTCACAATGTTCGCACTCAAACAAGTATAGGTCGGGATTTTGAACGCAGAGCGAATCAAGCAACAATATATAGATATAAAGACTATGAATGATAAGGCAAAAGTATTGATAGCATACAATGATGACATTTCAGAACCAAGTAGGCAATTCTTTTATGATTGCGCTACAGATATTAGAAATCATTGTATTCAAAAAGATGTATATTATCAAACTATTGCTCCGTCAAAGTTGACTGAGACAAACATAATGGCAGCTGTCTATGATTCAAATATATGTTATATAGCTGCACATGGTACAAAATGTTCCATTATAAATGAGCAGGAAGAAGACATAATTTCTACACATACGACAAACTATAATTTTAACGGGAAGTCCCTTTTTGCCGTTTCATGTTATTGTGCACAGATATTGAAGGATGAATTGATGAAGATAGGTCTCAAGTTATTTGTGGGTTATAATTCTTCTTTTACGGAATTCCCTGGTTATGAGGAGTTTTATACGAGTGCAAATTCTGGATTGAAAGCCTTTGTTGAAGGCGCATCCGTAGATGAAATGCGAAAGATAATGGTAAGCGTATCCGCGATGCTAGTAGATACACTATCAAAAAATATAGCTCAAGT